>JACKQG010003988.1_pt1 | contig 17536 bp, 23 predicted proteins | sample 8237621 | NCBI WGS metagenome assembly JACKQG01 (sample SAMN15677084, study PRJNA649215) | marine metagenome | biome: marine; feature: Black Sea; material: saline water; isolation source: suspended particulate matter (SPM) from the Black Sea western gyre | collected 2013-06-09/2013-06-10 | depth...
CAGGACAAGGTCTCGGCAAGCAACCACTGTGCATGCCTTAGTTGGAGTCAGTACTGAAATTGGCAGCCTTATACGTACTGCCCTGGCACTGGGAAATCAACTCCAAATTGTGCTGGCAGACGTCGCTTTGATGGGTCTTGTTCTTGTCGGGATGGCGCTCTTTATGGCCGGACGATGTTATTCTTCTACCCATGCGCAGCCGCACACAGCTAAATAGGGTTATCCGTGCACCTATATCGGTCATCAGGCTGTGGCAGTCCTATCCTGAACGATGCCAATCGTGGTCCAGCAACGACCAAGATGCTCAGTTGCGCAGCCCTTCATGGCGTCGGGTGCGCCGACCACTGCCGGTATGCCCAGCTCGCGTGACAGCACGGCGGCATGGGACATGGGCCCACCCTCTGCCGTGACGAGCCCACCCACGAGCGTCAGCACCATGTTGTAGGCGGGCGAAGTGGTGCGGGTGACGAGGATCTCCCCGGGTTCCAGGCGGTCGAAGGCCTCCTCGGCGTTCTCGGCCACCCGGGCGACTCCGACGAACGGCTCGGTTCCCACGCCGTTGCCCGAGAGCCTCGGCTCGTCACCCTCGGGCACCTCGTCGTGGTCGCCCATGCCCAGTTCGGCGATCACGACCTGGACGAGGGTCACCGTGGTCGCCAGTGGACCGGGCAGCGCGTCGATTGGTGGGGGAGCCTCGGGGTCACCGAGGGTGAGCGGCGGGTCGAGGCCCTTCTGGGATGCCCGCTCGGCTGCACGGGCAGCCAGGACGCCGGCCGTCGGATCTTCTGCACCGGCAACCACGGAGGTCAACTCATTGCGGTCCAACTCGAACACGTGGGAGGAGTCGTGGAGGCGACCTGTCGCGAAGAGACGGCCGCCGGCCTCGAGCATCGCCAGCCTGACGAGGCCACACGGCCACTCGGCTGTGATGGGTCCGTTGTCGTCGCGCAGGTCCATGGCCTCTCGCGCGGCATCCAGGAGTTCGTCGAAGCGGGAGCGGTCGTCTTCTGGAACACGATCTCGAAGGGCCGCAGCCACCTCTTCTGCGGCGTGGGCGGTGGGCCCTGCGCCCTCGCTCAGGATGCTTGCCAGTACCACGCCGGGGGCCTCACCGAGGGTCGGCGTGTCCAGGTCGTAGCCAGAGAAGAGGACGGCGGCACGTTGCCGCAGGTAGGCGTGCAGTTCCGCGGCGGCTGTCGGCGACGCGGCCGCCACCTCCTCGAGACTCGTCGGGGTGACGCCCGCCTCGGCGACCGCCGCCCTGATGCGTGCCAGTGCCTCGAGCGGCTCGATCGTCGACGGCGACGCCCCGGCGAGGGCATCCAACATGTCGCCGCTGGCGATGTCCCAGTCGTTGCCCGCCATGAGCAGTTGGCCGATGGGCCCCAGGTCGTAGCCGTGCAGGCGGAAGTGCTCCTCGAACGTGCTGCGCAGGTGTGTCAGCAGCGCCTCCAGGTGGGCGGCCAGGCCGGTGTCGTCGAGTGCGGCCAGGTCCACGTCCTGGAACGCCAGGTTCCGGTCCACCAGGCGCGGCCGGATCGTGGCGTGCCACTCGGCGATCACCGGGGGCGCCGGCGACTCGGCCAGGGTCCTGCGTGCGGCGGCGGTACGGCGGCGGAACTCGGGGTGCAGGCGTGAGGCGACCTTCAGAAGCAGGCTCGGCGGTGGCCTGGCCGAAGGCTTGTCGGGCCTGATCAGGGGCCGCAGGCGCGTGTACATGAAGCCGTGGACGAACCCCACCGAGAGCGTCTCGGCCGGAATGCCCAGAATCGGCCACTGTTCCAGGTAGGCGGACTCCACGGCAGCGGGCAGCAGCCACCGCATGATCGGCGTCGTCCCACCGGGGAAGTGCGACCGGTCCAACTGCCAGTGCCCCGGCCCCGGTGCCACAAAGTCGGTGCTCAACATTGGCCCCCTGCCACGGCCCACACAGTAGGCGCCGAGGCATCCGAGTGGAAGATGGATCGGCGGTCACGGCACCTCGGCGTGTGCCGTCATGGAGGATTCAGACTCGTCCTATCTTCATCTTCCAGGTGAAACCTGGTGCGTGGGCCCGCTTTGCCCATAGCCACCGACGACCGACGCTCATCCGTACCCGGTTGCGTGGTGGGCGTACGGGGTCCGCCAGGATCTTCACCGCTCTGTCTCCCATATCGAGGATGCACTCCACATAGAGAGGGCGGCTTGCCCTGTTGGAACCCAAGATGTCACCAGCGATGTTGTGTGCAGCGGTCTTCGCCATTTGAACGGTCATGTGCCCGGTCTTGGGGAAATTGACTGGAACCGGAGTCTCATCGACTGGCGGGTAGCCGACGGCCACACCCACGGCATAGACGTTGCCGAATTCCTTGTGCCTGAACCCCTCATCAGTGGGAATGAAGCCCTTGGGATTGCCGATTCCCGGCGAACGGAGGATGGCTGGGACACCGGCCAGGGGGGGAATGATCATTGAGTAGCGAGACGCGACGAGCGTGCCGTCAGCAAGCTCCACCTCCGAGTCGCTGATGTTCGAGATGGCGGCCGATGTCTGGTAGGAGATATCTCTATGTTCGAATTCTCCTTCCAGGAACTGGCGGGCACGGCCCATTCCGCCGACCCCGAAATGCCCGAGAAATGGCTCCGGAGTGAGAAATGTGATGGGGACGAAGGCGCGTTGCTTCCTCCGTTTCAGCGCGTGGTCAACCTCGAGGGCAAACTCGTAGGCGGGCCCGAGGCAACTTGCCCCGGGAGCACAACCGATGACCATTGGACCTGGGTCATCCAGGAACTGCTTCCATGCCTCTCCGGCCTCCACTGCTTCGCGGGGCGACATGAGTGAATGTCCGGGTCCATCGAATGGTCCAAGACCCGGTACCGCCTCGTTTGCACTCCGGTGGCCGGTGGCGACAACGAGGATGTCGTACCCAAGGGCCTCACCTGCGATTGTTACCTCTTGTGCCTGAGGGTCGATTCTCTCGACCTCACCGATGATGCAGTTGATCTTTCTTGCCTCGAGTGAACGCTGTATCGGAAAGGAGATCTGGTCAAGGGTCTTTTGCCCCATCGTGACCCACGGCAGAGACGGGATGAAGTAGAACCTCTCGTCCTTGGACACGACTGTGATGTCGGCCCGTCCTCGGGGAAGCAGACGTCGAAGCCGAAAGGCCGTAGTCAACCCACCAAATGAGCCTCCGATAACGACGACTCGGGTTTTCGTGGTCGTATTCATGTCAAGGTGTCAGTCGATATCAGACTCGTCGGTCGGCGAATGGCGTCTCGTCCGGTGACCGTAGGCGCATTGTGCCCAACGTGGCGAATACAGCACCCACCCAAGTTTCCCACGTTGGTGCTGTAGAGGGTTGTAGTGGCGGTAACCGCTCTACTTGTTCCCGGCGCCAGTTGAGTCTGATTGTTGGTGCAGAACGGGCCGTTGTCCCGGCCAGGAAGAACTAGGTTCCGTCGCATGGTAGGACTCGTCGGTGTGGTGCTGGGAGCAGGCTCCTCACGTCGGCTCGGGCGCCCGAAGCAGACACTTGCCTTCGGCGGACAGACCCTGCTCTCACACGTTATGTGCGACATCGAGTCGGCACGATCTCTGGAGCGCATCTACCTGGTGTTGGGAGGCAGTGGTGAGGAGGCCGAATCCACCCTCTCCCTTCAGCGGGCACGGGTCGTGTTCAACTATGGCTACGGTGCTGGATGCGCGTCATCTCTTCTGGCTGGTCTGGATGCCGCCGGGGAGTGCGATGGCATCGTAATGCTGCTCGGTGACATGCCCGGCGTGACCGCTGCAGTCATCGACGCGGTGGCAGACGCTTGGCGGCAGGCGCCTTCGTGGGCTGCCGTTACTGATTACCGCGGCCAGCTCGGTCACCCCTTCCTGTTCAGCGCCTCCTCGTTCTCGGACTTGCGGAAACTCCATGGGGACAAGGCCGTGTGGAAGATTGTCGATTCTGAACCCCAGACTCGAGTAGCAAGGGTCAAAGTCGACAGGCCTCTGCCCCGCGATATCGATACATGGGATGACTACAACGCCGTATGCAAGGTATTTGGCTTCCCGCCAGTCGAGAGTGCTACCTCGTCGCAGTAGTTGTCCTCGGCCAGTGGAGACAACGGACCAAGTCTGACTAGGCGATTCCATGACCGCGTCGGGCCCCACACCCTCGGATCGGCACAATCGGGTGCGTCACCAGCAGTGGGTATATTTTCCATGACCGCGTCGGGCCCCACACCCTCGGATCGGCACAATCGGGTGCGTCACCAGCAGTGGGTATATTTTCCATGACCGCGTCGGGCCCCACACCCTCGGATCGGCACAATCGGGTGCGTCACCAGCAGTGGGTATATTTCATCCATGTTCAGCCTCGCACTGAGTATTTCTGCGTGTATCCGTGCAGGAACCCGCGTCGATTTGGCGTGGATCGTCGATCACCACAACTCAACTGGCCCCGATCCGGGTCAGGCGATCGCTATCACGCCCGGTGGAGGACGCATCGGGTCGCTCGGGTCCGAAGCCTTGGAAGGCCAGTTGATCGAGTTGGCCGGAATCCAGAGTCGCTGCGGACGACTGCTCAGCTTGGATGCCGACCCACCTGACTATGTGGAATCGGGTCTCGGGCTGACAGACGACGCCAAGTGTGTGCTGGTTCCGGGATCACAGATGCCCGATGGCCTCTGGCAATTGCTCCTCAACCGAGAACCGGTGTGCTTGGTAAGCCACCTTGAAGGAGACACGATCACAGACACTGTGTTGTATACGGCTGACACGATCTCCGAATTGGGAGACGCTGCTCGTGAACTGTTCGAGCGAGAGTCAAGCACGGCTGAAATCGTCGGTGACACCGTGGTTACCGCCCTTTGGCCGATATCAACTCTGGTCGTAGTGGGCGATGAGGAAGCCGCCCAGCCACTATGCAGTATTGCCACTGCACTGGGTTGGAAGACCGTCGTCACAGGCAACGCGAACGACACTTCCGGGATCATCGCCAGCCTTTCGCCGATGGACAGTGTGGTCGTCCTGGGCCACGATCTCACGAGGAGTGGAGGGGCATTGGCGGCGGCTCTCACAGGCGAAGTGGGGTATATCGGTGCTGTTGGTTCTCAGCGCCTGCAACAGTCCCAGACCGACTGGCTCGCATTCCGAGGCTTCACTGATCTGAGCCGGATACATGGGCCGGCTGGGCTGGACATAGGAGCGCGAAACCCAAGGGAAGTTGCTGTGGCAGTCATCGCGGAGATCGTGGCAACACAGACGGCCGAAGCCGAGTAGACGATTCTCCCGAGTTGGAGAGACAGTCGCCGACCCTGCCTGAGCGAGACCACGGGTCAGGTGACCGAAGGCGCCCGGCCTCTCAGGCCACCGGCGGTCCCTGACTCATTGACACAGACAAGTGGTCTAAGGGTCACGACTGGTTGTGAGCGGATTGGTGGTTGGAGCACTGTAGTTGCCGATCCATTGCTCCTTCCACGTCGGGTCGAACTGATCGAGGTTGCATCCAGGTCGGTAGACCGCGATCAACTCGCGAGTGATGTGCTCACGATGCGACTTCAGTCCTCCCGGAACTTCGTAGGTGCAGATGTGGAGGCTCCATCGATCTCCGGCTCGCCTTATCCAACAACTAGCCCTCGGATGCTTGAACGGAAATGGTTCCTCCGATAGGTCGTCAGAATGGTCTACGTAGATAACGGCAAAGTTCTGGGGCTTCAGGTCGGGATCGGGTCGGAGCGTGATGGCATAGACCCCGGCAGCGGCCGGGGGATTCCAACCGCCCAGCACCCGTGGTCCCTCGAAGGGGTAACCGGCAAGTGAACCCAGCCTTATCATTGGTCGCCCGACAACTCCTCGTCCTCATCGACCACCTGAGCGCCGTAGGTCATCGTTCCCATGCCCGACGCGATCCCGCCCATTGGGGCGACAGCATCCGCGAGGGCAATGATCTCCTCGAGAGAGAGAATACGGTCACCCTCAGCATGGAGCGACACACTCCACCTCACGGCGAACCCCTATCGCAACCCGGGAAGACTCGTCGCAAACGCCTCAAGATCACGGAGGGTGCGGCCCGGGACCATGGCATCCACGTGTCGGGCAGCGACCATCATGCCGAGCGTGCCCGGCTGGCAGTCTTCGTTGTCGCCCTCGTGGGGATTGATCCATACGATCCGATGAGACAAGCGTGAGAGGTCGTTCATCGCGCCTGCGAGAATTGCCGGGTCGCCTCTATCGTGCCCATCGGAACAGATGACGACGATAGAGCCACGGCTCATGCCCCGCCTTCCCCACTGTCGAACGAGTTCTCTGAGTGATTCTCCGATCTGCGTGCCGCCGTCCCAGTCCGACACACAACGGGCTGCAGCCGCCAGGGCGTCGTCGAGTCGTAGGGAATCAAGTGCAGGCGTGATGCGAGTCAGATGAGTGCCAAAACAGAAGACCTCCACTCGACCAGCGGCACGTCTACTCGCGTGGGCGAACTGGAGCAAATTGCGTGAATGGTCCGACATGGAGCCTGATACATCCAAGACGAACAAGAGCGGCCTGATCTTGAGCTTGCGTCCCACCCGGAGCAGCCTGGGTGCTTCGTTGTGCATCCGCATCGCCTCGCGCGCCATGCGACGCATGTCAAGCTGACTTCTCTCGCCGTCGGTGCAGCGCCGTCGGCTCCGCCGCCGAGGTGGACTCAGCCGCATTCGAGCGATGATGCGTCTGAGCGTGACCAACTCTTTCGGAGTGCAGGAAGAAAAGGACTTGTCTCGCGCAACCTCGACAGGGGAAGCGGCAAGGCCGAGCGTGATCTCCGTATCGTCACTCGCTTCTCCCATGCGGGGCTCGCTCGTAGGGACCTGCAGCACCGCCTGTGTTTCCATCGCCTCCGAGACGGACCGACCGTCCTCATCGCGTCCGGCCTCGTGCATGGACTGGAAGAAGCGGCCGAATACGCGGTCGTAGACACGTATGTGGTCTCGTCTGGTGACCAGGCTCGCGCGTCCGCTCCAATAGAGATCGTGAATGTCGGCAGGATCCAAGACAGCGACCGCTGCGCAGAACATTGTGACATCACCGGTCCCAATTGGTAGACCTTCTCCGCGCAGTTCATGTCCGAACTGGACGAGCCGTTCAACAATCGGCTCGTCAGACATCGGTTATGAGGGACTCGAGATCGCTGTTCACGTCGTCGAAGTCGTCTCGGTCCTTGATGACTGCGCCCAGCGTGTCGCGTGCGCTCTCTGTATCGAGTTCTTCAGAATCGATCACACCCAACGCCGCTACCCAGTCGAGGGTCTCGGCGATGCCAGGCGGCTTCACCAGGTCCCTATCGCGCAACCTGCCTACGGCCGTCACCACCTTGTGGGCCAGGGTCCCCGGGACATCCGGCATTCGAACCTTGACGATGTCGACCTCCTGGTCAACGGTGGGATAGCCGATCCAGTGATAGAGGCAGCGCCTCTTCAGAGCGTCGTGGAGTTCCCTCGTCCGGTTAGACGTGAGGATGACGATTGGCGACGAATCGGCCCTGATGGTTCCCAACTCAGGGATTGTGATCTGGAAGTCCGATAGCAACTCAAGAAGGAATGCCTCGAACTCATCGTCTGCACGATCGATCTCGTCGATCAGGAGAACACATTGGTCTCCAGCCCTGACAGCTTCCAGCAGGGGCCGCTCAAGAAGAAACTCAGCGCCGAAAAGCCTGCTGACCGCCTCCCCATCCTGCACCTGGTCGCCGGAAAGAGCACGAACGTGCAACATCTGTCGTGCGTAGTCCCACTCGTACAGGGCCTGGTGTGTGTCGATTCCCTCGTAGCACTGGAGACGGATCAGACGACAGTCGAACGCAGTGGAGAGAGCCTTTGCGAGTTCGGTCTTGCCGACACCCACCTCACCCTCCAAGAGTAGTGGTCGCCCCAGTTCCAGGGCGACGAACAGGGCGGTCGCCAGACCACGGTCAGCCAGATACCCGACACCGCGAAGGGTGTCAGTCAGTTCGAGTACGCCCTTGCGACTCCTACCGCCTTCTTCGCCAACCACAGTTAGACCCCAGATGTAGGCGTCAATGCCGTTTGGTGGTCGTCTGGCCCAAGATCAGGTCTCGAACGGACTCAGCCGAACCATTCAGCTTTCCCTCGCGTGCAAGTCGTTCGCGCCAAGCGATCTGGAGGTCTTCGCCGTCCTCGGCAAAGCCGTCGAAACTGAACTCACGCGCATTGCGGCACAGTCGAGTAGGGCTGCCGTCCTCGTCAAAGTCCCCAAACCGTTCTTCGTCGTCGGAAAGACCTGCCTGGCTCACACCTTCGGCGCTATCGCGTTCGAGTCGCACTAGGAACCTCCCCTTGGACACATCAGGCTAGAACGCCCACGTCCGTTCGAACGAGGTGCAAACTGGCGTGCGTCCCTACCTGTGACACTGCACCCGAGTACTGGCCGCGCTCCACCAACTACTACCCGTCGGGTGCGTAGCCAACAGCCTCGTGAAGCCGAGTTCGCCTACGTGTCATAGCGGGTCTGGCCGGAACAGATGGAGCCTCTGGAGCAGGCTCGTAGGTGGCCCCGACCACGATTCCCTCAGCCATGCCGTATAGGAGAGGCAATGCGCCGGCAATCACCCTGCCCGTCTTGTTGATCTGCTCGACGCCGGGTTCGATCGTTTCCGCATTGTGTTTGATCTTCCAGACCAACTCGGCGCACGCCTCAAGTTGGCTGGCAACGCGCGTTAGTTGGGACCCGACGACGAACAGGTAGACCGCAAGCTCCGCCACGAGCACTGCGATGGCAAGGACTGTCAAGAGAACCAGGAGGGTCATGATCGCACCTTGTCCAGAACCCGTCCGAGGAACAGGTGATGCTCCAGGCCTTCGAACAGAACTGCGTCCAGCCGAGTGGCTGTCTCGGCGATCAGTGCTGTATCCAGCGTATTCGTGGTCGCCTGCTCAAGCGTTGAACGAATCAGGTCGACCCGCCTCTCGATCACGCCCACGAGCACGACGAGAATTGTCAAGAGAGCCGCGACCGCGAAAAGGACGATCAGCCCGAGCCCGAGCGTGACCCACCAGAGGTTCTCATGAGATGAAGCGAGTATGTACATGGTCAGCCTCCCAACCGGTTACGACCGCGCGCCAAGCCAGCGACAATGGCGTCGGCTGCCTCGTTCGTTGCGTTGAGTTCGCTCAGCGCAGCGGTGTGATCCACCGACTTCTCGAGAGACCCATTGATCTCTGAGGCCTGGCTACCGATCCGCTGGGCCAGGAGGAGGATCGGCACCACCAGAGCGACCACGGCGAGGACGACGACGATGCCGACCGACCATCCAATCACCCAACCCGCAGTTGATGCTTCCACAAGGAGAAGTGAAGTCATGGCGTCATCCTCCTGATCAGAGTGTGTCGCAAAACTCGCGGACGGGGCGCAGGCTTTCGTTCACCGACGGCAGGACCACCGGTACTGTGCTCGTCTTTTCGGCTATGACCTGTACTCCACCCAGGAGGTTTCCCAGTGTTCGCTTGACGGCGACGAGGTGGAGGATCACGCGGATCAAACCCAGTGCCGTGGCGGCGATGATCAGCCCCGCAATTGCGACGGTGAACCATGCGACGGTTGCCATTAAGAATCCCCCTATTCAATCCAGTAGTTTTCCGACCGAGCCCGCATACCTGACTGCCCCGTCCGCTACTTCCCTGATGGTCTCGTCCGTGGTTGCCAACAACTCTGGTGCCGTGTCAAGTTCACCGATGAGTGACACTCCAGCAGCCAAGGTGTCGTCGGCCGCACCGCGTATCCGCTCCAGCGCAGCGAGTACCCGGTTTAGTAGCGCCACAAGGACCGGTACCACCACGACCAAGAGAATAAGGTTTCCGATCGTCCACATAGGAGTCCTCCTGATCAGTTGGGTTGCGGTCTGTATGGCAGGAAGAAGCGCCGAAAGACCCTGACCAGCGCCATACGAAGTGCACGTATCCCGATTGCAACGCCACCCGCTGGCCTTGCTGCCGAGACCAGGTCAGGGTCGAGGCCCTTCTGGACAGCGCTCAGATGGCTCTGCATGTTCGCGGCAAAGTCGTCGAGAAGCACAGAGGTCACGTCAGCGATCATTCCACGCCCGTACTGCGCGGCTGCGCCTGCCAGGTGCAGATCGAGGGAAACATTGACATTGGTTCCCACGGTCGATGTCGTGAGGGCAACCTCGAGTTTCAGCGCCGCCTGGCCCCTGCCTCTCCTGTCGGCTCCCGATGCGTCTACGACGATCGTCTTGTTTGCATCGTCCCGTTCCGTTACCTCAGCTTCTCCATCAAACTCCAGTTTGATGGGGCCCATTCGAATGGCAACGGTTCCTCGGTACTGGTCGTCGCCAACTTCGTCGGTCAGATCTGCTCCGGGCAAGCACGCGGTGACACGTGGGATGTCTTCGAAGAACGCCCACACCTTGTCGATCGGCTGGGCAGCCTCGAAGTCATTCCGTATCAACATGTCGCACCCCCTGCAAGATGGGCGTTGGCGACCTTATTCTCGTAGCGAGAGCGGCAGCCGAGACTGCAGAAGTAGTAGGTATCGCCGTCGACCTTGAGTGGATGGCTTGGCTCGCCAGCGATCACGGTCATACCACAGACGGGATCGACCACCTCAACAACCGACTCGACGAAATGTGCGCCGGTTGGCACGGGCCTGAGGGTCGGACGAAGCTTGACGAGTTCGGCCAGCACTGCGACAGCGATTTCCCGGTGACTGATTCGGCCGAGGTCCAGGCCGGCAGGAACCCTTATCGAACCGAGCAGATCTTCGGGAACGTTTCGGTCTGCGAGGTAGCCGATGAGAGCCTCGCCGCGCTGCGACGAGCCGACCACTCCGAGGTAGGCGGGAGAGGCAGCCAGAGCGTCTTCGATCACGTCCTCGTCGCCGTGACCCTGGGTGGCTACCACAACGAGCGAACGAGGAGAGACGGCTTGGCTCGAGAAATCGGGTCCATCGATGAGATCGGATTTCCAACCGAGGTCGCTGGCCAACTGACAGAGGGTCAGAGCCATCGGTGATCTACCGACAACTACCAGTTCAGGGACGGAGACAACCGGTTCAAGGAAGATCTGCAGGGCCCCGCTGCTCTGACAGGAAATGGCGATCGCGGTCACACTCTGTGGTAGATCGCCGAACTGATCGGAGGCGCCGAGTAGCAGCAGGCGCGGTTCGCGTCTCTCGAGGGATCTCATTGCTTCTCGGATGAGCACCGGCTCCGCGCACGCTCCACCGATCCACCCGATTGTCTGGCCAGTGGCGGTAACGATGGCCCGGGACCCTTGCTGTCCAGATGACGGCCCCTCTCGCCATACCACGGTGGCGAGCACGAACTCTTCTCCGCGTTGCCGCAACTCGACGGCGTGCTCGAGCACCCCCCAACCGTCGATAACCGGTTCAGTCGTCATCAGCCTGTCCTGGTCGGGGGCGCACCCGACACATCGTGACCCTCGGTAAGTGCCTCGTAAACGCGATCCGGCAGCAGCGGCATGTCAATGTTGCGAACACCGGTTCCCTTGAGCGCGTCCAACACCGCGTTGACAAAGGCTGCAGGGCCACCGACCGTGGCGCACTCGCCTACGCCCTTCGCCCCGATCGGATGATGGGGACAAGGAGTCACCACCTCGTGCAGTTCAAATCCCGGGGTCTCCCATGCCGTCGGGAGCAGGTAGTCCATGTAATTGGAACCAACACAGTTGCCCTCGCTGTCAAAGGTGATCAACTGCATGTTGGCAATGGCATATGCCTCGGCCAGGCCTCCCATGATCTGGCCTTCGACGATCATCGGGTTGATGCGCACTCCGCAGTCATCTACTGCGACTACGTTCAGCACGTCCCAGACTCCGGTGAGGGGATCGACTTCCACTGTGGTGATGTAACAACCAAAGGGCCAGGTCAGGTTGGGGGGATCGTAGTAGGCGTTGTTCTCCAGACCCGGTTCCATCCCGTCTGGAACATTGCTGTAGGCCGCCGTTGCGCATTCTTGAATCGTGACTCCGCTTTCTGGTGAACTCCTCAGATAGAAACGACCCAGTTCCCACTCAATGTCCTCCTCGGAAACCTCGAGCAGGTGAGCGGCGATCTTCCTCGCCTTGGCCCTGATCTTTCGTGAAACCATCGAGACGGCAGCGCCGGCAACAGGTGTACTGCGTGAGGCGTAGGTGCCCATTCCGAATGGAGCGGTGTCCGTGTCGCCTTCCTCGACGACCACGTCGTCAGCAGGGATGCCGAGTTCATGGGCGACGATCTGGGCCCAGGTCGTCTCGTGTCCCTGCCCTTGTGTCTTGGCACCGGTGCGCAGGATTGCCTTGCCTGTCATGTGGACACGCAACTCGGCGGAGTCGAACATCTTGATACCGAGGATGTCGTACTCGCGGCTGTTTCCGGCTCCCAGCGGTTCAGTCATCGTGGAGATGCCTATCCCCAGCAGGCGTCCGTTCTTCCTCGCTTCCTCCTTCTGCTTCAAGAAGTCCTCGTATCCGATTGCTTCCAGCCCTATGTCAAGACACTTGGCGTATTGCCCGGAATCAGTGAGGAAACCGAACGGTGTCCGGTGCGGAAAGTCGTCGTCCTGAACGAAGTTGAGCCGACGGATTTCGGCTTGGTCGATGCCGAGATCATCTGCTGCAACCTGAACCATCCGTTCCTGGAAGAACATTGCCTCGGTGATACGGAATGAACAGCGGTAGGCAACACCACCAGGCGCCTTGTTGGTGTAGACGCCGCGTGCCGTGAGATGCGCTACGGGAATGTCGTAGCACGCAAAGGCTGAGTGCATCAGGCCGATCTTGAACTTGCTTGGCTGTGCGTCCGAGAAGAACGCACCGTGATCAGAATCTGTGTGCATGCGCACAGCCAGTATTTTTCCGTCATTCCGTAGCGCCATCTGTCCCCGTAGATAGATGTCTCGCCCGAAGCCGGTCGAGATGAGGTTGCCCGTCTTGTCCTCAATCCATTTCACAGGGCGTTCGAGCAGGATCGAGGCCAGAATGGAAACTACGTATCCAGGGTAGATGGGAACCTTATTCCCGAACCCACCGCCGAGATCTGGCGAGACGATGCGGATCATGTGTTCGGGGAGTTCGGCGACCATTGCAACAGCGGCCCTGATGATGTGAGGTGCCTGTGTCGTCATGTACACCGTGAGTTTGGAGGTCGCCCGGTCGAAGTCGGCTATCGAACCGCAGGTCTCGATGGGTGACGGGTGTGAGCGCGGATAGTGCAACTCAAGTTCAGACACCACATCGGCAGCGGCAAAAGCCCGGTCGGTGCCGTCCTTGTCGCCAACTTCCCAGTCGAATACCACGTTGTCGTGCTGGTTCTCCTTGTCGTCGCGGATGATTGGCGCTCCGTCTGCCATCGCCTGCGTTGGGTTCACAATGACCGGCAGGGCCTCGTAGTCGACGACGATCGCCTCGCACGCGTCCTTGGCTATGTAGGGGTCGTCAGCGACAACGCAGGCGACTTCTTGCCCCTGGAATCGCACCTTGTCGGTCGCAAGCACTGCCTGGGTGTCATAGGAGAGCGTGGGCATCCACGCCAGGTTGCGGCTGGCCAACAACTCGCCCGTGAGTACCAACTGCACTCCAGGAATGGCCATCGCCGCACTCGTGTCAATGGACTTGATGCGCGCATGGGCGAGGGGGCTGCGGAGGATCTCCATGTGCAGCATGCCGGGCAACGTGATGTCGTCGACATAGTTGCCCATGCCCCGAATGAAACGATTGTCCTCGACACGGCTACGTCTGGCTCCGAGGCCACCGATCTTGACTTCATCGATGGTCATGATGCCTCGTCTTCCTCAACATCGTCTTTCGCCCGGAGCCCTTCAGCCGCCAGCAGCACCGACTTGACGATGTTCTGGTACCCGGTGCACCGGCAGAGATTGCCAGACAATGCCCACCGCACCTCGTCCTCGGTCGGGTTGGGATTCTCGTCAAGTAGAGCCTTCGCCGTAAGCATCATCCCCGGTGTACAGAACCCGCACTGGAGACCGTGCTCGTCTCTGAATCCCTCCTGAATTGGGTCCAACTCGCTCGCAGACGCGAGGCCTTCGACCGTGGTGACATCGTGTCCGTCTGCCTGCACGGCAAGCATGGTGCAACTCTTCACCGGGACGCCGTCGATCAACACCGTGCACGCCCCACAACTCGTGGTGTCGCATCCGGTGTGGGTACCGGTCAACTCGAGACCCTGTCGAATCAGGTGGGCAAGCAACAGCCTGGGCTCCACGTCCAAGGTGTGCTGCTTGCCATTGACGGTGACTGTTATGCGTCGTATGGGGGTGTCAACAGACGATTCCGTTGACACCACCTCAAACAGGCTGGTCATGTCAGGCCACCTTTTGGGTCGTTGGCAGAAGTTTCGACAGGATTCGCGTCACAAACGTGGCGACCATGTGTCGCTTGTACGCTTCGCTGCCTCGATGATCGGATCTCGGCTGCGATATCTCAGCTGCGAGGACGGCGACACGATCGATGTTGTCTGCGTTCAGGTCCTGTCCGACAAGCATCGTTGCCGCCTCTCCGGCGCAAATGGTTGAGGCGCCGACACCAGTGAGGCCGATTCCGGCTCGAGTCACCTGGGTGCCGGAGAATTCAATCGAGACGGCCACCCCGACGGTGGCGAAGTCGCCGACACGCCGCTCGAGCTTCAGGTATCCGCCCGCCCGGGTGCCCACGGGGGCGGGAACAACTGCCTCGACTGCGAGTTCGTCGAACTCCAGGACGTTCTGGAACGGGCCGGTTACGAAGTCGATGCAGGAGATTGAGCGCCGGCCATTGGGGCCCTGGGCAACGATAGATCCACCGAGTGCACTCATCACCGAAGCCCAGTCGCCCTGAGGGTCGGAGTGGCAGAGTGATCCAACCAGCGTGCCGCGAGTACGCACGATGGGATCTGCGATCAGGGGGGCAGCCGCAGCCATCGTGGGCTGCTGGGAGGCGAGGTTCTCGTCCTTTTCGAGATCCACATGGCGGCACAAGGCACCGATGCGATAAGTGCCGTCGGGATCAGCGGAGTGATAGGCGAGGCCGGGGATGTTGTTGATGTCGATCAGCATCTCCGGCGAGGCAAAGCGGAGCTTCATCATCGGCACCAGACTCTGGCCCCCGGCAAGCACCTTCGCCTCTCCATTTGCACGGCCGAGCAACTCGACCGCCTCCTCGATGCTCTGTGGCGCTGCGTAGTCGAACCGGGCGGGGTACATGTCTGTGGAGGTCCTTCCCGCTGTCTACGACTCGTGGTCAGGGGACTGGGGATCAGGGACCGCCACAGGTAGCGACTCCGCATCCGGGTCGGGGCGACGCTCCTGGTGCGGCGGCCACGGCCCCTGAACGGGCTGGCTGGCCACCTTCAAATGGTCGATGATCTGGGGCCAAGCCCACACCGTAGGGCTCGCTCCCGTCTTTGGGGAGTCCTCAATGAGTTCAAAGAGTCTTGGGTTGCCCCGACTGTGACCTGATGACTCGATCGCCACAACTGTCCCCCTAGCGTCAGGCGGAGATTAGGGCATCTGAGGAAAGATGTCGAATCCGGAATCTCATGCAAGAGGGGCGCCAGCGGCCGTGTTTCCCCGGTTGCGACGGCGCGGTTACGATGAGCCGGCGACAACGTCGGAGAAATGGGGGCAGGAAATGTCGACTCCGGTAGTCAGGAACGCCAACTCTCTCGCTTGGTTCGTCGTGGTGGTCGCCGGCCTGGTTGTTCTCGCCGTCGTTTGGGGATTGGAGTTGTTCCCGCGCCTCGATGCAGGCCAGAGGGTCCTCGACGGTGCCAGACCCGTGTTCACCGAAGAGCGTGTGGTCGGCGACCGGGTCGGCATCGCCATGATCGACAACGTCACTGACATGTTGGACCCGATAGTGGACGCCCAGGGTGGTGCGGCCGGGGAGGTAGTACCTCTGGTGGAGTTGGTCTCTGGGGCCACTGGTCTCCCACCCGCTGATGTCCTTGCTGCCATTGAGGCGAACTTCCCCCATACCTACCACTTGCTGCTGACCCTCCCGCTTGACCAGGTCAGCGCGGAGATCCCCGGCCTGTTGACCTTCGTGGCCGACAACTCTGGCCTCGCCGACGCCGGTGCCGTGCTTGCTGCCATCGGCGAGAACACCCCCCACCTCGCCCAGGCAATCACCAACCTCCTTGTGGTAACCGATAACTGGCGCGACGTCGCGGGAACGAATGGTGTGACACGGTTCGATGGCGTCACATCTGTCGATTCCGTTCCGGAGATCCGAGACCTCTTTGTTACCGACGTCGTGACGGCCGTTGAGACTGTTGCACCGGACTTTCGGGACCTGGACGAGCCGTGGCCAGAGGTCGGACTGATCGCAACGATCCTTACGATCATCGGCGCGGTGGTCGTGGTCTTCGGCCTACTGGTGTTGGCCCTGACCAGGACCGATGCGTATAGGCGTAACGTACACATAATGGGCTGGTCGGTTGTTACCCTTGTCGGCGTCCTCGTGGGTGGCGGAGTCCTGGCGCTCGGCCTGTTCCCACGGCTCGACGGGGGACAACGTGTGATCGATGGTCTACGTCCTGCATTCGTCGAGGATCGCGTCGCGGGTATGGAGGTGGGCGTCGGAATCGTCGACAACATCGCCGACATGGCAGACCCGATTGTGGATGCCCAAGGTGGAGCGGCCGGCGAGGTCGGCCCTCTGGTGGAGTTGGTCTCTGGGGCTACTGGTCTCGCACCCGCTGATGTCCTTGCTGCCATCGAGGCGAACTTCCCCCACACATATCACTTGCTGTTGACCCTCCCGCTTGACCAGGTCAGCGCGGAGATCCCTGGCCTGTTGGCCTTCGTGGCTGACAACTCTGACCTCGCCGACGCCGGTGCCGTGCTTGCTGCCATTGGCGAGAACACCCCCCACCTCGCCCAGGCCATCACCAACCTCATGGTTGTCACAGATGGGTTCCGCGAGATCCCGGGGATCGAACCTCTCACGAGGTTCGACGGTTCACCCGTTCGGTCGATTCCGGAGTTGAGGGACTACTTCGGTGGCGATGTGGTCCCAGGGGTCCGGGCGGTCACTGAGGACTTCCGAACCCTTGACACGACGCCCCCTCCGGTCGACGTGTTCCCGCCGCTTCTCCTTATCGTCGGAATTCTCGTAATAATCTATGGAGTGGCGATGCTCTCTATCACCACGGCGGTCGCGTCGAGTGCCGGGGAGTCCGAGTCGGAGGCCTAGGGCGAGCCTTCCCCGGTGGCTGCCGTGGAAGGGAGCAACCCAGGCTCAGCGGTTCCTCCCCACGTTGTTGGCTGCGTCCTTTGTGCGGAACAGTAGGTCGGCGAATGGCAGGAACCACGGTGTGCCACGGTGCCACCAGCGGGTCGGAAAGCCAGACCGGGTGAACACGGTCTGGCCCTCCGGGTCGCCCATCATCAGGAGCGCCGCCTTGTGGCCCAGGTACGGGGCCATGGAGTTGCCGCTGCCCGAGTAGCCCATGGCATACCAGAGCCCGTCGTAGCAGCCGACGTGGGGGGTGAAGTCGAAGGTGAACCCGGTTCGGGCATTCCAGCTGTGGGTGAAGGCGACCTCACCCAACTGGGGG
>JACKQG010003989.1_pt1 | contig 17533 bp, 17 predicted proteins | sample 8237621 | NCBI WGS metagenome assembly JACKQG01 (sample SAMN15677084, study PRJNA649215) | marine metagenome | biome: marine; feature: Black Sea; material: saline water; isolation source: suspended particulate matter (SPM) from the Black Sea western gyre | collected 2013-06-09/2013-06-10 | depth...
CTGAGCTGGAAGGCGGAGCACACGGACATCCGGAAAATTGTGGAAACCGCCTGGCACTGGCATCAAGCCAATCCAGAAGGTTATCAGAACTAAGCCTGTTCGCTTGACTGGCACAGGGTGGGCCACTACGGTCGGGCGGATTTTTTGCTGTAAATAAGGACATTATGTTCAATCTGAAAAATGCTCAGTTTGATTACGAACCGTATCCGATCTGTTTCATCCCTGAAATTCTGGATCCGCCGTTTTTTCAAGAATTGGCAGAGTCCTATCCTAGTCGGAGCTTGTTCAATTATAGCCGGAATATTGGAGTCAAATATTCCCTCTCGGAAATCAACAACCGGAAGAAGTACGACGAATTCCTTCGCAAAAATCCGTGTTGGCAACGGTTTTATGAAACCGTGAAAAGCCGGGAGTTTGTGGAGCAGATTGCTGAATTCCTGAAAAATCATCACATTGATCTCAAATTGGACGGATTTAAATACACGCGTAGTATGCAATATCGTCGCCGAGGGCCTATACGTCGCGCATTGAACACACAAGTGGTCCGAAGCCGATTTGAGTTTTCAGCGATGCCGGCTGAGGGCGGGGGCATTCGTCCTCACACTGATGCCCCTACCAAGCTAACCACATTGGTGATGTCTTTTGTAAAAGATGGGGAATGGGACGAGGCGTCGTGGGGCGGCGGGACGAGCGTGGTGGCTCCGCGAGATCGGAGCCGGATTTATAATTACCACAATCGTTTCATGGAGTTTAACGAAACCGAGGTCCTGAAAACCTATCCGTTTACTCCCAATCAATGCCTCCTGTTTATCAAAACCTATAATTCCTGGCACTCAGTTTTGCCCATGACCGGGCCGGAGACGGCCTTGCGCAAGACGCTGACGATTAACATCGAAAACATCATTTAGTGAAAATCACACTACGCGGCAAGAGAGACAGTTATTTTTGGAAAAAGTGGCTTCGTTTCTGGAGCCATGTGGCACGCTGGTGTTCGTTAACCGTGAAGCTGAAAGATGGGGAAACGCTGTATACCTTCCGGCCCAAGTCGCGTAACGATATTTTTCGGTACACCACTTACTTCACCAAGGAGGAAGGCACTCTGGCGTGGATTCGGAATAATGCCAAAGAGGGTGCCGTGTTTTTTGACATTGGCGCCAACGTCGGGTTGTATTCATTGTATGCCGCAAACGCTGCGCAAGGAGTTTGTGTGTACTCGTTCGAACCTCACAAGTTCAATTTCGCCACATTGCTGGAAAATATTTTTTTGAATCAACTGGAAGAATCGATCTACCCTGTATCCCTGCCGTTGAGCGATGAAAGCGGATTGCTGGATTTGAATTATAATTCCATGGCCAGTGGAACCTCCATGACGCAACTCGGACACCGCCAGTTGCCGGGCAATCGCGAGTTCAGGCCCAAGCTCAGTGAACTGGTACACTCGGTGACCCTGGATGAGCTGGTCGCCTCTGGCCGAGTGCCTGCGCCGGATATGGTGAAGATCGATGTGGACGGAAACGAGATACTCATCTTGCGGGGGATGGAGCAGGTATTGCGATCGCCCGACGGACCCTCTTCGCTTCAGGTGGAGATTAACCAAGGCCAGCGCACTGAAGTTTTGCAGCTTATGGAAGGATGCAAGTGGAAGCTGGATCACTGTCATTTTACCAAAAGCGGAAAAATCGAGTTCGAGAAAACAAAGTCCTACGATCATGTTCCTCACAACGCGGTTTTCGTGAGAGCTTAGCACCGGGTCAATCTTCAGTCGGGGTCGGCCGGATTTGCCGCTCCACAGCTTTCATCACCTGCACTGGCGTCAGTTTCTCCATCACCTCGATTGCCGGGCGTTGGCCTTCACCGCGCGGTGGCAGCTGGTCGCCCAAGTGAAGAATTTCATGAGGGGCTTTCCATGGCCGCCAATGGTCCACCACCGAGTAGGCAAAGATGGCCACCGTGGGGCATTGGCAGGCGGCAGCCAAATGCATGGCGGCGGTATCCACGCCCACAAATGCGCGCGCGCGATAAAGCAGACCTGCCAGTTTGGTCCAGTCCAGCTGGCCATCGGTGCTGGTGGCCTGTGAGGCACCCCATTCTTCCTCCAATTCACGGGCAAAGGTGCGCTCTTTCGGGTCTGGGCCGCTGCTGATGATGATATGGCGGGTGCGTTGCAATAGGCGTGATCCCAAGTCCAGCCAATATTCCTTTAACCAGCGTTTTTTGATCCAGCGTGTGCCCGGATGAATAACGACGAAATCCGTCAAATCTGCCACAAAGCCCGGTTTGTCCTCTCGGGAGCGCTCAAAGTTCAAGTGCGGGATGTCCCCGCCCAAGGGAAGGCATTCCGCGACGAGATTGTAATCTTTTTCCACTCGATGAGCCTTGCCCGTGGGCGCGTTTGAAAGTGTGTTGAATCTGCACCGCCACCAGCGGTTGAGGTTTCGTTGGTCGGTGTTGGTGCAGCGATGGCGGGCGCGGCTGAGGCCGGCGAGCCAACGGCCGCGGTCGCCGTCGGTGAGTTCGAAGGCGTAGTCGAAATGTTGGCGGCGGAGGCGCAGCAGGGTGCGCAGGTCGCGCCACAGGCTACTGAGGCCGCGCTGGTCGTTTTCATTGGGGGCGACGGTTAGGAGGTGGTCGATGGCGGGGCAGCCGGCGAGGATGCCCTCGGTGCCTTGGCGAACCACCACCCAGATTTCGGCGTTGGGGTATTGGCGGCGCGTGGCGACGAGCGTGGGGGTGAGGATTAAGGCATCGCCTATGTGCTTGAGCTTGACGAAGAGCAGCCGGAGCGGATCCGGGTTTGGCTGGGCGGGAGGGGTCATGGCCCGGGGCTAAAAAATTTGTGCACGGGAGAGGTCTTGCACGTCCACCAAGCCCACTACTTTCTGCCCGGCATCGATGACGACGATTTCGTCAATGCGGTTTTCTTCCAGCACATGCACAGCCTCGGCGGCAAGTTTGTCGCCTTGGATGGTGATGGGATTTGCCGTCATGTGATCTTGGATGAGGTGGTCGGCAATGTCGCGGTCTTCCTGATAAGCGCGGACGAAGTCGCCGTGAGTGAAGATGCCCTGCAACTGCCCTTGTTCATCGGAGGCAACCACGGCACCGGCCTTGCATTGTTTCATGGCATCGAGGGCGGTGGCAATGGTGTCGGCGGGTTGGACGCGGGCGAGCTGGTCGCCTTGGCGCATGATGTCGGTGACACGGGTGAGGAGTTGGCGGCCGAGGCTGCCGCTGGGGTGCAGTTCGGCAAAGTCCTTGGGCTGGAACCCGCGGGCTTGCAGGAGCACCATGGCCAATGCGTCACCCAAGGCGAGCATGTTGGTGGTGCTGGAGGTGGGGGCGAGGTTGAGTGGGCAGGCTTCGTTTTCCACGCTGACATCGAGCACCACATCGCTGTTGGTGGCGAGGGCGGAATCGAGTTTGCCGGTAAAGGCGATGATTGCTGCGGCGCGGCGCTTGAGATGTGGCAACAGGTTGATCAGTTCTGTTGTTGCTCCGCTGTAACTTAAGGCGAGCACCATATCGCCCTCGGACATGATGCCGAGGTCGCCGTGGAGCGCGTTTTGGCAATTGAGCACCACGGCGGGCGCGCCGGTGCTGTTGAGGGTAGCGGTGATCTTGGTGGCGATGTTCTCAGATTTGCCGACGCCGATGACTATGATTTTCCCGCGTTGGGCGAGCCCTACGCGCAGGGTTTGCACGGCTTGGGAAAACTCCGGGCCGATACGCTCAGACAAACTTGCCAGTTCGTCAATCTCCGTCTGGAGTACTGACTTGGCTTGGGCTATGAAATCGTCGTCCATATTCTTCATGACAGCGGTGGCGTGAGCATGCCTTGGTATTCGCGCCGCCATGTGTCGGCGTAGCCGCAGTTTTTGTAATCCTCAAAATATGGCCCGCCTTCGGTGTAGTGCAGAATGCCCAGTTCGCTCTCGGGCAATTCCGCGTCGTAATCCACGAGGTGATTCCACTTGTGCGGAAGCTCGCCGATGAGTCCCTCGTTTTCGAGCCAGTGGAAGCGGTGCAGCTCGAGGCCGGACTTGGTGTTCACGTATTCCGGCGTGAGGGCGGTGCATTTGGCGGTGTTCATCAGCATCACGCTGGACCAGTTCTTTTTCTCATATTGAGTTTGCGGCTCGCCAAGAAACTTGGTTTCGCCCTGCGGCTGGTGGTCGTGTTGCACGCACATCACGGCGTATCGGTCATCGCGTAGTGCCCAGAGATTGGCGATGTCGTCGAGGCAAATGATGTCTGAATCAGCAAAGAGCGCCCAGCCCTCGTAGCCGCACAGGTGGGGCACGAGGAATCGGCTGAAGGAAAAGTCGGTGGACTGCAGGTTATTGCGTTCGCGGGTGAAGGTGCCCTCCAATTGGGAGAGCATCACCGGCGCAATCTCCACCGGCTGTGAGCTGCGAACCTGAATGCTATGGCAAGCAACATGGTAAGCCACGATTTCACGATGGTCGTACCCAAGAAAAACTCGAATCATAGACAGGTGGATGGAAGCAAACGGTGGCCTGAAGTCAAGGATTAGGTGTGGGCAGTATAAACCATTGCAAATGGGATTTGGCTTGAACAGATGTAGATTGAACGGTACGGGATTGAGCGAGGTGTCTTACGTTTGTCAAAACCATGGGCCTGAATTCCTTTAGCAAGTCTTGTGCCAAATGGTGGCAGCGGAAGGTTGCGGATTGGGCGACGAATCTTCGCCGGCAAGTGCGCCGGACGGTGTTCAGCCCAAGGCTGGCATGGGGGTTCCATGGGTTTCGGCGGGCGGTGAAACGGCGGCAGTGGCGGGAGGTTCACCGGCGCTTAAAGCCGCTTGCGGCCGCGGCGGAAAAGGCTCGCGACACGCGGCTCTTTAGAGAGATGGCCCATGCTGCTGGTCGCTTGGACGAGCCGGAACTCGCAACCCAATGGGCCTACGCCAACGCAAAACTTTTGGGAAATGTGAAGCCCATGGACTGGAGGGGGGAGGATTTGACGGATGCCACCTTGGTGATTCGGTTCATGGAAACTGAAAAACAAGGCTTGGCGATTGGCTTGAACCTCGCCGGCTACGTGGCCGAGGCGGCGGCGAAGGCCCGGCATTGTTTCTTGGTGGTTGAGAAACGGCTCGTTCCAATCTATGCGCGCACTCTGCCCGCAGTGGAGGTTCTGGCTTTCCCTGCGGATGTCTCGGCGGTAACGGGCAACCGGCTGGTGACGGCCAATGCGCTGACCTTGACGGCGATGCTGGGCACGTCCCCGAAGGAAATCGGGAACCGCTTCCTGCCGCTTAAGGCCGATGCGGCGGAGTCGGCGGAGCTTCGGCGTGGCTATCAAGCCAAGCGAGATCTGCCCTTGGTGGGGATTTCTTGGTGGAGTTCGCATTTTGGGAAAGATCTGCCGTCCATTGAGACTTGGGCTAGATTGGTTCAATCGGTTGATGCGATTTTCGTCAATATCCAATATGGCGATGTAGCAGCCGACTGGGCGATGTTGCAGCAGGCAGCTCCGGGGCGGGTGGTTCAGGATGAGTCGGTTGACCAGTTGGTGGACATGGATCGGTTTGCGTCCCAGCTCGGGGCGCTGGATGCCATCGTGACCATCAGCAACACCGGCGCGCATTTGGCTGGCGGCATGGGGCTTCCGGTTTACATAATTCGCGACGATTGGTTTCGCAGGGGTTGGCCGGTGCTTACGGATCGAACGCCGTGGTATCCGGGCGCAGTAGTTTTCGGAAAGGAAGGCCGGTCATGGCCGGATGTTTTTGATGGGGTGAAAAGCCAATTGGAGGGCAATCCCATCCGGCGGGATTAATTCCAGGACTCGACCCGTGTCAGCTTCAAACGGCTGCCCCCCAGCCGGCGGATGATGGATGCCCAAAGGCGCGGACGTTTTTCTGAGATGTCGAAGACGTAGGCTTGGCCCTTCCAATTTTGGGCGGCAGCAGAGATGCGTTCCCGCCACCAGTCCGGCGGTCGGATGGTCACGTGCGCGTTCCAGCCATTGGGCAAAATCTTCTTGGCCGGGTAGGAGGCGATGTTCATGTAGAGAAACCGCCGGGCAAAACCAAAACACTCCGCCAAGACCCAGTCGATATCCTCCTCCGGGATATGCTCCAAGACATCTGTTGAAACCACTCCATCGAAACTGGAATCTGGCCGCGCGGCAAACTCCTCCACGCCGGGATCATAAAGCTGAATGGTGTCCACTCCCCAGAATTCTTCCACGCTGGGGATGACGTTGCCGCCCGGCAGCTTCAGGTTTTTTTCTTCGTAAAGCAGCCCCTTGCCCGAGCCATAGTCCAGGACAGATTTCGCGTCGGTATGCCGGGCCAGTTTTCCCACGATGGAAATGTGCCGAAGCAAACTGCCGCCGCCAAAAACCTGAGCCGCCTCAGCACCTTTTTGTAGGCCGGTCTCGTGCACTTGCCGGTAGAGCTCCCCCAAGAGCGTGAAGCGTGGGCTCGGGGTTTCGGAATTGTATTTGCTCATTGGGTGTTTTCGTGGGGCGACTCGCGCTTGGCCGGACCACTCTATGGGGACGGCACGTGGCGTTCAAGGGAAAGGGAACGGTTCCGGTTTGATTCCCCGACGCTGGCCCGCTAGTTTTTCGCCCACATGCAGGATTCATCCAAGCAAGCCCTGTTAAAACATTTGAGCGGCCAGTTGTTTCAGGCCGCGCTCGACGCACCTTCGGGCGGCGGCTGGCTTCCTGAGGCGTTGGGGGACGGCGTGGCCGTGGACGGGATCGACCTCTATGTCGACAATGCGCCCGGATACCGGAAATTCTGGAAGCACGACCTTGACGAGGGACTGCCCGAAGATTGCCAGGGCTATGACCTCATCTGCTGCTGCGAGGGCCTCGAGCACGTCGGCAGCCCGCTATTATTACTGAGGCATTTTTATCGTGCGCTGGCCGAGGGCGGCACCCTCATCATCACCACCCCCAACGTGTGGTATCCTCAGGCTCGGCTGCAATATCTATTGCGCGGCTTCTTCCCCTCATTCCCCGCCTTGGCCGGCAAGGTCAAGCCCGGTACCCACATGCACATCACCCCGTGGTCATTCCCGCAGCTCTACGTGTTTTTGAAACTGGCCGGCTTCGAACCCCCCACCATTATTCCGGAGCCCCTTTCCCGGGCCAAACATTTCCACGAACGCATCATCGGTCTTCCCTCAAAAATCTACTGCTGCGGCCGGTTGAAAAAAGCCCAAACTAATGATGAGCGGGAGTACTGGAAACAGGCCGGTACGCAGGAGAGCCTTTTCAGCAGTCATCTGATGATCGAAACCTCCAAGGCGACATCACTTGGGCAAGATGGGTGATTGGCTGGCGATGGATGCTCAAGGAAATTAGGTATCTCGGTAATTACGAAGAGATCAAATCGGATATTATCATTGACTTGAAAGCCAAAGAGCAGTCGCGAATTTCACTTTACATTTTGTCAATGGCTATGAGACCGTCAGTTTTTTCCAATGAAGGGGATTCTTTTGGCAGGTGGTGCGGGAACACGGCTTTATCCGTTGACGCTCGTGGCCAGCAAGCAACTTCAGGCAGTTTATGATAAGCCGATGGTGTATTATCCGTTATCCACGCTAATGGAGAATGGAGTGCGTGAGTTCTGCCTGATATCCACGCCGCATGATTTGCCTCGGTTTGAGCAGTTGCTAGGCGATGGACGTCGGCTGGGCATTACTATTGAGTACCGTGAACAGCCTCAACCTAAAGGGATTGCCCAATCTATGCTCATAGCTGCATCATTTGTGGGGGGTGATTCATGCGCATTGATATTGGGGGACAATATTTTTTATGGACCGGAGGCATTCGCAGGGGCGTTTTTGAAGTTCAAAGAGGGGGCGGCCGTTTTTGCCTACCGGGTGCCCAATCCAGAGGCGTATGGCGTTGTAGAGTTTAATGCGGAGGGGCAAGCTGTTTCTCTGGAGGAGAAACCGGCTCACCCCAAGAGCCCTTATGTGGTGCCAGGATTATACTTGTACGACAATCAGGTGGTGGAGATTGTGCGCAATTTAAAGCCTTCGCCTCGCGGCGAACTTGAGATCACAGATGCCAATGCAGCCTATCTCGAGCGTGGACAGCTTCAAGTGCACCGTCTAGGTCGAGGGTTCGCATGGCTAGACTCGGGCACGAGCCAAAACTTGCACGAGGCAGCGGCGTTTGTGCAGATGATCGAGAAGCGGCAGGATATCAAGATCGGCTGCCCGGAGGAGGCGGCATGGCGAAAGGGATTCATTAATGCCGCGCAATTCGATAAATTGATCAAAGAGTTGCCGATATGTGAATATCGTGAATATTTAGAGCGCGTGCGCGCCGAGGAAATATTGTAGAATGTGGAATAGGGATGGCCAGCGACACGACTTTTAGTATACGGCTGATGGTGACCGGCGGTGCTGGGTTCATCGGTAGCAATGTGGTTCACGGGTTGCTGTTGCGACCGGAGGTGGAGCGGCTGGTTGTGCTTGATTGCCTAACTTACGCCGGGCATAAGGCGAATTTGGTCGAGGCGGAAAACAACCCCAAATTTTCCTTTGCCAAGATTGATCTGCGCGAGGCGGCGGCGGTGACTGAATTGGTGCGCGAAGAGGCATGCACCCACGTGATTCATCTGGCAGCTGAATCACATGTGGATCGCTCGATTACTGGACCGGGTGCGTTTGTGGAAACCAATGTGATGGGTACCTTTCATCTGCTTGAAGCGTGCCGAGAGTTTTGGGCGGACGATTGGAGCGAGCGGCGATTCCTCCATGTTTCCACTGACGAGGTCTTTGGCAGTCTTGGTGAAACTGGTGCGTTTTCGGAGACCAGTCCGTATCAACCCAATTCACCATACTCTGCCAGCAAGGCAAGCGCCGATCATCTGGTACGGGCGTATTTTCACACGTACAAATTCCCGGCCATCATCACCAACTGTTCGAATAATTACGGGCCATATCAGTTTCCCGAGAAGCTGATCCCACAGACCATCCACCGCGCTGCCACGGGCCAAGAGATTCCTGTTTACGGCAACGGCAAAAATGTACGTGACTGGCTGTACGTGGAAGACCACGTGGAAGCACTATGGCTGACACTTACTCGCGGCAAGCTGGGCGAATCGTACAATGTGGGCGGCGACAATGAATGGCCCAACCTGCGGGTGGTGGAGACAATCTGCGACTTGGTGGATGAAAGACTGAAGCGGCCACAAGGCACCGCGCGCGCGCTAATTGCCTTCGTGAAGGATCGACCAGGGCACGATTTCCGATATGCTATTGATTCGGGCAAAATCCAGCGCGAGTTAGGATGGCAAGCTGGTCATGATTTCGCCACCGCCCTGAGCACCACTGTCGACTGGTATCTGGAACACGAGGAATGGGTGGCTGAGGTGCAGCAGACAGCCGAACGACGGTTGGCAAAGGTTACGCGAGGGCCAACTGGGCCCTGATATATCTCCGAAAAATCGCGCTGATGGGGTACAAAAGCTGATGAATGAGTGGAGCGGAGATATGACGAGAGCACTGTTGCTAGGTGCCAGTGGGTTCATGGGCGGGTACTTTGCCCGCGCCATGGCCGGGCGTAAGATGGAGGTGATTCCTCTTTCGCGCGAAAAGGTGGACTATTGCAATTACGATGTGTTGCGCGACCACATTCGCGAACTTGGCGGGATTGACTATCTGGTCAATGCCGCAGGTTTTTCTGGCAAACCCAACGTGGACCAGTGCGAGGTTCAGCGGGCGGAGACGTTGGAGGGTAACCTGCTGTTGCCGCAAATGCTTTCGCACTTGTCTGCGGCGGAAGGATTTCGCTGGCTCCAGATTGGTACCGGTTGCATCTATGAAGGCGACAATGGCGGCGGCGGGTATATCGAGGAGGATCCTCCGAACTTTTCCTTCAAGCAAAACAACTGCAGTTTTTACAGTGGTGTTAAGGCGGTTGCAGAGGCGACGATCAAAGACGACCCCCGATGTCACGTGGCGCGGATGCGCATCCCGTTTGACGAGATCGACAACCCGCGCAATTATTTGACCAAGCTTCTGACGTATCCGATAACATACGATAACATCAATTCTATCTCGCACATCGGGGATTTCGTTCGGACAAGCCTGGATTTGTACGAACAGGATTGCCCTGCGGGCGTCTACAACATGACCAATGAGGGGGCGGTATCCACACGCGAAGTGGTGGCAATGATACAGGAAATCATCAAGCCGAACCGCAAGTTCGAATTTTTCTCCAACGATGAGGAGTTTTACAAGGTTGCCAAGGCCCCGCGTTCCAACTGCAATTTGAATGTGGAAAAGCTGGCGTCCATGGGGCTGCCCATGCGGCCAGTTCGCGAGGCGCTACGCGAGGCGCTGGAAAACTGGAAAGTTGACAAAGGCAGGTGAAGGGGAAATTGTGGGCGAAGATTTTCGATTGAAATCAGGTCAGGTGAAACGCGACTCGGGAGGGAATATGGCGAATATAAAACAGATGGTGAATGGGTTTTTTAATGAGACTCTGGGGCACGATATGAAGTCATTAAGCCGAATTGGAAAGAAGCATGGGACCGATAAATATCGGCATGGCTACCTTCCGTTTTATGAGGGATATTTTGATCGCTACCGGTCAGAGAAGCTTCGGCTGCTTGAAATCGGCATTTTTGCCGGGCAAAGCCTCAGGATGTGGGCTGAATACTTCGCCAATAGCTCGATCACGGGATGTGATATTCTCGAGGAATCTTTCATCAAGGCCGAACGAGTTGAGTGCTGCCAACTTGATCAAAGTTCGAGAATGGCCCTTGCTGAATTTCGTGAGTCTCACAGGGAGGGGTTTGATATCATCATTGATGATGGTTCTCACGTCATGAAGGATCAGCAAACTAGCTTGGCAATGCTGTTTCCATTGCTGAAACTGGGGGGTTGGTATGTGATCGAGGATATTCATACATCCACCGGAGAATCGGAAAAGTGTTTTGAAATTTACGGATTGGAAAGGGACTTGAGCAATTCGACATTGGGAATGCTCAAGGCGTTCATCGAATCGAAGAAGATTGCAAGTTCCTATTTCGATGAAGCGGAAGCGGATTATTTAAATGAGAACATATTGTCCTGCGAACTGTTTAACCCGAAGCGATGGTCGGCGACTTCAATGATTAGAAAAAAAACATAATGTTTTTAACTTTGTGCTGGTTTTGGAAACCGGAACGTACTAATTGGATTCCTGTGCATCCGAGTTCATTTGCTGGGTGACCTTATTTGGTCGATGCCCTCAATTTAGGAAATGAAAATACGTTTGCTGTCTCTGGATTACTTTATCGCTGAGGGTCATGGCTTCGAATTGGATCGCGAGAAAACACCTCCACTCAAGGCCGCCATTCCACTTAAAAGTTTTTCAAATTCAAGTGAAATCAAGATTAAACCGTATCAGGCAAGGGACGATGTCTTGTTGCGGATCGGGGATGCAACAATTGGGTATTTTGGAGTGCTCCGGTGTGGTGATGCAGTTCTTGACCGAAACAACCACTACGACACAGGGTTCAGCACACAGCATAACATCGCGGGATTCGCCCTTCGGCGGAGCTTTTTCTCAGGCTATCAAATGGGTTTTGGAGATTCACAGGTTAAACTGCAAACCGCTTGCTACATGGTGGCACACAGAAACTATTCCTCCTGGATGCTTGGCGAGGTGCCACGGCTAAAGCAGTACGAGTCATTGATGCGATCGGGCGTTAAGCTTGCGCTTCATGGTCAGATCCGTCCTCATCACATGGAAACCTTGGAATTGTGTGGCGTGTCGCCAGACATGATCGTTCATGTTCCGGAAGAAGTGGATTTGGTGGTGTCGGAGTGTTATTTTGCGACTCCCACTTGTTCCTACCATATTCCATCACCGTCCGGAGTTCGTTATTTGCGTCAAGTCAAGGATAACATCAAGGGGTCCGATGCTTTCAATGGAGGCCAGTACTATGTATCTCGCTCAAACGCTGCCGCTCGAAAAATTATAAACGAAACCGAGATTCAGGAGCACTTGGAAGCCAAGGGTTTTACGACGTTACATCCAGAACAGTTAAATGTTGCTGATCAAATTCGGATATTCTCCACTGCCAAGATGATCGTAACCCCCTTTGGGGCAACCTTGGCAAACATGGCCTTTTCGAGCCTCGAAACCGAAGTTTGTGTGATTCGAACCAAGTTCACAAACGAGTTTGCCCGTCTAGCTCACATGACCGGTGCTCGGCTTTTTGTCTTTGACTCCATGAAACGGTGGCGTCATGGGATTTGTTTTTCTAAGTTGAACAAGGAGTTGCACCGGCGTTTCCGAATAAACGTTGATGATCTCTCTCGGTTTGCCTTGGCGGGGGCCGGATCCAAATCCAATGGTCAGGAATAGGCCCGTGACGGTCAATTGCGGCACCGCCCTTTGAGCAGTTTACCCCGGTTTTTGGATCGGCCTTTGGCCGGCCCTCAGTCTTATGAATGTTTAAGCTCCAGCCCGCGCTGCTCTGGGTTGGCAACTGGGCAGTACTCTGCCCTCAAGGTTTGTTCCCCGCAGTGTTGTCTTTGGATAAGACTTTTGGTGGCAAATATCAACAGATTCTGTCGGCTTGATTGTGGGAGGCTTTGCCATCAAACTTGCCGCGAATGTGCGGCATTGCTGGATTTGTGGGAGCGGATGCGGGGGATGAATCCGATGCTCTTCTCCGGAAATTAATAGCTGGCATCAGCCATCGCGGGCCTGATGATAAAGGGTATTTCCAAGCTTCCGGGGTGGGACTTGGGATGAGGCGCTTGAGCATTGTTGATATTGAGGGCAGCCGCCAACCCGTTGCTAATGAAGAGGGCTCGGTGCACGTTGTTTTCAACGGGGAAATCTACAACTATGTGGAGCTGCGTGAATGGCTGGAGGCGCGCGGGCATATCTTGGCAACCAAGGGAGACACGGAGGTGTTGGTGCACCTCTACGAGGAACTGGGCACGGAGATGCTGCACAAGCTGCGCGGGATGTTCGCGTTTGCGCTTTGGGATTCACGGGATGAATCACTGTTTCTCGCGCGGGATCGGCTGGGGAAGAAACCGCTCTGTTATGCGCCAGTGGGCGACGGCCTGAGGTTTTGTTCGGAGATTGCACCTTTGGCGGCAAGCGCCGGTATCTCGCGCGCGATCAACCCCGCAGCCTTGGCACAATATCTCACATTGGGTTATGTGCCGGCCCCGCTCACAATGTATCAGGGCATTCACAAGCTGCCGCCGGGGCATTTTTTGACATGGCGATCAGGGAAAACTCGGGTAGAACGTTATTGGCGGTTGTCATTTGAACCGGGATCCATCCGAAACCGTTCCGAGGCGCTGGAGTTGGTTCGTGAGAAGTTGGATGAAAGCATTCATCTGCGACTGCGCAGCGATGTGCCGGTTGGGCTGCTGCTCAGTGGCGGTCTCGATTCAAACGCAGTGCTGGCACGCTTGGTGCGCGGATTGGGTCAGCGCGTAACGGCCTTCACGGTGGGGTTTGAAGATCCCGATTATGATGAGAGCCGCTTGGCACGGCGTTCGGCGGAACATTTCGGAGTGGAGCATCATGTCCTCTCCGGGCAGGCCGAGATGCTGGATCTGTTGCCAAAACTCATACGCCATTACGGCGAGCCCTACGCCGATAAATCTGCATTGCCCTCATTCTTCCTTTGCGAGTTGACCCGGCAGAAGGTGAAGGTGGCATTGAACGGGGACGGCGGAGATGAAGCCTTTGCCGGTTATCGCAAATATCGGGTTGCAGCAGGCCGTCGAGCCTTGGCCGGTTGTATGCCAACCGGATGGCGAGCGAAGTGGACCAAGGCCTCATTGCAAGGGAAGGGACTGTCCGGAACCAAGCTTTCGCGCAACCTCCGCCGACTTTTGCTGCCCGAAACGGAAAGCCTGTTCACTAGTGAATTCTTCGGCGGCGGATTGTTTCGCGCCTTGTCGACACGCGAATTTCAGGAACAGGTGGCCGAGTCCATGAACCAATCATCGGACGGTTACTGGGATACATCAACTGATCCAGTGAACCGGATGCTGGCTTGGGATTATGAGCACTATCTTCCAGATGATCTGCTGGTGAAAATGGATATCGCCAGCATGGCTCACGGGCTGGAGGTACGTTCCCCGCTGTTGGACCACGAGCTGGTGGAGTTGTGTGCCGGTCTGCCATCCGATTGGAAGGTGGATGCCCACAATGGGAAAAAACTGCTCCATGAGATTGTGGCGGAAGATTTGCCCCCTGAGTTGTTGTCCGCACCCAAGCGGGGATTCTCTGTCCCCCTCGCCAAATGGTGGCGCGGCGAGGCCAGAAACAGATTGTGGGACGGGCTTGCGGACTTGCATCCCGACCTTTGTGCTTTTATCAATCCCCGTGTCGTGGATCGACTCTTGGAGGAGCACCAGCAAAGCCGTTGCAACCACGCCCAGCGTTTATGGGCACTTTGGGTTTTAAACGCATGGGCTTGGGACACACTGGGATAATAACGGGAGTGAATGTGCGCTTAATTGGAGCATTAAAGCAGCCGGAGGGTCGATCCCAACAACAATGAATTTTGCACTAAAACATTGGGGTCGCCTCAAACGCAGCTGGGGCCGTCGATACCGTGAATGGTGGCTGCCTTCCGGGTATGAACGATTGGGGACCAAATACGGAGGGTGGTGGCTCGATTCCAGCTTGATTGGGGATCAGCCTTTGCTTGTGGACTGTGGCTTGGGGGAGGACATTAGTTTTCCCGATGCTTTCCTTGATCGATTTGGAGGCCGGGTCATTGGAGTGGAGGCCAACCCGCGCAGCCTGGACTATTGCCGAAGACATTGCCCTGAAGGTATGGAGATCAGGCCTCAGGCAATGTGGAAAACCGCTGGCGAAACACTGACATTTTATTTGCCCCGACCGCAGGATCAACTGCCCAAAGGAGCGGATGGCGTTTCCGGGAGTTTGATGGACAGCCATGAATATGTTGAAGGCGGGCAGCAAGTTAACGTGACCACCACCTCATTGCTAGAGTTGTTGTCCGATACCGGTCGGGCACAATGCGATATGCTTAAACTGGACATTGAAGGGGCTGAATACGAAGTTTTGGAAGAATTGTGTCAGAGTGCTGCGATTCGAAAAACACAGCAATTACTTGTGGAATTCCATCACGAGGTCACCCATCACTCATTGAGGGAAACTTCTGCATCGGTTGATTTGATTTTGGAGGCTGGATTCAATTTGGTGCATATTGAAAATCGGAACTATATTTTCAGGCGAATCGATTCAACCACAGATTAATTGAATGTGCGGACAACCCACCATCATTTCCTATTGTGCTACTTTTTTGCCGCGTGAGATGTTGCATGTCTATCGGCAGGTTACTGGGTTGCGAAACTTTAACAATTGGGTTTGCACCCGAACACGCCTCAATGAGGGGAGTTTTCCACATTCACAAATTGCCGTGCTTAGCAAGAGCCCGTGGCGCGGTTTTCGTCGGTTGTGGTATCGGGTGCGAGGACGGATGGTGCCATTGGGGCGCGGGGAGACAGAACAGGCCCTCGCGCTGGCGAGAGCGCAGGGCGCGCGTTTGATCCATGTGTATCTCGGAAGTGAGGCGTTGCGCACGGTTCGCTTGCTGGGGCAGTTTCCTGGGGCGCGGATAGTCTCCTTTCATGGGGCGGATTTGTCCCATGAACATAGTTCGGAGGATTATGCCCGTTTATGGCCTAATGTGGAGTTGTTCCTCTGCCGCAGCGAGTCATTGCGACGCGCTCTAGTGGACAAGGGATGTCCGGAATCCAGAATTCGGATCAACTACACGGGAGTTCCCATCCCGGATGTGCCCAAGAAGGAACTGCCGAACTGGCGGCATGGGAAGCCTGTACAACTGCTCCAGGTTTGTCGCCTAATTGAAAAGAAAGGCTTGGACATCACACTGCGCGTCATGTTCCGGCTGAAAAAAGAGGGCGTACCAGCTCATCTTGTGCTGGCGGGAGGTGGGCCGGAGGAGGAGCGACTGCGTCGACAGGCGTCCGAATTGGGACTGGCCGATGAGGTTCGTTTCGCGGGATTTGTTTCCGGCGTGGAATTGGAGGAGTTGTTCCGTGCCAGCGACATATTCATGCACCCGAGCCGGGAAACGGCTGGCGGTGACCGTGAAGGGATCCCCAATTCTCTCTTGGAAGCCATGTCCTACGGGTTGCCAGTCGTATCCACCTCTCACAGCGGCATCCCAGAAGCCATCACACATAACGAGAATGGCTTGTTGGCCGACACTTGCGAAACAGAAACCCTAACCGCCGAAACCCATCGACTTATTGATCAAGATGGCCTCTTTGAGAAAATTTCGGCCGCGGCACTCAGAACCGTGGAGGATCGTTTTTCATCGGTGCGGTGCGTCGAGCAACTTGAAGCATCCTATCATGAGGCAATGGGCATGCGAATTCCTTGATGAAACTGTCCCTGAAATCACCAGACGTTTTGCTTCTAAATAAAGCTAACAACTTTCCTTCCGATAGAATTTTTTTATAGAAAATGGGTAATCGTACTACTGCAAAGACACTTCAACCCGAAATGACCGAAGAGGAATTGACGGGTTTGAGAGGATGGATTCAATCAGCAGGTTTGAATGGGCGATACTTGGAAGTGGGTACGGCTGCCGGTGGAACGCTTTGTTTCCTAATGAAATGTTTCGAGGCGAACGAGTGTCCAGAGTTTTCCGTTGTTGATAAAATGGATTATTTTGAGGGCCAGCTTGATATTGTGAAAACCAACTTGTCTCGCAATGGGCTGGATGCGCGGCAAGTGGATTTTTGTATCATGTCCAGCGATGAAGCTTTTACACGCGCGGAGTCAGAGGGAAAACGGTTTGATTTTATTCTGGTGGACGCATCACATAAGATACGCCATGTAATGAGAGACCTAAGGTGGTTACGCCTGCTGAACGTGGGTGGTTTGGCTTGTTTCCACGACTACATTCCAAAATTCAAAGGGGTGTGTTGGTCAATCAACCGATTTTTAGGACGCAACCCTCAGTTCAGTCCCGTAGGGTTGGCAGGAAGCTTGCTTTGCATACGGCGGGACTACTGGTCAAAACATTTGGAAGTGACGGCGCGTGATCGTTTGTGGGCATTGATTTGGCCACCTTTGCTGCAGTGGGAATTGAGCTTGAGTAAGCGACTCAATTCAAAACGAAAACCATCCTTGTCATGAGTTTGCAATCATCATGGCGGATTGTGCACTCGGAGGCTTCCCTTGGCTGGGGAGGGCAGGAGCACCGCGTGTTGGCGGAGTTGAAAGGCTTTCAGCAACGCGGCGCGTGGGTTGCACTTTTGGCTCCCGAGCACAGCGAAGTTTTCCAACGCGCGCGGGAGGCCGGCATCGAGGTCCAAACACTCGACACGCGCAAGTCCCGTTACCCCTTCACCGCACTGCGCCTGAAACGCTGGCTGCGCAAGCATGAGGCGCAAGTGGTCAACACCCACAGCTCGCGCGATGGCTATCTGGTGGGGGCCGCCGCGCGGCTGGCGCGGGTGCCGTTGCTGATACGCTCGCGGCACATTGATGTGGGTTATCCGCA
>JACKQG010003990.1_pt1 | contig 17533 bp, 16 predicted proteins | sample 8237621 | NCBI WGS metagenome assembly JACKQG01 (sample SAMN15677084, study PRJNA649215) | marine metagenome | biome: marine; feature: Black Sea; material: saline water; isolation source: suspended particulate matter (SPM) from the Black Sea western gyre | collected 2013-06-09/2013-06-10 | depth...
CGTGAGCCGTTCCACGCCGGCGGCGAAGCTGGCGGAGATTGCGAAGTACAAAAAGTTGCTCGAAGCGAAGGTGAACCGGCCGGACAACTTGCCGCGCGGGCGGGCACTCTTCCAGCGCACCTGCGCGCAGTGCCACAAGCTCTACGGCGAAGGCGGCGAGATTGGGCCGGACATCACGGGCTCCAATCGCAACAACCTCGATTATTTGCTGACCAACATGCTCGACCCGAACGCAGAGATTCCCAACGACTATCGCACAACGATATTACGCACGAAGGACAAACGCGTGTTAGTGGGCGTCATCCGCCGTAGCGAAGGGCAGTCGGTCACCATTGCCACCCCGGCCGAAGTGGTAACCGTGGCCAGGCGCGATGTGGCCGCGATTGACCCGCAGGATTTTTCAATGATGCCCGAGGGCCTCGTGCTGGCGCTGAAGGAAGATGAATTGCGAGATCTCGTGGCGTACTTGCGCGGCAGTCGACAGGTGGCCTTGCCGCCGAAACCATTAATTGAACAATGATGGGCAGGATGTTCAGGATTTATTTCCTGAAATCATTTCGATAAATTCGCGCGGCGTGACGATGGGGATGCCTTCGTGTTTTTTTAATACGAGCAAATCTTTGTCGCCGGTTATGATGATTTGGGCATTTCCAGCGATGGCAGTGGCTAAAACCCAGTCGTCATCGAGGTCGCGGCAAATGGGTTTTGGCGGGGGGAGCGGTTCAGCCAATTCAATGAGTTTCGCATAATTCAAAAATGAAGATTGTGCGGGATGGTCTTTTCCGAAATGCCGTTCGAGGACACTCTGCAGTTCTTTCAGTAGTTTCGGACTGCTGACCATTTCGTGGTGCTCAGAAATAGTTTCCACCAATTCATGGCAAAACCCGGTGGAGGCGAAGGCCGCGAACAGGACGTTGGTGTCCAGCAGGACTTTCACGAAATCAGCTTGAACACATCCTCATCGGTGTAGATGCCCATCTTGCGTGCTTGTGGGACGAGTTCCGCGCGGGCGGCGGCGAGTGAGGTTTTGAATTGCTTTTTTAACAACGCCCGGCGCACGTATTCGCTCTGCGAAACACCTTCGGCCTTGGCGGCCTTTTTGATGTCCCGCCGCATTCCCTTGGGCAAACTGATGGTTAATGTCTCACGCATACTGTAAGACACTGTAACACAATTTGGCCGGGCGTCAAGCGGGTTGCAGCTGCAGTTTGTCTGCGAGGAATGCTTCCAACTTTACGGTGTCGGCGGCGAAGCGGCGGATGCCTTCGGCTAGTTTTTCGGTGGCGCAGGGGTCTTCGTTCAACTGCCAGCGGAAGATGGTTTCGTTGAGGGAGATTTTTTTCGCATCACTGGCGTTGGCGGTTTCTTCGGTGAGTTTGAGGGGGAGGTCGCCTTCGGTGGCTTGGAGTTCCTCGAGGAGGTTGGGACTGATGGTGAGTAGATCGCAGCCGGCGAGTTCGGTGATTTCGCCGGTGTTGCGGAAGCTGGCGCCCATCACTTCGGTGGCGTAGTCGAATTTTTTGTAGTAGTTGTAAATGGCAGTGACCGATTGCACGCCGGGATCGTCGGCGGGGGCGTAGTCGTTGCCGGTCTTGGCTTTGTGCCAGTCCATAATGCGGCCGACGAAGGGGCTGATGAGCTGCACACCGGCCTCGGCGCAGGCGACGGCTTGGGGGAAACTGAAGAGCAACGTGAGGTTGCAGTGGATGCCTTCTTTTTCCAACTCCTCGGCGGCGCGGATGCCTTCCCACGTGGCGGCGATTTTGATGAGAATGCGGTTGCGGTCGATGCCGTTCTTTTCGTAACGCGCGATGATCGAGCGCGCCTTGGCGAGCGTGGCTTCGGTGTCGAAGCTGAGGCGAGCATCCACTTCAGTGCTCACGCGGCCGGGCACGATTTTCAAAATCTCGAGGCCAAAAAACACCGCCAGTTTGTCCAGCGCATCCTCCATGCTCTCCGCTTCGGCGGTGACTTTGCCGAGCAGCTCTGCGTACTCGGGCATCTGAGCGGCCTTTAGAATGAGGCTGGGATTGGTGGTGGCGTCTTGCGGGGTGTATTCGCGGATAGATTCAAAATCGCCGGTGTCGGCGACGATAGTGGTGCACTGCCGCAAGGAATCAAGATGACTGCTCATGAGCCGATTAAACCATATCATTCCCGCGCCGACAAGCGGCGGTGTAACCATTCTTTTTTCATTGCGTATCCAGCGAAAAATAAAGGAAAACGTGTTGCCTTTAAACATCAACCCCCTAAACTAACTTTATGCGAATCTCATTTCTGCTGTTTGCCCTTTTACTTACACCTGCCGCGTTTGCTGCGGACGCCGCGCCGCTTTCCGCCGCTATGCCCAAAGGCGCAGTGGGTTATATGGAAATCAATGACCTCGGACAGCGCCTAATTCAGTTGCGCGACTCGGCGTATTACGCGGATGCTCTGGATTCGCCCCAAATCAAACAGTCCATGAAACAGCCGCAGTATAAACAATATTCTGCTGGCCGAAAAATTGCGGAAGCGTACCTCGGCATGAATCTTTGGACTGCGGCAGACAAACTTTTTGGTAAAATCGCCGTGGGCATTTACCCAAAAGCCAACAGCAAACAACCCGACGTGGCGGCAATGATTCGAGTGACCGACCCCGCCGCATGGGCGCACGTACGCGAACGCATTGAGCCGCTGCTGGTGCTGGCTAGAGACAGTGTGAAACGCGAAACACGCGGCGAACTGGAGCTGCTCACATTGAGCGGCAACAACGGTAAAGTCTTCGTGGCCTTTCACAAAAATTGGCTTGCCGCCGCCAGCACACCCGCGTTGCTCGATCAATCCATAGCCGGTCTGCGCGGGGAGGCGAAACAGTCCGTGGCACACAATCCCGCCTTCAAAAAAATGGAACGCGATATGGGCGCCGAACACTTCGTGAGCGCGTGGACCGATCTCGGCTATTTCCGAAAACTCGCCGGTAAGCGTTTCAGTCTGCCGGAAAAATATAAAGATGGATTTGTGTCGCTGATGTTTTCCGGCATCATCGAGCTGGCGATGCAGAGCGATTATTTAGGGCTCACGCTTGATGCTGACAAGGCCGGACTCAAGCTCGCTGCCGGCATCGAAGGCGATCCCAAGGCGTTGGGTGAAAAGTTCGGCTGGTTTTTTTCTGAAGCCGGCACACCCGGCACTCGTGATGTGCCCGCCGTGCCCGGGCTAATGGGAGGCCTTTCCATCCACCGAAAACTCAGCGGGTGGTATGGCAAGCGCGAAGCGTTGATGGACGAACGCCTGCAAGCGGGCTTCGACAAATTTGAGAGTGACCTCGGCACTATTTTTCCGGGACGCGACATCGGCGATGATATTATGCCCGCCTTTGGCTCCACCATCACCTTTCTGGCGGCCAAGCAATCCTTCAAACATTTCAAAGGCGAGCCGGGGATCAAGCTGCCGGGCTTTGCATTGCTCTTTGACCTCAACCGCCCGGCGGACGGCAACCTGTTTCAACTCGTTTTCCAAACCATTGTTACCATCACCAACTTCGCCGGCGCGGAACAAGGCGGGCGTGAGCCTTCGGTGATGACCGCCGTGGTGCACGAAGGGGTCGCCATCAACACCATTCAATATTTGCGCCCGCCGCAGGGCGAGCGACTGGATCTTTCGTACAACTTTATTCCGTGCGCCGCCACGGTGAACGGGCGCTTCGTGTTTTGCACTTCGCTGGAGCTGTTGAAATCGTTGGTGACGGAATTGAAAAAACCTCAAAACCCTCAGCGCGTGAATCGCAACTTCAATTTCGAACTGCATCCGCCTGCGTTGGCGGGTTTGGTGGCGGACAACCGCCGCACGCTTGTGGCCAAAAATATCCAAACCGGAAAGCCCGCCGAACAAGCGCGCGCCGAAATTCAGTTGGCCGAGCGTCTATTGAAAGCGATTAAAATTCTACGCTTCAGCACCAGCGTGAAAGACAAAGGATTCCAAATTCAACTCGAAGGCAAATGGGCCGAATAAATAATCCAACGGGAATCCTCGCCCCGCACGACACGCGCCAATGGACGCGACGCGACGCCACGCATTTGCTGTGGCGCACCCAATTCGGCGCCACGGCCGCCGAAGTGACCGCTGCCCAAAAGGGTGGCTTGGCAAAAACATTGGATCGACTGCTCACGCCGCAAAAAGAAACAGCGGATTTTGCGGACACCGAATCGCTCCTGCGCGAAGCGGCTTACGACACCGGCGCAGTGGGCGATCTGCAGTCGTGGTGGCTGCATCGGATGCATTACACCGCCAATCCACTTACGGAAAAGCTCGCGCTCTTTTGGCACAATCATTTTGCCACTTCGTTTTCCAAAGTGCAAAGCGTGCCGCATATGACCGTGCAGAATGATCGATTCCGCGCCGAATCACTCGGCAATTTTCGCACGCTGCTGCACGCGATGGCGAAGGATGTGGCGATGCTCATTTGGCTGGACAGCAACGCCAACCGCAAGCGGCACGCAAATGAAAATTTCGCGCGCGAGGTGATGGAACTTTTCAGCCTCGGCGAAGGCAACTACACCGAGGACGACATCAAACAGGCCGCGCGCGCCTTCACCGGCTGGCATGTGCGCGATGACAAGTTTTGGTTCAACACACGCCAGCACGATGTCACGAACAAAACTTTATTTGGCAAAACGGCCAACCTTGACGGCGGCGAGGTGATCGATCTGTGTCTCGCGCACAAGGCGTGCGCGCGCTTCATCGCCTTTAAATTGCTGCGCGCCTTTGTGCTCGATCAACCCACCGAAGCCCACATCACCGCGCTGGCCGCGCGCTTGCGCACGCACGATTTCGCGATGCGTCCGGTGATGCGCGAGCTGTTGGGATCCCGATTATTTTTCAGTGCCACAGCGCGACACGCGCGCATCAAGGAACCGCTGGAACTCACGCTGGGCGCGTGTCGGGCGCTGGGGGTTCGGCCCAATTTGCAGGCGGTTAATCGCGTGTCCGGTCAGCTGGGCCAATCGGTTTTTGAGCCGCCCACGGTGAAAGGCTGGGAAGGCGGCCGCCTGTGGATCACCTCCGCCTCACTATTGCAGCGCAATAATTTTGCGATGGCATTGTTGGGCGGACAAATGGGGCAAGTGACCGAGCCAAACAGGAGCGGTGATCATTATCGCGAGCTGCTGCTTTCGCGCGAAGTGCGCGGATTGGCCGAGGCAAAAGATGAGCCGCGCAAACTGGTGCACCTAATGATGACGCTGCCGGAATTTCAACTCACCTAAAACAATGAACACACGACGCACTTTTCTGAAATCCATAGGAGCGATAGGCGCCTCCGGCTTGGTGGCTTTGGGCACCCGACCCCATCCGGTGTTCGCGCGCGCGGCGCAACCCAATCCCGATGGACGCATCCTCGTGCTGGTGCAACTCGCCGGCGGCAATGATGGGCTCAACACGGTGGTGCCGTTTGAGGAAGATAATTATCGCAAGCTGCGCCCCAGCCTCGGCATTGGCAAAGGTGCGGCACTGAAGCTCGAGGGCGCGCTGGGGCTGCATCCGCAAATGCAGGGTTTCAAGGAATTGTTCGATGACGGCGCGCTGGGCATCGCGCAGGGCATCGGTTATCCGAACCCGAACCGCTCGCACTTTCGCAGCATGGACATTTGGCACACCGCAAAGCCGAACATCGAGGACAAGCGCGACGGCTGGCTCGGGCGCGCATTTGATGCCTCGGCAAAAATGCTCGGCGGCACAGTGCCGGCCGTGGCGTTGGGCACGGATCGGTTGCCGTTGAGTTTGGTGTCCACAAAATTCACCGTGCCCACGGTGCGCAGTCTGCGCGATTATCAATTGCAACTACGCGGCACCAAAGCCGAACAAGCCGCGCACCGCGCGCGGATGCGCAAGCTGGCCGACGGTGGCAGCGCGGGCAATAGTGATTTGGATTTTCTGCGGCGTACCGCCACCACGGCACTGGATACTTCGGCGAAAATTGCCGAGGTGATGTCCGATTATAAACCGGCTAAGCCGTATCCGCAAAACGGCCTCGGCCAGCGGCTCAAGAGCGTGGCGCAACTCATCACGGCGGACCTCGGCGCGAGTGTTTATTTTGTGTCGCTCGGCGGCTTCGACACGCACGCCGAGCAGGAAGGCGCGCATGCGGGGTTAATGCAGGAACTGTCCTCTGCACTGGCGGCGTTCCATGCCGACCTCAAGGGGCACGGTCTGTCCAAGCGCGTGCTCACGGCGACGTTTTCGGAATTCGGCCGGCGCGTAAAAGAAAACGGCAGCCTCGGCACCGACCACGGCGCGGCCGGTCCAATGTTTTTCATCGGCGACGCAGTGAAAGCCGGAGTGCACGGAAAGCACCCAAGTCTCACCGATCTCGATCAAGGCGATCTCAAGCACCACACCGATTTTCGAAGCGTGTACACTACGCTGTTGACCGATTGGCTCAATTGGCCCGCCGAAGCCGCGGTGGGCGGGAAGTATGCGAAGCTGAAATTATTGGCGTAAAATCTTTGGAGGGTAAACGTGTCAGCGGTTTCCCGAAGCAATCAATAATAATAGCCAAGGGTGAAACCCGTCATTTCTTTTTTTCGGCGCTGGATTTTTTATAGGCTTCGATGGCTTTCTTCAGGCGTGTTTGGGCGGCTTCGTGTTCTTTTTTAGCAATCATCAATTCTTTTGTGGCATTGGATGAAGCGCCTGATTTTCCGGCAGCCGCGGCTTTTTTCTGGGCGGCGAGCTTGAGGTATTCTGCTTTGCTTATTGGTTTTTTTGCAGCCGGCTTTTTTTGTCCCGCTTTTTTCTTTGCGGCTTCAGCGGCGGCTTTTTTTTTGGCGGCGGCTTGTTTGAGGTATTCCTCTTTGCTAATGGGCTTTTTCGCGGCGGGCTTTTTCTTGGCCTCGAGGGAGGTGGCGCGTTTGGCGATTTCGGCTTTTTTTGACTCAATTTGTTTGCGTTTGAGCGCGAGGTATTCTTTTCGTAGCACACCTTGTTTGGTGTATAGTTCGCTTAAATCTTTCCGGACGGCAGTGATTTTGGCGTCGTATCCGGCGATGCGTTTTTTGAGGTCGTCTTCCTTGTCATCGGCAATCAGGCTGGTGGCGAGGCACAGGGTGAGGGTGGTGATGAGTGTTTTCATGATGTCAAATGGACGTCGAATCTGGCAGGCCATTCACATTTGTCAAACCTCATTCAAGCGCGCGAAATACGCTCCATTAAAAAACCCGCCGGACTTGTGGTCCGACGGGTTATCCAACCTGTTCAGCCCCCAATGCTCCTCCATACAGGGGCGAACAACTTGGTAGACGGCTACCGCAGCGAGAAGTTTCAATCAATTTACAATCGTTGTTACCGCCTTGCGCGTTGGCGTGAATGGGAGTAGGATGCGGGGGATGATTGCGGGACACAAAAACGCGCATGCATTCGCGAATTTCCACGGGCGCACCCGTGAAGGGCTCACCGCATTCAGCCGGCGGGGCATGCTCAAGGCGGGTCTTGCGGGGGTGGCTGGGCTTTCGCTGCCGGATCTTCTGCGCTTTCGAGCGGAAGCGGCCCAAGTCGGCCGGCCGATGGGCGGCCGGAAGGCGGTGATTCTTCTCTGGATGTCCGGAGGGCCGAGCCATATTGATACGCTCGATCCCAAGCCCGATCAGCCGGAAATCAAGCGCGGGCCGTTTGGCACGATCCCCACCACATTGCCCGGTGTGCGTGTGTGCGAGCATTTGCCCAAGTACGCGAAGTTGACGAATAAGCTTACGATCGTCCGTTCGATGGATGCGCGCGGTAGCAGTCATCAGCCAAACCAGGTGATGCAAACCGGCTTCCGCGCCGCTGCGCCACGCACCAATCGCGAGGGCTCGATGTACCCGGCGATGGGTTCGATTGTTGGCAAATTGCGCGGCGCGAATGACCCCGCGCTGCCGCCGTACGTAGTGCTCAACCACCTTGACCGTACGCACTTCGCGTGGGGCGGTTGGCTGGGCAAACAACACGATCCTTTTGTGGGGGACAAGGTGGATCAATTGTTGCGATTGCCCGCAGGTCTTTCGCTGAAGCGCCTGCGTGAACGTCGTGCGTTGTCGAACCAAATCGAATCGATCCAGCGCCACCTCGATCAACACGGCAATATGGCCGCCCTCGATACCTTCAACCAAGGCGCGTACGATTTGATTTTTGGGCAAAAGGCAAAAACTGCGTGGGATGTTTCGCGCGAGCCACAAAAAATCATCGATGCCTACGGCAAACACCCATGGGCAAAGAAAGCGCTTCTCGCGCGGCGGCTCGTTGAGGCTGGCGTGGCGTTTGTGACGATTGATCTTTCCAACCACCGGAGCTCCGGCACGTGGGACACGCACGGCGACAAATCCGATGGCGTTTACGGAGGCATCGAAAGCGGGCTCAAGCCGTTGCTGCCGGTGTTCGATCATCTTTACAGCACGCTCATCAACGACCTCAGCGAGCGCGGATTGCTCGATGAAGTGCTGGTGATTGCGATGGGTGAATTCGGCCGAACGCCCACTATCGGCACACAAAACGGCTTCACCGGCGGCCGCAACCACTGGCCGAATGTAATGAGCTTCACGTTGGCCGGCGGCGGTTTTCGGCACGGGCAGGTAATTGGCGCGAGCGATGCCGAGGGTGGCTTTCCGGCGGAACGACCGGTGACCCCCGCCGACCTCGCCGCGACGGTGTACCATCACTTCGGCGTGCCGCAGGATGCCACGTTCACCGATCTCAAAAACCGCCCGCGCTTCATCGTTGATCACGGCGTGCCGTTGAAGGAACTCCTTTAGTCCTCGCTGCGGCCAAGCAACTGGTCCGCGATGGACTTGGCCTCAGTTTTTTGATCATCAGTCATATCCGAGGGAAACTGCTGCAGCGCCTGCTTCGCCACGGGTTGGCCATTCGCCGCGGCAAGATGAACCCACACGTAGCCGGCCACCAGTTCCCCTTGGTCGATGAGATCGAATCCGCGCTGAACCTGTTCTTCGGCCAGCACCTCTCGCTTGCGCCATGATTGACGTTTGCTTTGGGCATCCCAACTGCGCCGTATCGTGAGTTGGCCTTCGTGGAAAAGGTATTCCGATTTCAGCACGCCATTGGTGTGCCATTCGCGTTGGGAAAGTTTGAGCCCATTGGTGTAAACGCTCTCCGCACTTTGGGTGCCGTTGGCATATTTGTGGGCGAGCGTTCCAGAAAAAAGATTGGATGTGCCGGCGGCATACCACAGCCCGTTGTGTTCTGTAATGGGGCCGGTGGATTTGGGTTTCGGTGCCGCTTCATTCCCGCGGTTGCAAGCGGCGGCGAGTAAAAACATTCCAGTGAGAAACGTATGCCAGCCGTTCATGGTTGGACAAATCCCATCATGCGCGGCGCGGGCACACGGCCCTGAAATAGAGGCGCGTGCGGTTGCACCGGATTGCCCGCAGGATCCACGCGGGTGAGAGTGACTTGCGGCGCAAAGTGGTTGTACGACATTTGGTTGAACTGCGTACGATTTCGAAACAGTCCTCCGACAAAGGGAGCGCGTCCAAGGTACGGTACATTTTGTTGATTCAACGTGCGGAGTTGGCGCGCGTAACTGCCCACCGTGATTGGCACGCCGTTGGCGGCGAGATATTGGGTGTTGATGGCCGCGCGCGAGGGGCCGTAGCCCGGCTGCGCAAATTGCCAGTTCGCATTGAGCCCCAAATGGAGGGTGCCGTTGGGCTGCACATACGGCAGTACGGTGAGATTCGCACTGGAAAATTGTGCGGTTGCTTGGCCAACCCCGAGCAAGCCGAGGCTGAGAATGAGCGCGTGTGTTATGCCATTCATAGGGGCAATATGCACTTGATTCGCCAAATGCGCAAGCTTGTGCATTGCGCGTCTGGATTTATTTCGCCAAGCCATCGGTATGAACATTTCATCGAAGCTGGCCGTTGGTTTGTTTGTTTTCACCACCTCGCTTTTCGCTCAACCCAAAATCTACAATTACGATGAGGCAAAGATCCCGAAATTCACTTTGCCTGATCCACTGATTATGGCTGATGGCGCACCGGTAAAATCCGTGAAGCATTGGGAAACCCAACGGAGACCGGAGATTTTGGAGTTGTTCAAAAAAGAAATGTACGGCCGCGCACCGGGCAAGCCCGCAAAGCAAAGTTACTTTGTGCTCACGCATCATAAAAACGTGCTCGGCGGCAAAGCCGATCGCAAACAAGTGGAGGTGCGCTTCGCCGGAACGGGCAAGGGGCCACGTATGACGATTTTGATTTACCTGCCCGCGCGCGCCAAGGGCCCTGTGCCAATATTTCTCACGCTCAACTTTCGTGGCAACCACACCATCCATCCGGACCCGACCATTCGCCTAACTCCCTCGTGGGTGCGCGGCAAGGTGAAAGGCGAAACCAAAAACAATCGCGCCACCGAAAACGGACGCGGCCTTGCAAAAAGCCGTTGGCCGGTGGAAACCATCCTCGCGCGCGGGTATGCGCTGGCCACCATTTATTATGGCGACATCGATCCGGACTTTGATGACGGTTGGAAAAACGGCGTGCACGCGTTGTACCCCCAAACCAAAAAACGCAAACCCGACGCGTGGGGCAGCATCGCCACGTGGGCGTGGGGGCTGAGCCGCGCGATGGATTATTTGGAAACCGACCGCGAGATCGATCACCACCGCGTCGCGGTGATGGGCCATTCGCGCCTCGGCAAAACTTCCCTCTGGGCTGGCGCGGCGGATCCGCGTTTTGCGTTGGTCATTTCCAACGACTCCGGCTGTGGCGGCGCAGCACTTTCGCGCCGTGCCTTCGGCGAAACCGTCCAGCGCATCAACACGTCCTTCCCGCATTGGTTCTGCGGCAACTTTGCCAAATACAACGCCAACGAAAACGCCTGCCCCATCGATCAGCATCAGCTCATTGCGCTCATGGCCCCGCGCCCCGTGTACATCGCCAGCGCCGCCGCCGATCGCTGGGCCGATCCCAAAGGCGAATTCCTCGCCGGTCTTCACGCGAATCCGGTTTATCAATTGTATGGCTTGCGGGGTTTGCCCGCCAAAACCCATCCGCCGTTGGACATGCCATCCATGGGCACCATCGGCTATCACATTCGCACTGGTCGGCACGATGTCACGGATTTTGATTGGGCAGCGTACCTGAAATTTGCCGATAAACACCTCAACCCCCACAAAAAGTGATTATTCACAGGCAAAAATCCATTTTGGGAACGCTTTCATTGCATTGCTTTAAGTAACCGAAACGTCTAAAATACGTCAGACAGGACAGATGAACCCAATGCATATGTTTAAAAATTTACTTTTAACCGTCGGACTGACGGCGATGATGACGCCCGCGGCCGATTTGGCCCCGTGGGAAAAAACCGCACCCGAGTCCATTGAGGATCTCCTGGCCATCCAAGGCAAAGTCCAGACGATGCTGGAAGATGCCATGGCGGCGACGGTCACCCTGCAAATGGGCGGCTCCTCCGGCAGCGGCGTGATCATCAGCGACGACGGGCTCATCCTTACTGCGGGCCACGTCTCCGGAACGCCTGGGCGCAAAGTTACTGTGATCCTTGCCGATGGCCGGAAATTTGAAGGCAAAGCGCTTGGCAAAAATAAAGCCGATGCCGGCATGGTGCAAATCCTCAAGCCGAAAGATTTGCCCACCTCGCATTACGAGACACACAAAACCAATCTCCCCAAAGTCGGCCAATGGGTTGTTTCCATTGGCAATCCCGGCGGGTTGGACGCCAAGCGCGGCGCGGTGGTACGCCTCGGCCGCATCATCTTCTCGCGCCCGGATACACTCCGCAGCGATTGCAAACTGCTCGGTGGCGATTCCGGCGGGCCGCTTTTTAACCTCGATGGAACCGTCATCGGCATTCATAGCCGAATCTCCGGCGAGCCGGACCAAAACTACCACGTCTCCATGCCCGCCTTTCACGGCGATTGGAAAAACCTCAGCGACCCTTCGCTGCCCGGATTTCTTGGAGTTACGGCCGTGGATTACAAAAAAGACGGCGTCGAAGGGGCCGAGCTAGAAATCATTCGCGACAATTCCCCCGCAAAAAAATCCGGCCTAAAAGTAGGTGATATCATCATCAAAGTAAGCGGTAATGACGTGAAGGCCTCGGGCAACCTCACTAGCCTCATCGGCAAACTCCGCCCCGGTGCTAAAACCAAACTCACTTTATTGCGCGATAAAAAAGAAATGGAAATTGAAGTTACCCTTGGCAGTCGCCCCGGAGCTGCTCCCAAATTGCCCTTTGGTTTTCCGCCTCGTAAATAGTGCAAGCAACCTGGAATAATTTAATCATGAAAAAATTTCTCATCCTGTTTCTCGCCCTCGGCGCACTGAACGCACCGGCCGCCTCCAGCCTTCCCTCAGCCCTGCGCACCGATGGCAAAACCGTAGTCGCCGCCTTCAGCGACGTGGAAAAAATTGCGCGTAGTTGCACGGTCCGAATCATTTACGGTACCGGCTACAAAGTCGCGGTTGGCACGCTGGTGAATGATCAGGGATTAGTGGTGACCAAATACAGCGAACTCGATACCGCCAAATCCGGCGGTACGCTGCGCATCGCATTGCCCGGCGCCGAACGGTACAACCGCGGCAAAATCGTCGCCCACGACAGCGCTACTGATTTGGTGTTCATCACCACGGATTTGACCCAAAAACCAGATTACCAATGGGCCAAGACCGATGAGATCGCCCCCGCCACTTGGGTTGTCGCCGGCGTGGCCGGTTCCGCGACACGCCCTTACGTGCGTGCGGGCATTACCAGCGCGACAGCCCGCGCCATCCCCAAAGCGGGCGCAGTAATCGGAATTTTGATGGGCACCGAGGTGAAAGATAAAAAAGGTGTGCCCGTGCGCACCGTGACACCCAAGGGTCCGTCCGAACAAGCCGGCATGAAAAACGGCGACGTCATTCTTTCCATTGAAGGCAAGGCCGTGAATTCCACTGACGAGTTGAAGAAAGCTGTGGGCAAACATGACGCGGGCGAAACCATCACCGTGGTCGTGCAGCGGAAGGACGAACAGAAGACACTGAAGATCAAGCTCGGCTATCGCGAGTTGGTGTTTGCCAGTATGAAATCACGCAACGATAAACTCAGCGGCAAAGTCAGCGTGCGGCGGACCGGGTTTGAAAAAATCATCCAACACGAGGTCACCCTCGCCCCTTCCGAAATGGGCGGGCCTTTGCTGGATCTCAAAGGCCGTTTGCTCGGGATCAATATCGCCCGGCGCAATCGCGTAGAATTTTTCGCCCTCCCCGCCAGCCTCGTTCAAAAAGTAATCAAGGCTAAAGCCGCCGAGATTGCAAAGGCTACTGAAAAAACCGAGTAGTTTTGAGTGAAAGGTTGAGTGAATGGTTGAGTGAATAGTTTCCGGACTCGCAAGCTCGTCCCTCCAGCGATTCACGGCTAAATTTGGAGGGACGAGCTTGCGAGTCCGCGCAGTTACTTCCCCTTCGGCAATTTCACCGGCGTGTATTGCCAGATGAGATCGCCCTGTTTCAAGTCGCGGTTGACGTTGTCATCACGGAAAACCAGCTTGCCGCCGTCATCCTTCTGATTCCACCCCACGCCGTGCAGGCGATAACGATCCTTGGCGCGCGCGTACGCATAGGGTTTGCCCGTAAACGGATCGTGCGGCGTGCGCGCCTTAAGCTTCTCCAATTTGGCCGGATAGCTGTCGTGTTCCAGCCGGTGCAATTCCAGTAAACACGCAATGCGCGCGTGATCCACCGCCGCCTGCCCGCTGCCGGTGCGAATACCCACCTGCCCCACAGCGGGCAACAACATGCCGGGTAAAAGGTTGTACGGATTGCGGCCCAAACCCTCGATGTGCTTTTCAAATGCCACCGCCACTTCCGGCTGAATGCGGCGCGCCTTGGTGTTTACGATGCGCTGTGTAAATTTCACGTGCGCAAAATTAAGATTCATTTGGTTTTGGTACAGCCAACCTCCGGGAGTCATGTTCAATGCGGCAAAAACATTTTTTTCATCGCCGAACAGTTCCGTCCACGTTGTCCGTTCACCCGGTTTTTGGGCGCGAAAATTGTCAATCCACAGGTTGGCTAATTCGCGTTCGCCTAGCATCGCACGGCGCTGGCCGTCGAGCAGATCAGTATCGGCCAGTAATTGCTCCAGCGCGCCGAGTTGCGCGGCGTTCCATTTTCGGCCGGCGATGCCTTCCCAAACCGGTTGCATGACTTGATCCAGCAAAGCAATCCGCACCAAATGAGAAATGAGAAACGGTTCGTCCTGAATGGAATTGGCAAGAAACAAACTCATCCGCACATCGGCGAATGCAGTAACGGCATCGTCCTTGGCCAAATGCGCCAGCGCGCGCAGCGTGTAGCCGCGGCCGGCACTGCGCAGTACCTGCAAATGCGGCAGCAGCGCAGCAAAGGTGGCCTCGTAATCAACATCGAACCGGCACTGAGTGCGGTTCTTCGCGGCCTTGGTGAGTTCGGCAAAATCAGCCTCGTGTTTTTTGAGCGCAAAAAGAATGTCGTCCGCGGGCTGTCCTGCTTTGGCCGGACTTGGCCAGTCCTTTTGGTCCCGGAAATATTTCTGCCACGCCGCGAGATCAGTCGTTCGACCTGTTGCCCATCGAACCAAATCCGGCTTGTCACCTTTCAGCTTCATCAGGCGTTCGACGCGCAGCGGCTTCCTCTTTTTACCCGATTCCAACTCTTTGAATGTCAGCTTCCGATCGTCACCAAACAATGCCTTGAGCATCGGCGTGTGGGCAAAATTATTTTCCGCAGGCACAGGCTTGGGCACAATTTGTTTGTAATCGAACACTTCGCCTTTGGCCTCCCAATCCTTTTTGAATTTCTCCCAGGCCGCTTTGCCCCGCAGGTTTTCGCCTGCGTAAATCAGGACGATTAATCCCACGAATCCGGTGATGCTCAGGCCCATTGTTTTCGTGCCGCTCATATCCGTTAGCCTAGGCCGTGCCTTACAAAATGCAAGCGGGGGGTTTTGTTTTTGAACCGCCAAGACGCAAAGACGCCAAGATAACCTTTTCAAAACTTGGTGTCTTTGTGTCTTGGCGGTTCATTATTTTGAGCATCATAGATGAAAAATGCGTCCAATACTCCACGCTATGAAAACCATCCTCTTCCTCTGCCTCACGGGAACGATTGCGATTGCCGCGCCCAAACATCCGCTCACAAAACTGGAATTGCAACAGGCCAAAGAACGCGCCGAGTTGCTGGCCACGCATCACGCGCAACTGCAACAATTGCTGGCGCAGCAAATCGACGCCGTCGCGAAAATGCGCCACAAATATTTAAAGGCCGGTGACGCCCAAAGCGCGGCCGCCGCTGCCAAGGCATTGGCAGAGTTGCGGCGTAACTCGGATTTTCAACCGAAACGGGTGAAGAAAAAATTATTTGTGGAAGCCATCGTGGACGCCAAACCGGCGGCGGTGGAGATGATGCTGCTTAAGCCCGCGCGTTTGGTGGAAGCGGAGAATGCGGAGAAAGGCCCGTGGGCGCGCGTGCCTAATGCGCTGCTGGGCGCGAGTATTTATGCCACGCCCCGCACCGGTGCCAACGGCATCGCGGATTTCACAGTGACGAAAGGTGGCCAGATTTATTTGGCATTAAATTACGATTACCAGGGCAACGGCAGCGGCGGCTGGACGGAGGAGCGGTGGATGGCGGAAGACTTTATGGCCGCCGGCTGGGCGCAGGTGCGCGGTTTGCAAATGGTGGCTTGGAGTAATCGGACGTATTCGGTGTTTACCCGCAAAGTTGAGAAGGGGGAACGCTTCCGCCTGCGCTGCAACAAGTACGAGGCGCCGTTTGTGATCCTACTCGATGGCGGCAAGGCGGCACGGTAACGATTTTACCGGTCGCCGGGAATGATCAACGACCGCAAATCGAGCGTGTTGGCGCCGTTCCGAATAATCATTTGTTGCGCGGGGAGTTCGATCGCGGCGGCGGAATCGAGTAGCACATCGGCACCTGATGAAAAGCTCAATGGGCTCGGATGGCCGGATACCGGCGCAAACATCATACCGGCTGGAGCCTCACCCATGGATTCGCTCATCGTGGAAAATGAATAGACCACTCCCGAATCGATGTTGGTTTCTGAACTACCTTGTTTTTTCCACGGATTGGTCTTGGGATCGATTTGGTAGTTGAGCCGTTTTTCCACGTATTCGAGCTGGCGCTTGAGTTGATCGTTGGTGATCGTGTGACGTACGGAATCAATGAGCGCCTTGCGTTTGGTGGCGGTTTCTTTGTCGGCATTATAGTACATGCTGTTGAGGGCTTTGTACTGGTCGGTGTAATAGACTTTGCGGGAATCGGTTTCGGTCATCGGTTGGCTCATTATGTCGTGAAACATTTGATCGGCCTGCGCGTGTTGGCCGGTATAGCGCATCACGTAGCCGAGGAGCGAGGCGCGGTAGCTTTTGTTGAGCCGCTCGTCGTCAAGGGCGCGGGCGAGGAGAGGCACGGATTTTTCCTTGAGGACGGTGTTGAGATAATTGAGGGCTTGTTGGTTGAGGCGGCCGTTGTCGGTGACGAGCAGTTCCTGCGCGTGCTTAGCGAAGGTGGTATCGCGATGGCGGGCGAGGATGGCGTAAAGTTGTGTCTCGTGCTGTTGATCCCGGACGGATTCCGCAGTGGGATTGAGCAGGAGATCGTGAGCCACCTTGAGGGCGAGGTCCGTGTATTGCTCCGGCGCAAGATCCGCGAGTAGGTAATCGAGAAACGCCGCCTCGCCGCCGACCGAAGCCATGCCCAGCGCATCGGCCAACATTTTTTCCGCCATCGTGCCACCGGTTTGGGCAACCACCTGGAATAAACCCATTCGCAAAGTGGGCGGCACAAGATAACCGGTGCCAGGCGAGCCGAACGAACTGGAGTAGTAAGTGTACGTGCGCGTGACGGGCTGTGATTTTTGGCCCTCGGGTTTTTTCTGCGCATTTTGGTTCTGGCCATTGATGCGGATGGTGAGGGGTTGGGTGCTTCCGCCGCGCCAGTTTGTGTTGTAGTTTTGCGTGTAGGTACGGCCGAATGAGAGATCCTCGCTGCTGGCAATGAAATCGCGAATGGCCGGCAACGCTTTGGGGCCAAGATCGGTGAGGGTTTCAAAATGATGCACTGCTTGGCGCAATTCGGTGAAGCGTTGTTTGCTGTTTGGATCCACTTTGAGCAATTGCTGCAATACTTCGGCGGGATTCACCTCCACGGTGACCGTCTCGGTGAGGGTGATCACCTCCGGATTATTGGCGGCGGCGCGGGCGCGTTGGGTGGTGGAACGCAGCTCGCCGGCATTTTCAGCGAGCGTGTTTTTGGTGGCGCGGCGTTCGCTGCTGAGTTTTTGGTCGTAATGGCTGGAGGTGAGCAGCCAAGCGGCGATGGCGCCGAGGGTCATTGAGAGGCAGATTCCGGTTGCGGCTTTCATAATTTTTCTTATTTGCGGACGCTTGTCCCGTGATGGGTGGTCAGCACATATTGGACTGTCCGTTGTTCGTTCGGCTTCAAAACTATCACAAATTTGATTTTGGTGGCATCGACTTTTTCGAATTTAACATCGGTGGCGATTTCCC
>JACKQG010003991.1_pt1 | contig 17522 bp, 9 predicted proteins | sample 8237621 | NCBI WGS metagenome assembly JACKQG01 (sample SAMN15677084, study PRJNA649215) | marine metagenome | biome: marine; feature: Black Sea; material: saline water; isolation source: suspended particulate matter (SPM) from the Black Sea western gyre | collected 2013-06-09/2013-06-10 | depth...
AATCAGCGATAAACGCCATTTGCTCGGCATCCCGTTGAGAAGAGATATCAATATTGACTTGAACACTGGTTGTATTGCGCATCATCCAGGAGCCATGTGATCCTGTTTTGGAAAAAACATTATGCATAAGCTGGTATTTTTTTTGGGCGATCAACTCAACTTCCTCAGGTTTATATAGCGGCTCCAGTGCATAATCGAGTAATATTAAATTTTCTTGATCACATATTCGCAGCAACTGTTCCAGATGTTGCTGATATTGGGTGTTGGCAACATGTAAATCGCTTACCGGACGTGAAGCATATTCCAATTGGCCACCAGGCTCCAGAGAATAATGAATGCACTGTTTGTTATTCACCTGCCAGAGACTCAATTGAGTCAGTAAATCAGTCGCTGAAAACTGAGGCCCAGGATTGACTGGGATACGTCGTAAATGATGATCATAGACTAAGCATTCAATCTCAATTCCGACCAATCGACTGCCGGTGGGCCGTAAGTTGGAGAGTATGACGGATTGGACTTGTTCACTAAGATTCATGGCTGTGAATGTAATAACCGCAGGACTATTCCTGGAAAGCGTAAAAGTAGGTTCTATCAATATTTAAATGGTCAAGAACCTTGTAGGCTGGGTAAATAACTGAAAAATTGATTTAAAACGTGTAAGACAGTCCGATTATTATTTTACTGATGGAAATATTTTCCAGGGTTCCAGCAGGTGTAAACTGATCTTCTGATACCCGACTCCAATCGCTAAACAAATAAGCAACGTCAAGGTTTATGTTGCGGTCGACTGTTAAGCTGAGTCCACTGGTATATATTTGTTTATCCTGGGTTTTATCAGATTCCATCAACGGATTGGGAAAATAGGCATAGCCACCGCGTAAATTTGTACGGAGGAAAGGTAATTTTATTTCACCACCCAAGTGGTATTCTATTGTTTCCCGGTAATCATTGCGAATAATACTGTTTTCGATAATAAGATCACGGTAGTCAGCCTCAGCCAGTTGATTCTTGGGAATGCTGAACTGAGTCTGGGACCAGTCGCGATAGCGAGCAGAGGCCGACAAAGTTAGAAAATGTCCGGTAAAAGCGACACCACCATCAAAATAATAAGGGGTTTTAATTGTATATTTCCATCGTCCGCTATCTTCCACCCCATCATCTGATCCGTCATCAAACGTGATTAAATCATCACTGGAATAAGTTTCATTTACAGTAAGGTAGGTGGGTAGTTTAATCGTTCCTCCCAGTCGCAACCAGCGGGATAATTGCAGATTCCCGCCAAGCTTAATACCCAGACCACGAATATCAGAAATCAAATACTGATTTATCTCATATTCATCGATATCACCAGGATAGACATCAAATAAATCATTAATATCACGCTGGCTGAAGCGAAAATTGTAGTCTTCTTTGCCGGTAATTAATGCTACCGTTGCACCGGCCATAAATTGTGGCGAAAGTGCAATGGCGCCAGCCAGGCTCCAATGATGCAATCCACCCGCGCTGCTGATCTGCTCTGTGCGCAATACATCTTTATCAAAAAGATAGAATTTTGACTCTTCATTCTCGTCGGCGAAATAAAAACCAATTCCATTGGAAACGGAACTGTAGCCGGAAAAGTACAGATTTTCATCATAATCTGAAATTTTGTTATAACCCAGAGCAATTACGCAGCTACCGCGCGCTGTCGGGACTGGTCGCACAAACCCCAGAGAGCGAAGACGGGTGTAAGTTTGGTTGTCCATGGAAAACGCGCCGGAGTAATTAGCTTCATTCTGAAAATTAAGATGCGACAATTCTACCGAGAATTGTGAATTATGAACATAGCCTAAGCCAGCTGGATTCCAATATAGGGCCGAATAATCATCAGCCAACCCCGTGTAGGCGCCACCCATTGCCAAGGCGCGCGTACCGAACCCATTCTCATTATCAATTTTATGAATCGCATCATAGGCACTTTGGGCTTGTAAAAGACCAGCCAATCCGGCGATTAAAATTAATTGGACAATCGTATTTTTACTCTTCATGCACACCTTTTGCATTTACCTGTATCTCAGCGCCGTGACCGCTTACTAGAAGAAGATTTTTTTGAATTATTTCTTGATCGGCCGGAATTTGATTGGGATGAAGCAGAAGATTTCTTTTCCCGTGAGTTAGAGACACGACTTTTTCCGGAGGACGAACTCGATTTAGTTTTTGAATCTGATGAGTGTTTGTTTTTTATACTGCTTCCCGATCCAGTAGAAGACTTGTCTTGTCGTGACCGTTTCACCTCACTGCGGTTTGGTTCACTACCCCTGCCACGGATTCGTGTAGAGATCAGCTTTATCAGCTCACTGGTAGTTCCGGAAGAGAAAACAGTTGTTGTTGATTGCCTTCGATTGCTGGAACTACTGGGCGTGCGCCTGGTTACGGTTCTTGGTTCATCGGTGTCATTTTGCTCTAAACGGGTGCCTCGGTCAACTGTTCGCGTGTGAACTTGAACTCCGCCATTCTCTTGCCGGATCGCAAATTGATTATCCGGTTCCACCTGTGTTACCATGTTTTGTGAGTTTGGATTCCTTACGATTGGTTCATTGCGTGAGCCTGCACCGCGCCGGTCCCAGTCACGTTTTTTGACCGGTAAGCCATCATTAGCACTGGCGTACCAGGGTGAGCTGTAATAATTATAGTAAGGGCGGTGCTGCCAGTAATAGCTATGATGCCCATAATGATATCCATGCCAACTGTAATTCCAGGGATAGGGATCGTAATAATACCAACCATAATTATAGCTCCAACAGGGATCATAGTAACTGTAATACCAGGGATCCCAGTAGCGGTGTAAGCGAGGATAGATCAGGATGTTTATATCGGCGTAATCATAGAATGGGTCGAATCCAAAAACCGGTTGGTAAGCCCAATAATGGTATTCCTTGATAATCACTTCAACTTCCGGTTCTTCATTTTGGAGTGAATCCAGTTCAACGTCCCGGGTAATTCGAGTCTGTTCGAGGACATATTTCTCTGGCGGCTCTTCAATATAGATTGTCTTAGTAGCAGCAAGCTGCGTGTAGCAGCCTTGGATTATCAAGATGGAGGAAATAACCAAACTGATTTTTAGAATATTTTTCATGATGTGCTCATTATTTATTCACTATTTAGAATTACAATTTTCAGGCCATAATATCCGATTGGAGATTTGACACAGGTTTCCCCTATAATATCTGATACTTAGGGCAATATCAAAACCGGGCATTGAAATAGAAGAAAATATATAGCGCATACTATGTTCACATATAAATTGCACACCATCTATACACTACTCAATATTTAACCGTGACATTTTCTTATATAAACCAGTCCGGCTTAAGCCTAAATCACGAGCAGTTTGCGAAATATTGCCGCCATGTTTATGCAACGTTTCAGTAATATATTGTCTCTCAATGGAATCGACAATATCATGTAACGTTCCCTGTGATGTGAGCGAATTGCCGTTTGCGGGTGAAGTGAGTTTTTGTTCTGAATCCAATACTAATAAATCCGGTGTAATTATATTCACGGCACCAGCTAAAACTATCGAGCGCTCAATGATATTCTCTAGCTCGCGTACATTTCCAGCATAATTACATTTCATTAAAGCCAGTTCAGCCTCACGGCTGATAGCAGATATCTGCTTGCCCATTTTTTGGGCATATTTTTTAACGAAGTGCCGGGCCAGCAATGGCACATCCTCCAGACGATCGCGCAAAGCTGGAAGATTTATAGGAAATACATTTAAGCGGTAAAATAAATCTTCGCGAAACTCATTTTTCCGGACCGTTTCCCGCAAGTTTTTATTGGAAGAAGATATCACGCGCACGTCGATTTTTATGGTCTGCTGTGAACCAAGCGGATTTAGCTCGCCTTCCTGCAATACCCGCAGCAGCCGTTGCTGAAAAGCTGGTGTTGTATTGGCTATTTCATCTAAGAAAATTGTACCGCCATTGGCTATTTCAAATAAGCCTTTCCGATCCCTGATGGCATCGGTAAAAGCACCTTTTTTGTGACCGAACAAGATACTTTCCAAGAGAGTATCTGGCAGCGCGGCACAATTCTGGGCTACAAATATTTTTTCCCGTCGGGGACCGTTATAATGTATCGCCTGAGCTACTAGTTCCTTACCGGTGCCGGTTTCGCCGGTAATCAAAACCGTTGTATCGGTTGGGATTATTTTTTTCATCAACGCAAAGACCTGTTTAATGGCGGCACTTTCACCGATTATATTATCAAACGAATAATGTTTTTCTACCTCCTGTTTTAAGATAATATTCTCAGCCTGCAACCGCTGATTGGCCAGGTTCAGTTTTCGCGTGAGCTCGCGGTTTTCTTGTATAAACAGGTACTTTTCGGCTGCCCGTAATAAAATCATTTTCAGGGTTTCCGGCTCCCAGGGTTTCTGTAAATAGTAGAATATCTGACCTTCATTAACTGCGTGTGCGATGGCATCGACATCTGAATAACCTGTCAGCATAACCCGTACCGCGTCCGGTTGAATTTCTTGTGCTTTCTTTAAAAAAGCCACCCCGGTCATATCAGGCATTCTCTGGTCAACGAGAACAACCATCACTTCCTGCTCACGTAATATTTGCAGGGCTGCCGGTCCGCTGAGTGACAACAGCACATCGAATTCCCGGCGCAACGAACGATTCAGTGCATTCAAAACCGGTTGTTCATCATCAACGATCAATAACCGCGGTTTCTGCTTTTCAGCCATCCAATTTCTCCTTGTTATGGCGCTTGACAGGCAAAATGATAATAAACGTTGTCCCTTTACCTTGCTGGCTATCAACCACTATTGATCCGCCGTGACGTTCGATGATTCCGTAGCTGATACTCAGTCCCAAACCGGTACCCGCACCGATTGATTTGGTGGTAAAAAACGGGTCGAATATCTTAGGTTCCGCTTCTTTTGAAATACCGCTGCCGTCATCTCTGATCGCAATCTCAATATTGGGGACCCTTAATTTGGTAGTAATCCAGATATTCCCTTTATCGTCAATGGCTTGAGAGGCATTGAGTAGTAAATTCATGAAAACCTGGTTCAAATAGCCGGGTAGACATTCGATTATTGGTATATCGCTATAATTCTTATGCACCTCAATTCGATTTTTCAACTCATTTTTCAGCAACCTTAAAGTGGATTCCAAACCATCGTGGATATCGGCTGGCTTGAACTCAGCTTCATCCAGTCGTGAAAAATTGCGCAGATTGAGCACAATATCTTTTACCCGTTTACTACCTTCAATACTTTCTTCGATTAACTGCTTGACATCGTCGCCGCTGAAACTCTGGTTGGCCACAGGTTTACTTAATTCGGCAATATAATTCCGGAGCTCAAGCATATTGGCATAGATGAATCCAATCGGGTTGTTTAATTCATGAGCTATTCCGGCTACGAGTTGCCCCAGGCTGGACATTTTTTCACTTTGGATCAACTGCAACTGTGTGGTCTTAAGATCCTGATATAATTTTTCCAAAGATTTGTTTTTCTCCTCCAATTTGGCGACATATTTTTCACGGGTGCGCGCCTCACTGACTTGCTCTGCCAGTGTGCGGGTTTCATCAATGAAGCGATTATTTTCGATGGCCAGGGCAGCTTGTCCCGCCAGAATGGCCAGCACGTCATGATCATCGCCTTTATACTCCAATCGGGTTTTTCGTTCTCCCAAGATTAAGAGCGCCAAGGGATCATTTTTTAATCTGAGTGAAACGATCAAACGACCGCCATCAATATAAAGAGAATTAAAATATGTTGCTAATTGATCGGCTTCAATAATTGAATCATGTTTAATCAAATCATACTGATCGTCACTTAAATATAAGACTGGTGGTTGCTTGGCAAACTTGCCAGCGGAAGAAATCGATCTTGCCGTTCGATCTGATATTTGATACAGCCCACAAAACCTTGTTTCCATTGTTTTGTGTACTGTATCGACTAGTTGCTGATAAAGATCCTGATTATCACGGATAAATATTAACTGTTCGGAAAATTTCCGTAAAACCGGGCGATATCCGTAACGCTTGGCTGACAATTGAAGGATGCGTTCTGAAAAACCGGTGATTGATCCGAGGATGATAAGTAACAGTACTAATTGTCCCCACAAAACCGCGCGTAAACCATATTCAGACACAAAGATGAAACCAATTAATAAAAACAACAGGATTCCTGCAACCAGCCCAGTTGCTTGCCGGGTTGACCAGGTATAGCGGCGCAAAGCTATATTCGCATAGCCACCAAGTGTACCGGCGAGTAGTAATAGCAGGATGAAATTAACTAAAAATTCCGGCCGTGCCAGCATTTTTGAAATAGTTTTATGTATCCCGAATGCAAATATAACTAAGGAGTTATGTTCCGCAACCAACAGTTCTTGGCCCGCCACAAGATTGTTTAAGACCACTTCTTTTCCCGATGGAAAACGTACTTCAGCGCGATAAGAACTTTGTGGCTCAACACCAAAATGAGCAATGTTTTCACCAACGGAGAGATAACCCTGACCAGCATTTAACTCACGGTAACCGGCTAACTCCAAAGCGCTATCATCGGCAAATTGATGATACAATCGGATTTTTGTGCCAATTCCATCGTGATTACTTTTGCCGCCAATAACCCGGAAGCGGAGAAATTTTCCACCCGTCAATGGATTGATATAAAATGTTGATGCCGTATCTTTATTAGAGATAAAAAGATCGAGGTCGCCATCATTATCATAATCCGCAATGGCTGCACCGGTACTATAATGAAGGAGACGGGAACCAACAGGAATATTTTGCAGGTATACCGATACAAATTTTTTACCACCTTGATTCAGGAAGAGTTGATTTGGACCAATATTGGTGAAGAAGATATCCTGCCAACCATCATTATTAAAATCAGCCATAAGGCCGGAATAGGATGGATAATTATTAAGCAAACCCGACTGTTCGGTAATATTACTGAATTGCCACTCGCTGCCCCCAGGAACGATATCATTGCGGTATAAGCGACTGGTTCGTTGACGATCAGTAACCAGTATGTCCAGATCAGCGTCGTTGTCTATATCGCCGAACCAGACACCATTACTGCGCAGTGGATCGGTCAAATGCGGCAGGGGTAGCTTGATCCTTTGGAAAACGATTCCGCCCATATTGCGATAAATCAGATCCGGTGCAAACCAGTTGCAGACGTAAAGATCCGGGTAACCATCATCATCCAAATCACCAAAAGCAGCCCCCTGGCTGATTTGTTCCGCATCGATGCCATATTCCTGCGCGCGTTCTTCAAAGCGTCCCGGTTTAATCTGGATGTACAAATGGTTTTCTCGATGCTCGTCAGTAATAAAAAGGTCCAGGTCGCCATCGAGATCAATATCAGCCCAAATACCAGCATTGCCACTGCTTGGCAACCTAAGGCCGGTTTTTCCGGTAATATCAGAATAGCGGTTATTACCTTCGCCATTAAATAACCTGGTAGTGTGATCCCATCCGGCAATCAGAATATCCTGTGTACCATCGTTATCGAAATCCACAGCAGAAGCCCCTAATTCCAGATTCTTCTGCCCCCGGGAAGCTAAATTACCCCCCAGTCCGGATTCAATTGTACGATCAATAAAAGGCCTATCTTTTCCCTGATTGATAAACAGGCGATTTAAATCACGGAAGCGTACTACATAAATATCCGGCTGATTATCTTTGTTGATATCCCGGAAAACAACTCCATAAGCATCATCCAAATCAGGCAGAAGATTTTTACCAGACTCTGGCATATCTGTGAACATAGACTGCACCCACATTTGATCAGGTGCTGCTTGATAACAATTAATACTAAATCCAATTGCGTAGACTAAACCAAAATGGCTTAAGAAGTTTGTCCGCAGTATTTTACTTATCAGGCTCATTTTTACCATGGTAATTGTTACCGAGGTATACTTGCAACTTCTTCACTAGTTCACCGTTTCGGTATATCGTTATTGTCTTTAGAAAATTAACCGAATCAAAAACCGCCTGAAATTTGGCCGGTCGTGGATTCCGTTCACTGCTGATAATTAAAATGGCCCGGCCGATTAGGGGCCGGTAATCAAAATATTTAAAATGGTTAGATCGGCCACTAATATTTAAAGCTGGTGTGCTAATTGTATTAAAGCGATAGGCAATCTGGCTCTGAATCTGATATTTATTCCCTACCGGCATCGCTTGCGGATATTCATGCCAAAGTTGCTCAATCTGATCCAGGGCTCCCGGCCAGCCATAATAGCGATTGGTGGGATCATTTTTACCCCTAAGCGGTATTACCTTAAAATGCGCCTGCACAATAATTATTAATAGAAATAGAATCAGAAAACTATAGTTGATACCCTTAATCCATTTTTGCCAGCCCCAGGCATTAGCATGCCAGCGTGCAGCGATAATAATCCCGGTTAGATAAGTGAGTGCCGGCCAGTTGGCTTCAACATGGGTTCGTGAACCGGCATACATGAAAAACAGAAAGGGTGTAAACCCGGAAACCAATAAGAATCTTTCGGAACCAGATAGTTTTTTCCAGCTCGCGGTCATCTTTCCCCAGAGTGCTAATATCAGTAAAAAAACGCCCGGCGTTATAAGTCCAGCCTGCCCAGCAAAATATTCCCCAAGATAGAACAACGGTCGCGGGTTTTTTAGTTCCAGACCATGCCCCAGTTGAAATTTGAACGAGGCCCAGTCATGAGCGGCATTCCAATAGATGACCGGAGAAAATAACAGTAGGGCAATTACTCCGGCCAGCCAGGGGGTTGGTTGGCGTAACTGCCGCCGTAGATGGGGATCAATAACTAACAATAAAAACGCACTTCCTAACCAGAGGATTGATGTGTACTTGGACAACAGAGCCAAACCGAAACAAATGCCGCTAACCCACCAATATTTATCTTTCATTTCAAACGCAGCCCGATAAAATGACCACAACGCCAGGGTTATAAATAACATCATGGGCGTATCCGGTGTCATAATTGTTCCAGCAGCAAAGAAAGGCAGGGATAACAGGAATAACCAGGTGGCATTCCATAATACTTTTTTATCCTGATAAATGCGATAGGTCAAGTCAAGGCCGAACCAGATACTGATACCGGTGGCAATTGCACCCAGTGCGCGAATACCGAGAAAAGAATCTCCAAAAAATGTTGTTGATAGCCGGATTAATATGGCTATCATAGGTGGATGATCGAAATAGGAAAGTGATAAATTACGACTCCAGACCCAATAATAGGCTTCGTCATCCAGTAAATAAAGCGGTGTGGCAAATAGCGCCTTGAATAATGTAGCCAAAATAATTATTAGCAATATATTCCGGGAATCACGATTCATAGGTGTAAATTACAAAACCATTACATCTTTTAAGAAATAATAAAATACTGTTCACTATAATCGACAAACACATTGGACCGATAATAGCATATAGTTTTCTGTAACACACGATATTAGTGAAGATACTGGATTTCACAAGTTGCTGGATATTATTTTCAGGAAAAATGGGGGAACTATAGTAAGCGAGGGCGTGCCTTAATTCCGACATTGCTATAGAAAAGCACCTCCTAAATGAGTTAAATTTAGTTAGTTAAACAAAAACAAAAACTCACTCAGGAGGTGAAGCTTTATGACCCACAAGATATTACCATTTTTCGTAACACAATCCAACGAAAAACTGACTGATCGCGGTAGTTTAGCTGTAGTGGATGAGTTCATGACCGGCCTTGGTTTTACGAATCAGTTGCCTCAGGTCTTTCCATCACCTGGAAGTGGTAAAGGTATCAAGGCCGCCGATTATGTCCGTACCCTTGTTTATCACTTTGCCGATGGTGGTCGTCATCTAAAAGAGCTGGAAGAGATTAAATATGATCGCGGACTAAGGTCTTTGATCAAGATGGATCATATGCCCGGCTCTGATGCGGTGGGAAACTGGCTACGGCGTCTGGGTAAGCACAAGGGCATCGATTATGTTCAACAGATGAATGATACTCTGGTTCGTCGTTATGTTTCGGTCAGTAAACAGCAGCAGTTTATTTTTGATGTAGACAGTACGGTGATAGAGTCTAATAAAGGAGACTCCACTTACAGTTATAAGGATATTCAGGGCTATCATCCTATGCTGGGTTGGTTATCCGATGGGCGTGATGAGCCTATTTGTTCGTATGTAAAGTTTCGCCAAGGATCAGCTTCAGCTCAAACGGACATACTTGATGCGCTTCAGCATACGGAGACCTTGTTACCTGAAGAAAAGCGAATCAAATATTTTCGTAGTGATAGCGCTGCCTATCAGTCCAAGATCATTGATTATTGCAACGATAATGATATCTACTATACCATTACGGCCGATAAGGATGTGAATGTGATGAGTGCCATCACGGCGATTCCGTCGCAGGCCTGGCAGCCTTTGCATGATCGTTTGGATGGCTTCAAGACCGGCCGTGAGGTGGCGGAAACGACTCATACTATGAACGATTCCAACCACAGTTTTCGCCTGATCATCCAGCGGGAGCCGGCTCGTAAGCCGGATCTATTTGGACCCTATGTTTACTACGGGATCATCACTAATATCCCGGATGAGGAGATGACGACGGAACAGGTGGTCTGGCACCACAACGGCCGGGGAAATTGTGAACGTTATATTGAGGATACGAAGTATGGACTTACTCTGCGGTATGTTCCCTGTGGACAAATGGAAGCCAACGCCATGTACTATACGATTGGGATATTGACTTTTAATCTTTTGAAACTCATGCAAATGATGGTATTACCCGAGTCCTGGTTGAAGCGGACCGTACTTTCATTACGGAGAGGCTTATTTCGGTTGGTGGCCAAGGTAACCTATAGCGGGCGCCGGATATTTCTTCAAATAAACAAGACCACCGAAGAGATTCGACAGCTCATCCAAATAAGGGAGAAGATCTGGGCTTTAGCCGTAAAAGCTACGTAACCTGTAAAGTACTCCGGAAACAAACCAGCGCTACGAATCAGATGGAATCGGTGCGTCCTGACACGATAATTCAGACACCAACCCACCTCATTTGCCTTTGAATCGTGTCCCTGCCGTTACAAAACCGGCCGGAAGTCTCAGTATAGCTTTCAATAATTGAATTCAGTCTTGCAAAAACCACAGATAACAGCAAATGTTGTGTCAATGTCGGAATTTGGGGCGTGAGTGCGGCTTGCCTGCCGCTTAAAAATAGTCGTAATTTTACAGACTTTATTTAAATTGATTGGAGTTGCGATAATATGAAATACGTGTATTATTTTGGTGACGGCGAAGCCGACGGCAGCGCTGATATGAGAAATCTTTTAGGTGGCAAGGGCGCCAACCTAGCGGAAATGACCAATCTGGGAATTCCGGTACCGCCGGGTTTTACGCTGACCACTGATGTGTGTAATGCCTATTATGAAAAAGAGCGTGAATTTCCTTCTGAATTGGATGGTCAGGTAAACGAAGTATTGCGAAAAATTGAACGGGTGATGGGAAAATCGTTTGGCGCTGTGAATGAGCCCCTGCTATTGTCTGTTCGTTCCGGCGCCCGCATCTCCATGCCGGGCATGATGGAGACGGTACTGAATATTGGATTAACCTCTAAAACCATCCCGGGGTTAATCAGTAAAACTGGGAATTCACAATTTGTTTACGACGCCTACCGCCGACTGATAATGATGTACGCCGATGTAGTCATGGAAAAAGCGGCTGGGATCAAACCAAAAGATGGCGAAGGTATCCGCCATCAACTTGAGGAAATTCTTGATACTTACAAGGATAATAAAGGCTATAAATCCGATGTTGATCTTTCCGGCGATGAATGGAAGTTGATGGCTGAAAAATTCAAGACTAAAATAAAAGAGGTTCTGGAAAAAGAATTTCCTGACGATCCCTACGATCAGTTGTGGGGCGGTATTAAAGCCGTGTTCGTAAGTTGGAATGGTAAGCGCGCCATCAATTACCGCAGAATTGAAGGCATTCCCGAAAGTTGGGGTACGGCCGTTAATGTTCAAGCGATGGTATTTGGTAACCTGGGCAATGAAAGTGCTACCGGCGTGGCCTTTACCCGCAATCCAGCCACTGGTGAAAACCTGTTTTATGGTGAATGGCTCAAAAATGCCCAGGGTGAAGATGTGGTGGCTGGTACCCGCACACCTAATCCACTGAATGACGCTACCCGGACTGATGAAAGCCAGGGGCATATATCACTGGAAAAATTCAAACCAGATCTGTATAAACAATTAGACAGCATCCGAACCAAGCTGGAGGAGCACTACAGCGATATGCAGGATATCGAATTCACCATTCAGGACGGCACCCTGTGGATGCTTCAGACCCGTACCGGTAAACGGAATGGAATGGCCGCTATTCGCATGGCGGTAGAGATGGTCAACGAAAAACGGATCTCTAAAAAAGAAGCCATCCTGCGCGTGGCCCCGTCTCAATTAGATGAACTTTTACATCCCATGTTAGACCCGGAAGCGGAACACACTGCCAGTCCACTGGCCAAAGGGTTACCGGCCGGACCCGGTGGTGCCACGGGACAGATCGTCTTTACCGCCGATGATGCCGAAGCCTGGGGTAAAAAAGGTAAAAAAGTCATATTGGTCCGGGGTGAGACATCACCGGAAGATGTTCATGGTATGCATGCCGCTGCTGCTATTCTGACTTCAAAAGGTGGTATGACGTCACATGCCGCACTGGTAGCCCGCGGTTGGGGTAAATGCTGCATTGTCGGTTGCGGAGCCTTGAATATTGACAGCCGCGCTAAGACAGTGACAGTAAATGGTATCGATTTAGTAGAGGGTGACTGGATTTCCATGAATGGAACCAAGGGCGTCGTTTACAAGGGACAGATCGCCGAAATGGCGGCTGATCCCGAAGCCAATGAATATTATGCCGAATTGATGACATGGGCTGACGAAGTCCGTCAATTGGGTGTTCGTACCAACGCTGATCGGCCGGAAGATGCGGCCCAGGCCCGCGCCTTTGGAGCTGAAGGGATCGGTTTATGCCGTACGGAGCATATGTTTTTCGATCCGCAACGCATCATGGCCATGCGCAAGATGATTCTGGCGGAAAATGAGGCAGAACGCCGGGCTGCAGTTAATGAATTATTGCCTTTCCAGCGAATTGATTTCAAAGGAATTCTGGCTGCCATGCATGGTCTGCCGGTGACGATCCGACTGTTGGACCCGCCCCTGCATGAATTCATAACCCTGAATGCTGAACAGGTTGAAGAATTATCGGCTGCCGTTAATATTCCGGTTGCGAAAATCAATGCCCGTATTGTTTCGCTGCACGAGCTAAATCCCATGCTGGGTCACCGTGGTTGTCGTTTGGGCGTGGCTTACCCAGAGATCACAGAAATGCAGGCCAGAGCCATTTTTGAAGCCACGGCCGAACTGACCAGAGAAGGCGTCGATGTCCGTCCGGAGGTAATGATTCCCCTGGTAGGTTCCTATGCCGAGTATAACAACCAGGAATCGATTGTGCGCGAGGTTGCTGAGAAAGTGATGAATGAAACCGGAATCGAATTAAAATATCTGGTGGGAACAATGATCGAACTGCCCCGCGCTTGTCTGACTGCTGATGAAATCGCTGATAAGGCCGAGTTTTTTAGCTTCGGTACCAACGATTTGACCCAGACAACCTATGGATTCTCCCGGGATGATATTGGAGGTTTCCTACCAGAGTACCTCGAAAAGAAAATCCTGGCTCATGACCCCTTCCAGAGTCTGGATACTGCTGGTGTCGGTCAATTAATTGAAATTGCCGTGGAAAAAGGCCGCAAAGTGCGCAAGGATCTGAAGATTGGTATCTGCGGTGAGCATGGAGGCGATCCGGCCAGTATCGATTTCTGCCATAAGAATGGTTTGAACTACGTCAGTTGTTCGCCATTCAGAGTACCGATTGCCCGCCTGGCTGCCGCCCACTCGACGTTGAAAAATAAATAATCATAGTTATTAAATCGCTTACAACCTGGCAAGGTTTGTAAGCGATCATTACTTACTTGCAAACTGGATGCCGGTGACCGAAAGATATTAATTGACAGTAAAAAGTGGATTGTGATAGGTGCTGATTTTCACTAATTTTATATGACCAGCGGAGCGACCATTATTCTGGGGCAAGTAGCTATAGAATTAGTTCTGTTTTGTAATTCTTTTTGCTGTTTATAGATTGTGGCAACTTTAATTTTTATTTACATTTTATTATGCTAAAAAGGAGTTTGAAATGACATCCTTGGACACCGAACTTTATCCGGGCGCGAAATCGCGCCATGGGAAAACCAGCGAAGCTTACCGAATTGCCCGTAAAGCTATCCGTGACGAATGGATCAGTGGATTGACCGGCGCTATCCTGGCCGCTTTTATCTGGTTTCACCTGCTGTTTGAAAGCTCAATATTATTTGGTCGGACGGTCTATGATAAACTGGCGCTCCTGCTGGAGCACCCGCTACCCATAGCCCATCTTACACTGATCGTGATATCGATCGTATTCTTTGTTCATTTTGTTTGGGCCAGCCGTAAGATACCTGGAAAACTACAGGAGCGAAAGCGGATGCTGGAATTGGGCGTTAGTTTGAAAAAGGCTAATAAGCGCTGGCAGCAGGATCCCAAATCAGATATTCGTCTTCGTAAACATTTTGAAACATCTTTGTGGATCTGGCAAGTAAGAACCGGCATGATTGTACTGGCGGCCGGAGCATTTCATTTGATCCTGATCGCCTGGAATATTTTCACGGATATGGGCATTGTCGGTCAGAAGCCGGGTATTTCCGCTGAAATTGCCACCGCCCGGGTGGAAAGCGGTCTCTGGCTCTTATACGCCATTCTGATGTTGGCAGTCGTTATTCATATGGCTATCGGCGTTTACCGCCTGTTAGTGAAATGGCTGGCTGATACCTGGCTTGTACGTAAATATGCACGAATCCTGTTCTACTTCTTGTTATGGTTTTTTATAATTGTAGGTACCGCTACAACCATTGGTTTGGCCGGTCCCTGGGAAGGGGTGCTGTCATGAGAGTTATTATCAGCGATGTATTAATAATCGGCGCCGGCCTGGCCGGGGAGCGCACGGCTATCGCCTGCGCTAAAGAAGGATTGGACACAATGATTTTATCCTTGGTCCCGTCCCGGCGCAGCCACTCATCGGCTGCTCAGGGTGGCATGCAAGCCTCCTTGGGAAATTCGGTGATGGGCAAGGGAGATAATCCCACCGTGCACTGGCTGGATACGGTTAAAGGTTCCGACTGGGGCTGCGATCAGGAAGTGGCTCGTATTTTTGCCGATAATGCTCCGATTGCCATGCGCGAAATGGCCCATTTCGGTGTGCCCTGGAATCGCGTAAAAGGCGGGAAGCAGCAGGTTTTTATCAAAGGTAAAAAAGCTACAATCGAAGAAGATCACGCTAACGAAGGTCTGATCACAGCCCGTGCTTTCGGCGGTACGGCTAAATGGCGTACCTGCTATACGGCGGATGGTACAGGTCATACAGTTTTATATACCATGGATAATATGGTACTCCAGTTGGGTATACCAGTCCATGATCGCATGGAAGCCCTGCGCCTGATCCATCATGACGGTCGGTGTATCGGGGCAGTCGTCCGCTCGCTGCGGGATGGTGAACTGCTGGCCTACATAGCCAAAGCAACGGTGATCGCAACCGGCGGCTATGGTCGGATTTATGGTGAATCCACCAACGCCGTTATCAACGAAGGCACCGGTTCATGGCTGGCCTTGCAAACCGGCATCGTTCCGTTGGGTAATATGGAAGCGGTTCAAGTCCACCCCACAGGAATTGTTCCTACTGATATTCTCGTGACTGAGGGCTGTCGCGGTGATGGTGGGCTGTTGCTGGATGTGGATGAGTACCGGTTCATGCCTGATTACGAGCCGGAAAAGATGGAACTGGCATCACGTGATGTGGTATCGCGAAGGATGAAAGAACATATACTGAAGGGCAAAGGCGTACAATCGGACTATGGTGAACACCTGTGGCTGGACCTGCGTCATCTGGGAGAGAAACATCTCAAAACCAAATTACGTGAAGTGTATGACATTTGCATGTATTTCATTGGCGTTAATCCGATTACCGAACTGGTACCAGTTCGCCCGACCCAGCATTATTCCATGGGCGGGATACGCGTCAATAAAGATGGGCAAGCCTACAACCTGAAAGGTCTGTTTGCCTTGGGCGAAGTAGCCTGCTGGGATCTGCATGGCTTTAACCGTCTGGGGGGCAATTCACTGGCAGAAACCGTTGTGGCCGGAATGATTGTTGGAAAACAGGTAGCTGAATATGCGAAAAGGGCGGAATTGAATGTTAAAGTGACTTTGGCTGAAGAAGCAGCCCAAATTGAGCGCCAAAAGATCGACAAATTAATGAACGGTACTGGTAAAGAGAACGTTTATCAGTTACGTGATGAAATCGGTCGCTTATTGACCAAATATGTTCACATCTTCCGAACCGGCGAAGGCCTGCAGATAGCAACTGACGAATTAAAGAAAATTGTTGCGCGCACCGGGGATGTAAAAGTACGTACTTCGGCACCTGGAATGAACCCGGAGCTATCGAATGCCTTGCGGATTGAAGGCATGGCAAAACAGGCCTACGTAATTGCCAAGGGCGCCCTGGAGCGGACCGAATCCCGCGGTGCACACTACCGCGAAGATTACCCTGCCCGCGATGATGTCAATTGGTTGAACCGGACCCTAGTCCGCTGGCCCGTTGCCGCGGAAGAACCGCAATTTGAATATGAACCGGTTGGGCTTCTGGACTTACCTCCCGGTGACCGTGGATACGGCGGCGGTCAGATGATCGCCATGGAGATGTCAATTGAGGATTATAACCGGAAAGTTGATTCGGAACAGAGCGTCAAAGGACGTTTGGAACCATCGGAATCAACTGGTGCCAAGCTTCCCAAGGAAGCTTGGCGGGCCGAACTGGAAGGAAAGGAGTAGAGTAATGGGACGGACATTAACTTTCAAAATCTTCCGCTATAATCCCACCATGGAAAATAACCAAGCCCATGTTGAAGCTTACAGATTGGAAGAGCTTCCGCGGTTGAATTTATTTTCGGCGTTAAACATGATTCGTGAGCAACAAGCCCCTGATCTGATGTTTGATTTTGTATGCCGAGCCGGTATCTGTGGTTCCTGTGCCATGATGATCAACGGTCGCCCGACCTTGGCTTGCCGTACACTAACTTCCGATCTACCAGATACGATTGAACTGTTTCCCCTGCCGTTTTTCAAACTGTTAGGGGATCTGTCAGTAGATACCGGTGTTTGGTTTCGTGCGATGGGTGAACACCTGGAATCATGGATTCATACTCAGAAGGAGTTTAATCCTGAAGCCCAGGAAGAACGCATGGATAATGAAACGGCAATCAAAATCTACGAATCGGAACGGTGTATTGAATGCGGTTGCTGTATCGCCGGTTGTGCCACCGCCCAGGTTTATCCGGATTTCATCGGTGCTGCCGGACTTAACCGTATCGGTCGCTTTCTGTTTGACCCACGTGATGAGC
>JACKQG010003992.1_pt1 | contig 17516 bp, 17 predicted proteins | sample 8237621 | NCBI WGS metagenome assembly JACKQG01 (sample SAMN15677084, study PRJNA649215) | marine metagenome | biome: marine; feature: Black Sea; material: saline water; isolation source: suspended particulate matter (SPM) from the Black Sea western gyre | collected 2013-06-09/2013-06-10 | depth...
TTCTGGCAGATCGCAGGGGGGCTTTTGTGCAGCCCGCTTTTTTTGAAGCTTTCGGCTTGACCGTTATAGAGGCTATGGGGTCAGGGCTTCCGACTTTTGCAACTCGATACGGAGGACCGCTGGAAATCATTGAAGATGGTGTGTCTGGTTTTCATATTGATCCCAACCACGGAGAACGGGTTGCCGAAATTATTGCCGATTTCTTCGATAAATGTGCTGCAGAACCGCAGTACTGGCAGGCGTTGTCAAAGGGTGCATTAAATAGAGTGAAGCAGCGGTACACATGGAAGTTGTACGCCAGGAGGCTTATGTCACTGTCCTGCGTTTACGGGTTCTGGAAATTTGCCACGAATCTGGAACGCAAAGAGACCCAGCGATATCTAGAGATGTTTTATAATCTTCAATATAAGCCGCTCGCGGAGGCAGTGAATAGGGATTAGCTGATGTGGGGTATTCTGAACGGTTCTCACGGAGCTCACAGAGGCGCAGAGAAAAAAAAACCTTGTGCCTTTGTGCCTGCTGCCTTTGTGCCACACGTTATCGACTTTAGACGATAATCGGCTATTTTGTTGCCGATGAAGTATCTCTGTCCCGGGTGTCGCGATGAAAGCGGGATGTGTCCGGGGTGAAAATGATGACTTCGTTCTCTGCGCCCCGTTTGATAACTGTCCAGTCAATCTGCGAATACCAGATGCCAAGTCGATTTCCTTGTTCATCGACGATAGTGGCCCCCCTGTATTTTTCCTTGAGAAAGCGGTGCCTGTTGTCAATCCGCTCCATCCATTGGCTCAGTTCCTGTGTTGTGAGATCAATTTTCTTCCACAGGCTTGTAGCCAGAACATACTTGTTGTCAATGGCAATAATGGCCTCCGGTTTCATCTCCGGGCCGAAATAATAGTAGGTGTGGTCTTCAAGAAGGCGGGATGATTCAAAGAGATCAAGAGCTTCATCGGACCACTGCAGACGGCCATATGAGCCGGGAGCGCAGCTCCCGATCAGGAAGACAAGAGCGAGAATCGCGAATGAATAGTGAAAAGAAAATCGCAGCATATTGTCTGTTGTGTATGAAAAGAAGCAGTAGCTATGCAGCGAAAAAGCCTATAGCTTCGAAAACCACCGAACTGTAACGGTTCAGCAGTGCTTCAGGTAAGCGCAGACTCCGGATGGGGTGCTGCTGAACCGTTACAAAAATTAGGCGATTTTGTTAACGGCGTTATCCTCTGTCGGCGGCTGGCTGTTGTCAGCGGCTTCCCGGGTCAGGTTTTCCTGAACAATCTTTTCAACATCTCTTTCCCGGGTTGCTTCAGCGGTATTTGCCGGCGGAACGGAAGTCGGCGTTTCAGCGGCTCTGGTGTTGATGTCCCGGGCTTCCTGTGAGATTGTTACAACATCATTCTGGTCCTGGGCCGTTTGATTGGTATTTGCCGCTTGTGGTCCTTCCTGGGGCTGTACTCCCATTGTTTTTTCAATGCCGGTGTTGCCGTTTACCTGTGGTATTTCCATCAGTGAGCCTCCGTGTCAAATAAGCTGTTAGCTGTAATTATTCCAAAATGTCATTGGCGAGTATTTTGATTTTGTCTGAAAATATATAAAAATATATGCACTTATGCCAGGCAATTCAAGTAGAGCGCTGGTCGCTTTTACAGAAGGGTCCTGGACAGGGCTGCAGAAATAAAAAAGCAGAAAACTAGCCCTATCAAGTATTGAAAGGGGTTTATGAAAAGGTTTGGCAATGTTCCCAAGGACAACAATGCAAAACAGCTCAATGTGTACTTTGTTCTTTTATCTTTCACGGAGGCAGAGGGGCTCAGGTTTTTCTCTTAATTGTTCGTATGCACCATATGGTACCCTGAATCTTACTATGCAGCCAGTGGCAATTGAATGATAAAAGTTGTTCCTTCGCCGGGTTTGCTCTCAGCATTGATTGAACCGCCATGTTTATTGGCTATTACATCGTGGGCAATGGCCAGCCCCTGGCCGGAGCCTCGCCCGACCACTTTTGTTGTGAAAAACGGGTCAAATATATGTTTTTTGACGTCCTCTGGAATTCCTGAGCCGCTGTCCCGGATCAGAATCTCAGCGTTTTCGCCGTTTGTTCTAACAGTAATTTTTATGGTACCCTTTTCCCCTTCACTGTTGTCTCCGAGGGTGTCGGAAATTGCGTGGGCGGCGTTGACCATTACATTGAGAATTACCTGGCCAATCTCATCGGCAATGCAGGGGACTGAGGGCATGTCTGGGGCAAAGTCCGTCTCGAGATCAGCTATGTTTTTCCATTCATTCTGGCAGACAGTTGTTGTGTTGGTTATTATCCTGACAAGGTCGGAGGGTACTTTTTCTTTCGAGCTGGGGTGGGAGAATTCCTTCATTGCCCGGACGATTGTCGCTACCCGCTGGGTTCCTTCTCTGGCCTGGTTCACTGCAGTAGGAACTTCCTCCCTGAGATACTCCCAGTCGGCTTTCTCAAGCGCATTGTCTGCGGCCTCGGCCTGTTCCTGGGAGATGCTACCCTGTCTGGCGTTCTCAAGAAGGATGTGATATTGAGCCATAAGCTCTGTAATATCCTTAAAGGCATCGCCAAGGAAATCAATGTTGCTTTCGATGTATTGTGTAGGTGTATTAATTTCGTGGGCGATACCGGCAGCAAGCTGGCCGACGGCCTCAAGTTTCTGGGCTTGAACAAGGCGGGTCTGAAGGAGTTTCTTGTCTTTTTTTGTCTCGAGAAGTTCGGTAATATCAACGAACATGCAGTGGCTCAGCAGGAAGTTGCCTTTCTCATCAGTGACAACGCGGCCGTTAATAAGAATATGGATAGGCGTGCCGTCTTTTTTCCTGAGGACATGCTCCACACCTAAAACACCGCCTTCGTCTTTAAATTTCTGGAAAGATTCTTCGAAAGTACCTGTCGCATCTTCGTATAGAAAGTCCTTCAGAGGTTTTCCAATTACCTCGTCTTTTGTGTATTGAAGAGAGTCAAGCCAGGTTTCATTTACATTTAAGATATGCCCGTTTCTATCAAGGGAGTGATAGCCGACCGGAGCCTTTTCATTTAATAAGCGGTAGAAGGATTCCTTTTCCTGTAATGATCTTTCGGCCTGTTTTCGTTCGGTGATGTCCCTGAAGTCTTCAACTATTCCCAGGAGTTTTCCATCTTGACCCCAGAATGGAGCCGCATTGATCATGCAGGGTATCTCTCTGCCGTCAAGACGTATCTTATCAGTTTCGTAATTAATCAGTCCCGGGTTTTTTTGAATTTTTTCCAGGGGGCAGTCCGGACCTGTACAGATGGAACCGCTGAAAACCTCGTAGCATTTTTTGCCGATTACCTTGTCTCGGGTCAGGCCGACTATGTTAAGAAATGTTTTGTTTGCTTTTCTGATAACATAGTTTGTGTCAACGACACGTATACCCGACGCGGCCGTGTCCAATATCTGGGTTTGTTCTGAAAGTGTCTTATCCAGCTGCCTGGTTGATTTCAGGAGTTCCTGTGTGCGTTTTTCAATCCGGGATTCAAGCTCCTCATTTGCCTTAAGAAGCAGCTGCTCGCTGTCATGCAATTTCCCCAAAGTTTTTCTTGTCAGACTGATGAAACTGAAAACAAAAAAGGCGCCCATGAGGAAAATGACACCGACAATAAGTTCGAGGGGGATATTGACCTTGGTATAGAGGAGAAGGATATAAAAGATGTAGCCGACCAGAAAGAATTCTATGAAAAAAGTCAGAATACGCCACCGGTGAGCAAAATCATCCGGAAGGTGCTGGTGAATCTTGAGGCTGAAAAGGACTGAAGCGAACATGAACCCTGCTCCAATGCAGATCATTACGATGGATGTGATGTGAAATATGTCCATATAAATAGGTTTGTGTGAAAATTATTATCTACACACGGAAGCTATGAGTTATAAGAAGTTCGTTTTCCAGGTTATGGTCGACAAGGACCCCGTGCGTGGAAAACAGTCTATTTATATGGTACGGAAATTTTTTTTTGAAATCAAATAAATAGTAGGTTTGCAGGGCTAGATTTGTAGATTTGTAGGTTGGGCTAGCGGGGCAGGACTGTCAAAGTTGTTGGGCTACGCTCAATTATGTATATCTCCAAGTTCTATACGAAGAACAACATCAGCGTAGCCCAACGATTATTGCGATTGATTCGCTAGCCCAACCTACAGTAGCAAGGAAGTATTCAACCACGAAGAACACGAAGTTTTTGACATTTTTTTCTTCGTGTTCTCTGTGTTCTTCGTGGTGAAAAAAAAGAGATCAGATTTGGACCGTAAACCGTGAACCGCTAACCGTCTTTACCCTTTACACTCCTCCAACTGCTGCCTTGCGAAATCAATTGAAGGGTCAATAGACAGGGCAATCTCAAAATACTTGACTGCTTCGTCTGTCTGGCCAGTTTTGCGATAATTTACGCCGAGGTTTGCATAATCGATGGCCGAAGCCGGGGCGAGTTCCACGGCCCGGTGGAAATGGTCGATTGCCTTTTCAAAGTCATTCTTCTTAAAATAGCAGACACCCATGATATTGTGCATGTCCGGCCGTTCTTCATCGTGGGTCAGGCCTTGGTTGATGGCGGCAATGGCTTTGTCGTAGTCGCCGAGATTCTTATGGCAGTCGCCGATATAGGAATGGATATAGGGGATGTCCTCGGCTTCCGGATTGAGGGTCAGGGAGTGTTCCAGGTGGGATATTGCCTCTTCAAGCTGGCCGAGATCAATAAGGTTGCGGCCCAGGTAAAACTCCAGGTAGTAGGCATCAGGAAGAATTTCCTGCATGGCTCTGAGCTGCCTGCTGGATTCGGCGGGATTTTCAATCTTTTCAGCGATCAGTTTGGCTGCAAAAAGTCCGACATTGCTAATACGGGAGCGTTCCCGGAAGTGGGCGCCGGGTATGATGGTATATACCGCAGGGACCTGGAGTTGTGGGTGGGTGACGTCAATGGCATAGAAATCCATACCCCTCGCTGAAAGGGCCTCCAGGCAGTTGTTAATTTCCACACGAATGTTGTCGTCTGTCAGGTCTGCCATCTCGTCTATTTTGATGCTGCTCCCCGGGTTGGTAATATAGGTTACTTCTTCCATGGAGGCAGGCTTTGGCAAACCACTTGCCACATAATTGGCATTGGAGTTGAAATCCCCTGCCAGCTGCGCAACCTCGGTAAGGGCGCGGATAAGCGCTTTTTCAGGATTCGGTGTTGTGCCGGCGGTATAGACGATCTCACTTGATTCAGGAAATGTGCTGCGGTCGATTGCCATGGCGCCTATCGTTGGAATGCCGGTATCGAGGCTGAAGTCATTGAGATAGACTTCAATGGAATTGGCGGTAAATTTGGCGATGAGTTCCCGGGCCATGGGGTCTTTCACGGAGGAGAGATTGATAGCCGGGACTTTCAGTTTGTCGTGGCTGATCACAGCTGACACATGCCTTTCCACCACTTCGCATAATCCCTGGCTGATGGCCTCCTCGATGGTGTTTCCGGCAGAAGGGCCGTTGAATTCATTGATGGCATAAAACCAGCTGAACGGAATCAGCACCTCTTCCTGCCGTGTCAGATTGGTTGCCCATATCCATTGAATGGGGATGTTGGCGATAAGCTTTTCCAGGGTTTCAGGCGAAGTTGTGTCATCATGGACAGACTGGAGCAATGTCTCAAGCGGTAGAAGGGGATAGCCTTCTTTTTTGACATTGGCATAGGTGTCATACAGGAAATTGTCCGGGTTTTTCATGAAGCTGAAAAAACTGAAGCGTTCTGCCAGCTCCATACAGGCACTGGCACGGGACTGCTCAGGAGTACTGCCTTTTCCCATCTGTTTTTTGTTGCCGATGATATGGAGGGCGTCTTTGCCGCAGACACTGAAATAAATCGGTATGTCCAGGCGGCCGTTATCTATGCGCTTCACTTCTTCCAGGATGTCAAGTTTCAGTTCCTTCAGCCGTTTTTGAAATCGTTCCACTGTCTCGGTGGGTGAGCAGAATTTGTCCTGGTCAAGGGTGTAGTGTTTGAAACAGTCTTTCAGGCGTATATTTTTTTTCTGTAACATGGGGACCTCATATGAATGCGCGCATTTATGGATAAGAGTGGTAGTCAAGAAAGAACTGTTTACCGCATTTTTCTTTTTTTGGCAGTGAAAAAAAACAGGGTGGAGTGAGACGGAAGTGCTGATAATAGTGGATGAATTGCCGGAATGTGGTATCTGCCTTCAATAGGCCGGCAAGAAGGGTAAACTTCGCCATTGCTGCAACTATGGGGAATCATCCCACAGCAATGGCGCGAATTTCAGTATCAAAAAGTGCCGGCCCCAACTGCTGGGCGAAAAGGACTTCTAGAGAGTAGCGATAAAGGCGATGGCAAGAAAGGTGCAAATGAGTATGATCCCTACTTTCATGGGAACCGATGAGTCTTCTTCGTGATGATGGTCGTGTCCGCTCATGTCTTTCTCCTATGACTTCAAGGTGTCCTGTGAGTGTAAGTATATTCAATATCCTTTACTCAAAGGATTACATATTGACCAGAGATATCTTGTTGGGTTGTTATAAAATATTTTCTACCACAAGCTCACGAAGGACACGAAATTTTTTTCTTTTAACTTCATGCACTTCGTATTCTTCGTGGTGACGTTTTTTCAAGGTTGCCTTCAGACTATTCATGCAGTGAGGCAATGATTTTAAGCAGGGTTTCCAGGTCAAAGGGTTTTGATATGAAAAGGTCTGCGCCGAGAGCCAGTGTTTTTTCGATAGCAGGAGGATCCTTATGGCCTGAGAATATGATGATTCTGGCATCCGGCTGGATTTCTTTGGCCTTTTCTGTCAGGTATGCCCCGGTATTGCTTCCGATAAGATAGTCTGACAGGATTATGTCAATGTGTTTTGATTGGATGATGGCCAGAGCCTGATCAACAGTCTCCGCTGTTGACACATCAAAGCCTTCACGGGAGAGATTAATTTTCAGGGATTTGATGATCAGTTTTTCGTCATCAACTATGAGAATGCTGTTTCTGTTCAATCAGATGCCCGGGATTCCGATCGGGCCGGGAAGGTCCGGGATGCCGCAGCCTGTCATTAGGAAGAGGCAGCTGAAAAGGAAATAAAAAAGTAAGAGAGAGTGTTTCATGGTTATAGTCCTGGGAAGTGTGTGTGTGTCAAGAATAAATGTTATCTGAGAATTTGCAAGCTGGATTCGTTGGAACAGGCACAAAGGCACAGAGGGCAAAAGGCAAAAGGCAAAAGGCAAAAGGCACAGAGGCACAGAGGCACAGAGGCTGTTAGTTGACAGGTTTTTCCTTTTCGTTCAGGAGTTCCCAGACTGAGCTGGTAAGCTCATCGCCCTGAATTGGCTTGAATACATATTTTTTGATACCCATGGAAAGGGCTTCCTCTTTGGAAACCGTCTCGCTGTGCCCGGTACACATGATAATCGGTAGGGAGGGTTTTATCTTCATGACTTCTTTTGCCAGTTCCGAGCCTGAAAGGTTCGGCATGGTCTGGTCGGTAATGAGCAGATCGAACTGTTCCGGGTGTGCCCGGAATATCTCCAGGGCTTCAGTGCTGTCTGTTGTTGCAGTTATGGCATACCCAAGTTTCTCCAGAAGTCTCTGGTTGATTTTGACAAGGAGTGGTTCGTCATCAACGATTAAAATGCGCTGGATCCCGGAAAACAAAGGGAGATGCTGTTCTGATGCGTCATGAGGAGAATCTGCAGCGGCTGGTGTTTTCTCCTGCAAAACCGGGAGGTATACAGCAAAAGAGCTTCCTTGCCCGGGATTGCTTGTCACTTTGATAAAGCCGTTATGCCCGGTTACAATACCGTATATCACCGCCAGTCCCATCCCAGTACCCTTTCCTACTTCTTTGCTGGTGTAAAAGGGTTCAAATATTCGTGCAAGGGTGGCTTCATTCATCCCATGGCCAGTATCGCTGACAGTGAGCTTGATGAAGGGTCCGGGAGAGATATCAGGTTGGTCTGACAGGTCTTTAGTACTCAGTTCTTTTCGTTCCAGCGAAACAGATAATATTCCCTTTTGATTTTCCATGGCATGAAGGGCATTGGTGCACAAGTTCATGACAATCTGTTGTATGTGGACGGAATCTCCCAGAATGTTTCCGGTATCAGCATCAATATGCTGTTGTATTTCAATGCTACTGGGCAGAGATGCCCGCATGAGCTTAATTGATTCGTTTACCACAAGAGAAGGATTTACGGGGACGAGGATGTTTGGCCCTTTACGGCTAAATGTCAGGATCTGTTTTGTCAGATCTTTTGCCCGCAATGCTGCGGTAATGACCTGGGCTAAGTCATCGTCTATTTCTTTTCCCTCTGCAGCATCTAATTTGACAAGTTCAGCAAAACCAAGGATAGCGGAGATGATATTGTTGAAATCATGGGCGATGCCGCCTGCCAGAGTGCCGATTGCCTCCATTTTATGGGCCTGGGAGAGGTCCTCTTCAAGCTTTTTCTTTTCCGTGAAATCCCGGGCCACATGAACAAGATACTGAAGGTTGCCTTCCTTGTCATAGATTGGCGCGGCAGACACATGAAATATTTTGGCAAGCCTTTCATGGGTGATCATTTCGCTGTGGGTCAGTTTGTTCTGGAGGCTGTCAACAACCGGGCAGTGTGGGCAGGGGTTGCTTGTCCCACGGAAAATCTCGTAACATTTTTTGCCGACCAGGCCACTTTCGTCTGGTGCAAAAAGCTGGTATGCGGCCTTATTTGCCCGGATAATATTCATGTCAGCATCCTGGATGGTGACAATCTCCTCCATGGCGTTAAAGGATTTTTGCCACTCTTCCTTGGCCAGCTGTAGTTGTGTTTCCTGTTGGCGCAGCGAATCTTCTGTTTTTTCCCTCTCCTCAATTTCAATCTGCAGCTTCCGGTTTGATTCTATGAGGCTGGCAGTTCTGTCTTTGACTTTCTGGTCGAGATGTTCTTCATGTTTCCTCAGATCTTCCTCTGCTGCTTTGCGGACTGCTATTTCACCTGTCAATGTGTCATAGGCGTATTGCAAACTCTTCTGCAGTCGGCCGGTGTAGATGAAGAAAAAGCCGTACACGGCAAGTGCCAGAAGTACGCATAAGCCAAGCATGTAATGGACTAATTGGTGTTCGGCGGTGCCGATGGTGAAGTCATGGTGAACTATGATTTCTCCAACTTTTTTACCCTGGGCATCTTTAAGAAAAAGAAAACCAGCCCGGTATGTCTTGTTGCCAATGTTGACATCTCGGATAAGTGTTTCCTTTTTATTATGGGAAAGGGATATGTATTCTTTTACTGGTTGAGGTATTGAGGGAAGGGTGCTGTCAATGACGACATGTCCGGCGATTTCGCCCCATGAGCCTCTGCGACCAAGCATCTTCATTCCTTCCAGCCACTTTTCTTGATTGAGGTGCTCTTTGTGGATCAGGAAGATAAGATCCACGCCGAGGATGTTTCTCAATTCCGTAGTAATGTGCTCTATTTCCCGGCCGAGTTCCAGGTAGCCCTTGATTTTTCCATTGATTACCCAGGGGCGTACAACCCGCAGAGTTAAGGTTCCGTATGGTCCAAGTTCGATACCCGCGGCAATAGTGCCGGTACTGGAGGCCTGCTTCATTGTATAACGATCAATGGTGTCGCTATGACGCTCCGGGTGGTGTACCCGTAAAAAACAGTTATGGTCAGGGGTCATATAGTAAAAATGGGTAATATCGTACTGGGACTTCATTTTGGTAAACAAAGGCAGGGAGAGATCCTGGAGCTGTTGTCGGTCCCGGGCCATGTAGGCATTTTGAAGATCCTGATTGTGTTCTATTGAATCAGTCAAAATGTCGATTTGCCTTTGGTCCAGATGCTGGAGTTGGTCAAAGAGATGGTCGACGTTGGCAAGTTTTTCACGTTGATCCGTTTGAAAATGCCCCTGCCATTGGAAATAGGTGGAAATCCCGAAAAAGGTGAAAATCACCAGCAGGGCCATTCCCAGAGAGATCAGGATCGGTCTTTTGAAGGCGATATTTTTTTTGATGATTTTGGGCATATTCTGTTTTGATGCGGCAGTGTCAAAATGATAAGTCTGTTATGAAGGGAGGACGTGCTTGTTACTTGCTCTCCTTCATGTAGTATCTTATCGAAATTGCCGAAGAGAAGTCAAACAGGAAGTGGTAGTGTCGGTTTTTTTGTTATGCGGGGTTGGAAGAGAAAGGGGAAGTTTTTATTTCCCGTAGGGTAGTGGCGGGTTGAAGTAGCCAAATCGCAGATCAGGGAAAAGTTCTTTCAGCTGCTGCAGCCAGTTTCGCATTCCCATGGGCCGTTTTTTGCCTATATGCTGTACGACCTCGAGATACCAGTCCGGATCCATGTTGAGATTGCGAAGCTGGATGAGGTCTGGACGGTAGAGGATGATCAGGTCGCACAGGGCTTTGAATTCGTCTGGATCGTCGGTAAATCCCGGCAGTATAAAGTAGTTGAGTGAAATAAAGCGGCCGGCTTTTTTCATGACCAAGATCGATTCCAGGACGTTTTTGAAATTGTAGCCCTGGGGCCGACAATACAGGGTGTGGCACCCCTTGCGGGCACTGTTGATGCTGACCCTGATGGAGTCAAGGCCTGCCGCGGCAAGCCGTTCAACCGCATCCGGCAGGCTGGCATTGGTATTAAGGTTGATGGTGCCTTGTGATGTTTTTTTGCGTATAAGCCGTATTGCTTTTTCAATGGTGTCTGCCTGCAGCAGGGGCTCCCCTTCACATCCCTGGCCAAAACTGACAACTGCGTTGTTTACAGTGTTTAGATGGGGTACTGCCACTTCGGCGATTTCTTCAGGGGAAGGGATAAATTTTATCCGGTCCTGGGTGGATGGACAGCAGCCTGACGGCTGCAGCGAAATACATCCCACGCATTTGGCATTGCATGAAGGTGATGTGGGCAGCGGCGCTTCATGACGGCCGAGGAAAAAGTTTTTTGCAGCCGGACAGCTATAGGTCAGGCTGCATTTACCGAGGTGTTGGATCAGCCTGTTTTGGCGGTGTGCTTGCAGCTTTTTTTGTGTTTCTTTTTCAATTTTCCGCATATCGTAGCCGGCGGCATCCTGGCGGATGTCCGCATCGCTGCGAAAACCGCATACCCAGAAGCGGTCGTCGAGCCAGCCTACAGCGGTATATGCAAAGAGCGGAAGGTGGTCTACGTCAGGAAAACTTTTTTCATAGGCGGCTGTATACAGAGCGGTGTGGGCTGGAGACATGAAGGCGGCAACAGCTTGGATGCCGTCACTGGGGGCATCAGGGTTCTCGTTGACAAGAACGGGCTCGCCGGTTTCTGGTTCGAATCCTATCGGGAATCGGCCGGGAAGAACAAAAAGATCACTTCCTTCGGGAAGGGGGATGATGTCTGCGAGGTCCGGCTGGAAGAACCAGTGGGCGCTTCGGCCGGCCATGAGCAGATCGGGGCAGTCCTGGATTTCTCCCTGTTTATTGGCATAGACGAGGTTGGGAACTCGATTCGGATGGACCTGTTTCATTGCAGAAGCAGGGGCTATAATTCTTTAGGACGGATCTTGTCAAAAACGGAATCAACGGCTTTGTAGATATCGACATCATCGCCGAAAACATCTTCAATTTTAGGATGATCCATCAGGTCTTCAGTTATATATTGCGTCAGGTAAAGGCTGAGAAAGTTAGGGTTGATAACAAGCTGACGGATAGGAGCAATCTTGAACTGGACTTCAAACTCTTCCATCTCTGAAAGACCGCGAAGAAGATCCGTAAAAACGTCCCTGATGGCGCTGTCTGAAGTGGTTTCGATAATGTGGCGATCAAGCAGGCGCTGTACCAGTTTGAGGGCCAGCTCGTCAGCGTTCTTGTATGCGGTCTGCAGCATGAATCGCCGCTCTCTTTCACGTTTTCTGTCTATGGCGGCTACTGCTCTGTCTCCGGCGCCGTATGGATTGCTGCTTTTTACTCCACCCATGAACTATCTCCTGTAGTCTGTATTGTCAATGTATCCTCTCTTATTACCCCCTGTATCCATTTCGGGCTATAAAAAAAAATCTGTTTCCATGACTTTCTGAATGACCGGCATGGGAGGTATGGCAGTTTTGTCTGCATATAAAAAGCGTGCTGTAGTGTATTATGCTCAAAAAAAGTGATCTGCAGAAACGGCTTGTGTTGAATGGGGATTGATTTTTTGTTATAGGCGTTGGGAAAGATAAAAAAAGGAGAAGAATATGGATATCACAGTTTTATTGCCTGCCGGCAGACTTCCTCTCGATATCATGGCGAAGGCCCATGCCGTGGCGGAAAAACATGGCCTGGCTATATACCTTTCCACGGCCCAGAACCTTCGACTGCTGGATGTGCCGGAGGATCGTATTGATGAAGTGAAAGAAGAACTGGCTGCTGTTGGCGCTGATTTTAAGGGGCCGGGAAAGTTTCCGCTTCCAAGGGTATGCATAGGGGAAAGGCATTGCAAGCTGGGTCTGATTGACACTGAGAAATTGTCTGACCGCATTCTGGAAAGATTCGAGGGCAGGCCGAAAACCAAGCCGAAATTCAAGATTGCCGTGTCCGGATGCGTTTTATGTTGCTCCGGCGTCAAGACTACGGATATTGGAATTCATGCCAGTAAAGTTGGTTTCGATGTGTATGTCGGCGGTAAAGGCGGCCCATATCCGAAGGTTGGCCGCCGTATTCTCCATGGAGTGGATGAAAAGTCAGCAATAGATGCTGTTGAAAAGATCGTCGAGTTTCACCATGACAAGACTACCCAAAAACAGCGGATGCGAAAGCTTATCGATCATCCGGAATTCCCGTATCCTGATGAGGTGTGATCAGCGGGGGATTTTGTTTAAGACAGCCTAAGCCCCTGAACCATTGCGGTCAGAGGCTGCCACGAGCCACTGCTCTACCTCGGCAGGCGGCGGCATCCTGCCGGCGCATTTAATGTCACCGTTTATAATAAGGGCCGGGGTGGAGAGCACCCCGTGTCTCCATATTTCGTCAAGATCGTGAATCTGTTCGATATCGGCGGCAATGCCAAGGCGCTGCATGATATCAAAGATCATGGTGTTGAGCTTGTTGCAGCTTACGCATCCAGGCCCAAGGATGCGGATCATCAGGCCTGTATTCTGCAGGGTTTCCCCGTCGACGAGACGCCTGTATTCCTTTCCCAGGGCTTCCCTGTATTGTTTTTCCATTGTCGACGGAATGTAGTTCTGGCGTTTGATATGGGTATAGATAAGATCGACAGCCTCTTCATCCGGGAGCGTGGCGTTTCTTGCTTTGCTCAATGCGACATCAAGACCGATGAGGCCAACTGATACATTGTCTATTTTTAATTTTCTCTGGGGAAGTTCGTCCATTGTGTTGTGGGAAAAGTTTCAAGTTAGGGGGTACTGCGTATTTTTTCCGTTAGTTCCGTAAGGCTCTGTACTGTGCTTGTCGGCTCAATTCCCCAGGGGTCGAAGATCGCGTCCGGAGAACGTTGCACCCATGCTCCCCGCATCCCTGCTGATACAGCGCCAATAACATCAAAGGGATTGCTGGATATCAGCCAGGATTCCGCACCTGTTGCACCTGCCTGCCTCAGAAAATGGCTATATACTGCAGGGTTTGGCTTGAAAGATTTCAGGGTGTCAACGCTGACAACTCCCAGGAAGAAATCCCGGATTCCAGCTGTTGTCAATAATATTTCTACGGCTTCGGCACTGCCGTTGGAAAAGGCAAAGATTCGGAAACCGGCCTGTTGTGCCAGGGCCAGGCCTTCTTTCGCGTCATCAAAAGCTGGTAATACTTTGTAGACTTCCAGAAGCGTTTCCTTGTCCTCCTGAGTAAGAGGTGTCTTGAAACTGGAGCAGGTGTAGTCGAGAGCATGGCGGGTGCAGACGGAAAAATTTTTATAATTCTGCATTAAGCCGCGCCGGAAAGAATACTCAAGCTGCTTTTCCCGCCAGGTTTTGGAGAAATCCAGGGCCTTGTCGCCAAGATGTTTTTCCAGGGCAATGACCACGCCATGGGTGTCAATCAGTGTTCCATATACGTCAAACGCCAGAGTGATAGTCATGTTTTCCTCCTTGGATGCATCAGAAAGTCCTGAGATGATTTTAAAACCACGAAGTTCACGAAGAGCACGAAGGTTTTATTCTTTTTTCTTCGTGTCCTTCGTGAACTTCGTGGTTAATAAGTCATTTGTATATGTGTATTAGCGTAACATATTTCCAGGTTTTTTCGAAAAAAGCGGGTCCTGACCTGACAGGGAACTCAGTTCTCCGGGTTTGAAAACATGAATGGTGCCAAATTCACCGTCAAAACCGGCTTTGCGGATAACCTGATTGTTTCGCAGGCGTGCAATTGCCTCGGCCAGAATCGGTGATGATTGTTTGATATCTTCCTCAGGGGTTTTGAGGAGGATGTTGAATTCAGAGCCGAAGGTGTTAATGATTTTCTGGTACTGATTGAGAACCCCTTTGGTGTTGGGGCCGATACCTATTACTTCTGACAGGATTTCCTGCAGAGGAATGAGGCTTTTAAATCCGGGGTCGCCTTCAGGGTATACAGGCGCATCGCGGTCAGCCAGTTCCATGACCCGATGGCTGACTCCGATGGTAACGGGTTTACCGCATGTCGGGCAGATGCCATTGAGCTCCCGGGTCTGCTTGGGAGTGAGGCTGATATTGCATTTCCGGTGACCGTCCATGTGGTATTTCCCTTCCTCCGGGTAAAATTCAACAGTGCCTCTGAACCCTTTAGAAGGATCTTTGAGAGCTTCTTTCATTGAAAAATAATCAAAATCTGTATTGAAAAGATTTACCTCCCTGCCGAGTTTGGAAGGGGAATGACAGTCTGAATTGGAAATAAGAGTGTAGCGGTCCAGATTGGAAATCCGTCTGTTCATCTCCGGGTCTGAGGATAACCCCGTCTCCAGGGCGAAAATATGTTCTGTCAGGTCCCCAAAGCATTCTTCCATGGAGTCAAAGCCTGATTTTGATCCAAAAAGAGAAAACCATGGGGTCCAGATATGGGCAGGAACGAGAAATCCCTGGGGGGCCTCTTCGAGAACAATTTCCAGGAGGTTCCGTGAGTCGAGACCGAGAATGGGCCTGCCATCAGATTCGATGTTGCCGATGGCAGCGAGTCGGCGGTTGATTTTTTCTGCCGATGCGAAATCAGGTGCAAAGAGAATGTTGTGTACCTTGCGTACCCGGCCATGGCGTTTATAGATGCTGCTTATCTCTGCTGTCAGAATGAAGCGTGTCTGGATGGGGGCGGGGGCGATTCCTGGCAGGGCAGGGGGGACTTTTTCGTCTTTAAGCCTGAAAAAGCCTTGTTCAGCCGGCAGAAGGTTTTCCCTGAGCTGCTGAAACCATCCCGGATGGGTGAAGTCTCCTGTGCCGATCAGGTGTATGCCTTTGACCATGGCCCAGGCATACAGACCTGCAAGGTTGCTGGCTTTGCTTGTGGCCCTGGAATAGGCGGAGTGGACGTGGAGGTCGGCAATAAATTCCATTTATATAAAAAAAAAGAATGGCTGGATATGTGAAAAAAGAGGCAACTAATAGAGAATTGCCAGAGAGGTAAAGTCTCATTCTGTGCAATGGAACACTTTGACATTTTCCCAAAGCATTCTTATTATCTTCCGGACATTATTTACGTCTACCAGATATACCTTTAAATCTTAAAACTTAAAACTTAAAACTTTTGACATAAGGAGCGTTCCATGGCTGAATTAATCGATGTCATTATTGTCGGGGCAGGTCCTGCCGGTCTGCAGGCCGCGGTCCATGCTGTTCGCAAAAAAGCATCTGTTCTTATTCTCGGTCGTCCTGAGAAAAGTGCTATCTATCGGGCCCATGTTGAGAATTATCTCTGTGTGGACGGGGTGACTGATGGGAATGAGATGGTGAAAATCGGTCTGGATCAGGCTATTCGTTTCGGTGCGGAGCATGTTCATGAAGACGTTCTGGGGATTGATCAGCAACTGGCTCATTTTGTTGTTCGAACTGAAAGCCGTGCGTATGAGGGGCGAACTGTCATCCTGGCAACGGGTTCTGCACGAAAGAAATTAAAGGTCTCCGGAGAAAAGGAGCTTCTCGGCCGCGGAGTGAGTTACTGTGTCGACTGTGATGCGAATTTTTATCGCAACGCCAAGGTTGCCGTTGTGGGTAATGAAAGTGCAGCCGTAGATGGTGCGCTGACACTACTCGGATATGCATCCGAGGTGCATCTCATTGCCAAGAAACTCGATGTGTCACCGGAACTTCAGGAGAAACTGATAGAGAGCAAGGTCATTATTCACCAGGGAACATGGGTTAAAGAGATTGTCGGTGGAAATGCCGTTGAAAAGATACAGCTTGAAAATGAATCCTTCCTTGAAGTAGAAGGGATTTTTGTCGAGCTTGGAGCAAAAGGGGCAATGGAGTTGGCAACAGTACTTGGCGTACAGCTTGATACTGACACTTTTTCCTACATAGAGACAAATAAAAGGCAGGAAACCAACATCCCGGGCATTTACGCTGCCGGGGATATCGCCGGTCCACCCCACCAGATGGCAAAAGCCGTTGGTGAAGGATGCGTCGCCGGCTGGTATGCCGCCAATCTCGCCAACAAACAGAAAAGAAGCTGAAGAGTTCTTTGAGTTTGTTGGGTTGGCGGATATAACGCCCCGACTCAATAACTCAACAAACACAAAGAACCCAACAAACTCAAAGAACTCAATGAACGACGTTGACTACATGCGGATTGCCCTGGAAGAGGGTGCCATGGCGGCGGAGCGGGGTGAAGTGCCGGTGGGTGCTGTTCTGGTGGATGCTGAGGGCGTGGTTCTTGGCCGGGATGGCAATCGTTCAATAGAAAGGAACGATCCGTCCGCCCATGCTGAAATTAATGTTTTGAGGCAGGCCGGGGAAAAGATCGCCAACTACCGGTTGTCAGGCTCGACATTGTACGTCACTGTTGAGCCCTGTATCATGTGTGCCGGGGCCATTGTTCATGCCCGGGTGAGCCGCCTGGTTTATGGGGCAGAAGATCCGAAAACAGGGGCCATTGTTTCCCTTTATCAGATCGGCAGTGATCAGAAGCTGAATCACACCATAGAGTTCACTGGTGGAGTTTCAGGAAAGGAATGCGGGGATCTTTTGCGGAAGTTTTTTCGGTCAAGAAGAAAGAAATAGAAAAAATAAAGTTGAAAAAAAGAAGATGACACGATACATATGTTCGTTTCCGCTTGTGGAAATGTGACGTGAAGGGAATTGATTATGGATTCCCTGTATCTTGTGTGAAAGCGGAGAGGTGACCGAGAGGCCGATGGTGCTCGCCTGGAAAGCGGGTGTACGGCAACGTACCGAGGGTTCGAATCCCTCCTTCTCCGCCAGTTGCAGAATTCTGCAGGCGTGGTATTTTACAGCGAATTGATTGAGAGGTACCTTGAAAAATTAGGATTTTTGTTTGCTAGCAAGGAATGACAAAATTAAAAAGTACCCACATGGGCATAAACTCCGCATACCGAGGTATGTGAGCACTTTTCATTTTGGCAATGACACCGCTAGCGAGCA
>JACKQG010003042.1_pt2 | contig 17515 bp, 18 predicted proteins | sample 8237621 | NCBI WGS metagenome assembly JACKQG01 (sample SAMN15677084, study PRJNA649215) | marine metagenome | biome: marine; feature: Black Sea; material: saline water; isolation source: suspended particulate matter (SPM) from the Black Sea western gyre | collected 2013-06-09/2013-06-10 | depth...
CGCCAACATCTGTGTTCTCAGAGCACAACACTGGAGGCATAGCGTGCCCATCACATACGGAATCAATACCTTCACCTGGACCTCGCCCTTCAAGACGAAGGACTTGCTGCTGCTTGACAAGGCCAAGGCCATGGGCTTCGACCTGGTGGAGATCCCCATCGAGGGGCTGGATGACCTGGACTACGACGAGGCCGGCGAGGCCTTCCGGCGGGCGGGCATAGCCGCCGGCGTCTGCGCTGTCATGGGCCCCAGCCGCGACCCGGCCCATGAGGACGAGGCCAAACAGCGCGGCGGCGTTGAGTATCTCAAGCACTGCGTGGACGCCGCCGTGACCATGGGCGGCAAGCTCATCGGCGGCCCCATCTACGCCGCCGTGGGACGCACCTGGCAGTCCAGCGGCGAGCAGCGGCAGCGCGAGCTGGAACGCTGTGCCAGGAACCTGAAGGAAGTGGCCAGGTACGCCGAAGACCGCGGCGTGACGCTGGCCGTGGAGCCGCTGAACCGCTTCGAGACCAGCTTCATCAACCTGGCCGAGCAGGCCGTGGAGTTGGTGGAGATGGTGGACAGCCCGGCCATCCGCATCATGCTGGACACCTTCCACATGAACATTGAGGAAAAGAGCCTGGGCCGGGCCATCGAGACCGCCGCGCCTTATCTAGTGCACATCCACGCCAACGAGAACGACCGCGGCACGCCCGGCACCGGCCACGTTCCCTGGGACGAGGTGGGAGCGGCCCTGAAGAAGATCAACTACAGTGGGGCGCTGGTCATCGAGTCCTTCACTACGACGGTCAAGGAGATCGCCCGCGCCGCGGCCATCTGGCGGCCTCCGGCCCCCGATCAGGATACGCTGGCCCGCGAGGGCAAGGCCTTCCTGCGGCAGCTCATGGCCTGAAGGGCGACCGCAAGGGTCGCCCCTACAGGAGGAAATCCCATGCCCCGATACACCGGCGGACAGATGATCGTCAACACCCTCATCAAAGAGGGTGTGTCCCACATCTTTGGCGTCGCCGGGCACGGCGTGCTGGGCCTTCTCGACGCCGGCTACGACTATCGCCACAAGATCAAGCTGGTGATGGCCCGGCACGAGGAAGTGGCTGGCTTCATGGCCGACGGCTACTACCGCCTGGCGCACCGGCCGGCGGCCACCTTCACCTCCAGCGGCCCCGGCTCCATCAATCTGCTCATCGCCCTGGCCGAGGCCATGTCCGACTCCGTGCCCTTCCTCTCGCTCACTGGCAACGTGTGCACCTCCCAGTTCAACTCCGGTGCCTTACAGGAGCTGTACCGCCAGAAGGAGGCCGACTGGCCTTCCGTGGTGCGCCACTTCGTCAAGCAGACCTTCCACGTCAACCGCGTGGACATGCTGCCCAAGGTGCTGGCCTTGGGCTTCAAGACCATGCTCAGCGGGCGGCGCGGCCCGGTGAACATTGACGTGCCTTACGACCTGTTCGTGGAGGCGGCTGACGTGGAGCTGTTCGAGCCGGACGAGTGGACCCGCTCCGTCAACAGCCGCGTGCAGGGTAACCCAGCGGCGGTGGCGCAGGCGGTGGACCTGCTGCTCAGCGCTGAGCGCCCGCTCATTCTGGCCGGCCACGGCGTGCTGCTGGCCGAAGCCTGGGATGAGCTGCAGGCGCTGGCCAGGGAGCTACAGGTTCCGGTGATCACATCGGCCCTGGGCAAGGGGCTGATGCCGGAGGATGATCCGCTGGCGCTGGGCGCGGCGGGTGCCTTCGGGCCCTACCCGGCCAACGAGGCGGCCCGTTCCGCCGACGTGATCCTGGCCCTGGGCTGCCGCTTCTCCGACCTGCACACCAGCTCCTGGGTGCCGGGCTACACCTACAACATCCCGCCCACGCGGCTCATCCACGTGGACATTGACCCGCAGGAGATCGGCCGCAACTACCCGCTGGCCGTGGGCATCGTCGGCGACTGCAAGATGGTCTTGCAGCAGCTTCTGGCGAGGATCAGTGGCAAGGCCAGGCCCGACCTGGCCGCCTGGCACGCCGAAGTCGCACAGGCCAGGGCGGCGTGGGAAGAGTTCATGCAGCCGCGGCGCACCTCGGACAAGACGCCCATCCAGGTGGAGCGGGTCTTCCACGAGGCACGCCGGGCGCTGCCGGCCAACGCCGCCGTCTTCATTGACGCCGGCAACACCGGCGGCTGGTCGGTGCAACAGTGGCTGGCTCTGCAGCCCTATACGCACCAGGTGGCCGGCGGCATGAACGCCATGGGCTGGGCGCCGGCCGCGCCGCTGGGCGCCAAGCTGGCCGATCCGGGCCGCCCCTGCGTCTGTGTCTGCGGCGACGGCTCCTTCAGCATGGTGCCCCACGTCGTGGCCACGGCGGTGGAATACAGCATCCCGGTCATCTGGCTGGTGCTGAACGACTACAGTTGGGGGGCCATCAAGGGCTTGCAAGGAGCCTACTTCGACGGCAAGGAAATCGCTACCTCTTTCGAGGTGCACAAGGAGGGCGAGCTGTACAACCCGGACTTCGCCCTGTGGGCCAAGGCCTGCGGCGCCGAGGGCGAGCAGGTGCGAAATCCTGAAGACCTGGCCCCCGCCCTGGCGCGGGCGGTCGCTTCGGGCCGGCCCTACGTGCTGGACGTGATCATTGACCGCGATGCAGGCGTGCCGCTGACTGGCAGTTGGGCGATGCCGCCCGTGCCCATCGGCCCGCCCGTCTTCGGCCAGCCCAAGGTTCGCTGAGGCGGAGCGCAGTGTATGATGCAGCGCGTCGCTCCTGACCTGAACTGACAACGCAGTCATAAGGAGACAAGAACGATGACCCGTAAGATCAATATGGCCATTGTGGGCATGGGCTTCGGTGCGGAGTTTATCCCGATCTACCAGCGCCATCCCCACACCAACATGTACGCCATCTGCCAGAGGAATCGGGCGCATCTCGACGAAGTCGGTGACAAGTTCGGGGTGGCGAAACGTTACACCGACTTCGCGGAACTGATCGCGGACCCCGAAGTCGATGCCGTGCACATCAACTCGCCCATCGACGATCACGCCTGGATGAGCATGGATGCCCTGCGCGCCGGCAAGCACGTGGCCTCTACCGTGCCCATGGCCCGCACGGTCGAGGAGTGCCGGTTGGTCGTCGAGGCCCAGAAGACGTCGGGCAAGAAGTACGTGATGATGGAGACCACTGTCTTCACCCGCGAGTATCTCTTCGTGAAGGAGATGTTGGACAAGGGTGAACTCGGTCGCCTGCAGTTCGTGCGCGCCGCGCACCACCAGGAGATGGCTGCCGGCGACTGGCCCAGCTACTGGCCCGGCATGCCGCCGATGCACTACGCGACCCACTGTGTCGGACCGATCATGGCGCTCACCGGCAAGCGGGCGGAATGGGTTTCCTGCCTCGGCTCGGGGCGCGTGAACGACAAGTACGCCCGGCGCTACGGCTCACCCTTCGCCATCGAGACCGCGCACATCAAGCTGAAAGACTCCGATGTTCACGCCGAGATGACCCGTTCGCTCTACAACACAGCGCGGGAGTATATCGAGAGCTTCGACGTCTATGGCAGCAAGCGCACCTTCGAGTGGACGCAACTCGCGGCCGAGGAACCGGTGATTTTCACGGGCGAGGACGGCGAGCGCGTGGCTGTGCCCGACTATGCGCACCTGTTGCCCGAACCGATTCAGCTGTTTACTACGGGCAGCGTCTATGACCTGCAGGGTGAGACCCACATGTCCTTCGTCCAGGGCGGCGGTCATGGCGGCTCACACCCACACCTGGCACATGAGTTCGTGATGAGCATCGTGGAGGATCGCGAACCGTTCCCTAACGCCGTGACCTCAGCCAACTGGACCTGCACCGGCATCTGCGCCCATGACTCGGCCCTGCGCGGCGGCAAGATCGTGCGCCTGCCGGAGTTCACACTGGAGTAGAGCAGATTGCACATCGCAGATGGCACATCGGCGGCCCCAGAGCACACGATGCACGCCGCAATCTCTAATCTGCAATCTGCATTCGCACTATACTAAGGCAAGGAGACTTACCTATGTCACGACCAATAACTCTGTTTACCGGACAATGGGCCGACCTGACCCTGGAGGAACTGGCCAAGAAAGCCAGCGCCTGGGGCTTCGACGGCCTGGAACTGGCCTGCTGGGGCGATCACTTCGAAGTGGACAAGGCGCTGGAAGATGACGCCTACTGCCGGAACAAGTGGGACGTGCTGGAGAAGTACGGCCTGAAGTGTTTCGCCATCAGCACGCACCTGGTGGGCCAATGCATCTGCGACGACCCCATTGACGGGCGGCACAAGTCCATCCTGCCTTCCCGCCTCTGGGGCGACGGCGACCCCGAAGGGGTGCGCCAGCGCTGTGCTGACGAAATGAAGAACACCGCCCGCGCCGCGGCCAAGTTCGGCGTGGACGTCGTCAATGGTTTCACGGGCAGCAGCGTGTGGGCCAAGCTCTACTTCTTCCCGCCCACCAGCCAGGCGGACATTGACGCCGGCTACCAGGACTTCGCCGACCGCTGGCTGCCCATCCTGGAAGTCTTCCAGGAGGAAGGGGTCAGGTACGGGCTGGAGGTGCACCCGACGGAGATCGCCTACGATATCATCACCGCCCGCCGGGCGCTGGACGCGTTGGACAATCATCCCCGTTTCGGCTTCAACTTCGACCCCAGCCACTTCATCCACCAGTTCATCAACCCGGTGTTCTTCGTCGAAGAGTTCGGCGATCGCATCTTCCACGTGCACGTGAAGGATTCGCGGGTGCAGCTCAACGGGCGCAACAGCATCCTCTCGTCGCATCTGGACTTCGGCGACCCGCGCCGCGGCTGGGACTTCGTCTCGCCGGGGCGGGGGGATGTGCAGTGGGATCAGCTCGTCCGTGCGCTCAACCGCGTCGGCTACCAGGGACCGCTGTCCATCGAATGGGAGGACAGCGGCATGGACCGCGAGTGGGGCGCGCCGGAGGCGCTGAAGATGATCCGCAGCCAGGACTTCACGCCCTCGACTCAGGCGTTCGACGCCGCCTTCGAGGCCAAGGATTAATCAGGAGAGAATCATGAGCAAGCAAACATTCACGACCATGGCCGGGGCCAAAGCTGAAGGGGAGGCCCCAGAGATCGGCGTGGGCATGCTGGGCTATGCCTTCATGGGCAAGGCGCACAGCAATGCCTACAAGAAGCTCCCCTACATGATGTATCCGCCGCCAGCGGTGCCGCGGCTGATCGCCATCTGCGGGCGCAATGAAGAAGCCGTGGCCGAGGCGGCGCGGCGCTTTGGCTACGAGGGCTACTACACCGACTGGCGCGACATGCTGAAAGATGATCGCATCCAACTCTTCGACAACGGCGGCCCCAACGACACCCACGCCGAGCCGTGCATTGCCGCCGCCGCAGCGGGCAAGCACGTGTTCTGCGAGAAGCCCATGGCCCGCAACGCCGCAGAGGCCAGGACCATGCTCGATGCGGTGGAAAAGGCCGGCGTCAAGCACATGGTGGCTTTCAACTACCGCTTCGTGCCCGCGGTGCGCCAGGTCTATAATCTCATCGCCAGCGGCAAGCTGGGAAGGATCTATCACATGCGGGCCATATACTTGCAGGAGTGGATCATGGCCCAGTACGATACGCCCATGATCTGGCGGCTGCAGAAGGAGAGATGCGGCAGCGGCGCCATCGGCGACCTCGGCTCGCACATCATTGATCTGGCCCGCTTCCTGGTGGGTGAGATCACCTCCGTGGGGGCCATGACCGCCACATTCATCGAGGAGCGCGAGTTGGAAGGTGCTGAAGGCACGGCCAAGGTGGAAGTGGACGACGCCTTCGTGGCCACCGTGCAGTTCGAGAACGGCGCCATCGGCACGCTGGAGGCCAGTCGCTTTGCTGGCGGCCGCAAGAATCACAACGTCTTCGAGATCAACGCCGAGAAGGGCAGCATCCGCTGGAACCTGGAGCGCATGAACGAGTTGGAGGTCTTCTGGATCGGCGAGGAACCCAAGGAGACCCAGGGCTTTCACCAGGTGCTCATCACCGAAGGGTACCATCCCTTCTGGGAGAACTGGTGGCCGCACGGGCACATCATCGGCTGGGAACACACCTTTGTGCACGAGTTCAGTCACATGCTGGACTGCATCGTCAACGACAAGGACGTGGCTCCCCTCGGCGCGACGTTCGAGGATGGCTATCGCAACAATGTCATCTGCGACGCCATCGAGGAGTCGGCCCAAACGAAGAAGCAGGTGGACATCAGGTACTGAGAGATTGGTAGATTGGTACATTGGTAAGATTGGTGAATTGGACATTGCTGTCCCAATCTACCAATCTACCAGTTTCCCAATTTACCAATCTCAAGCATGGGAGAGACTATGATCAAGCGACTACAGCCCTACTTCACCGGCGCCATCATCGTGGCCGTGCTCCTGATTCTCCGGCTCGTGCTTCCGCTGGTGCTGCCCGATACAGCAGGTCAGACGGCCAAGTTCCTGACCATCTTCCTGGCTATTCTGCTGACGTTTGTCTTCTTCATCCTCTTCGTGGGTCGTCAGCTCCACGGCCGGGTGCCGGCGCGGGTCTTCAGCATCATCGAGGTGATCCTCATCATCGGCATCCTGGGCGGCGTGGTGGCCATGTTCCAGCCCTGGACGATGTTCGGCTACAAGCTGGGCTTCCAGATCGTTCTGGCCTCGACGCTGGCCTTCACGGTGTGGAGCCACATCGTACCCAGAGGAGCGCGCGAGGAAGAAGAGGAACTGACCACTGTCTCTGTGGGGGAGCTGGAAGAGGGGTACTGAGCCCTGCTCAGCAACTATCGCCGCCGTCTGTGAAGTTGTTGTCTGCGAGTACCGCACCATCCACGGTGCGGTACTTGTCCAGAGGGGAGTATCCGAGATCGGGGTGATCAGGAACAAGGAGATACGACGATGACGAACCTACCCATCACGCACATGACGTTGTACAAGCACGGCGTGGGCTTCTTTGAGCGGAGGGGACCGCTCAACGGCGAAGAGGTGACCCTCACCTTCCGTGTCGAGGAGATGAACGATATCCTGAAGAGCCTGACGGCCATTGACTGGGGCGACGGCCAGGTGTTGGGGGTCGAGTATGCCACGCCGCAGAGCCGCGAGGAGCGTCTGGCCGGCTGCTCCGTCCGCCTGGGCGATACCCGCAGCCTGCAAGACTTGCTCGTGACCTTGCGCGGGCGGCGCGTCGTGCTGCTGCTCGATCAGCAGGAGACCCTGCAGGGCACGCTGCTCGGCTTGGATGACGTATCCCAGGAGCAACCGTTGGCCACCGCCCTGGTCTCGCTGCTGCTGGATGACACCGATCAGGTGCAGGCTGTCCCATTGGGCCGCGTGCAGGGCGTCGAGATCCTGGACGAGCGGGGGGCAACTGACCTGCGCTTCTTCCTGGAGGCGTCTCTGGCTCAGGAGAACTTCCGCCAGGTGACCATCCGCCTGACGCCGGGCGAGCACGATCTGTCGGTGAGCTACGTTGCCCCCGCGCCGACCTGGCGGGTCAGCTACCGCGTGGTCGCCGATTCGAGGGCCGGCGAGGGTGATCCGCAAACTCTGCTGCTGGGTTGGGGCATCTTCGACAACCGGTTGGAGGAAGACCTCGAAGGCATTTCCCTGTCGCTGGTGGCCGGGATGCCCATCTCTTTTGTCTACGACCTCTACACGCCGTTCACACCCGAGCGTCCTGAAGTGAAGGAGGAAGCCCGCGTGGCGGCAGCGCCGGTAGAATTCGACCAGACCACCAAGGACCTTGAGGTAGCACTCCGCAGGGCTATGCGGTCAGACGCAACCAGGGAAGCGCCAGGCATGGGCAGGGCGATGGCCACCGCGGCGTTCCAAAGGGCCGTCAGCCCGGAGATGTTGGAAAAGGCCGTGCCCGTGGACACCGCCACCGAAGACCTGGGCGAACTCTTCCAGTACGCCATTCGTACACCGGTGTCGGTGCGACGCGGCCAATCGGCCATGGTGCCCATTGTTTCCGCCAGGCTGACGCAGCACAAGGACCTGCTGTACAACGGCAGCAAAATGGCCAGGCACCCGGTGGCGACGTTGCGTTTACAGAACGAGACGGGTCTGACGCTGGAGCGGGGGCCGGTGACCGTTCTGGAGAACGGTGAGTACGTAGGCGAGGCGCTGTTGCCCTTCACCGCCGCCGGCGGCGAGATCGTGGTGGCCTATGCCGTGGAACTGGGGGCCAAGGTGAGCGAGCAGAGCGACTCCCGCCGGGAGATCCACGGCCTGTACATCAAGGGGCACTACCTGCACGTCGAAGAATGGGACATTCGTTGGCGGGACTATCAGATCAACAACAGCACAAACGAGCCCCTGCTTGTCCTGGTGGAACATCCCCGCACGGCGCATTACGAACTCTTCGACACACCAGAGCCTAAGGAGAAGACCGGCGAGCACCTGCGCTTCGAGGTGAATGCACCAGCGCACGGCGAGACGACGCTGCGGGTGCAGGAGCGTCGCCTCATGAGACGTCGCGAGGAACTGCAGAAGCAATCATCTCGCACGTTGCAAGGCTACCTGAAGCAGGGGCTGTTGAGTCGCCGGGATCATGGCGCGGTGAGCGAATTGCTGGCGCTTTGGGATAAGATCGCTGCTCACGAGCAACGTTTGGAGGCCCTCGAGAAGGAGCGGGCCAAGATCTACAAGGCGCAGGAACAGATCCAGGGCAACATGAAGACCCTGGACAAGACCGGCAAAGAAGGCGCTCTGCGCGCCAGCTACGTGGACAAGTTGGAAGAGAGTGAGCGGCAGTTGCAGACACTGGGCCGGGAGGAATCCACGCTCCAGGCTGAGATCGCAAAGCTGAACCAGCAGATTGAGAAGAAGATCGCGGCGTTGGAGTAGGTCGGCAGAAAGGTGAAGCAGGCGCAAAGCTCATGAGGCAACGAGCTATTCGCTGACGGGCCAAGGATGATGATGAGGTGACAAGGCAAAAACAATGATGACAATGAAAGCTGTCCTGTTCTATGCACCAGGTGACATCCGGTACGAGGAGATCGAACGGCCCACGGCCGGGCCGGGCGAGGTGGTGGTGCAGGTGAAAGTGGCGCTCACCTGCGGCACCGACCTGAAGACCTACAAGCGCGGCCATCCGGTGATGATCCAGAAAGCGCCCACCGTCTTCGGGCACGAGATGTCCGGCGTGATCGCCGAGATCGGCCCTGGTGTGCAGGGCTTAGCGGTGGGGCAGCGAGTGGTGGCGGCCAATTCCGCGCCCTGCAACCACTGCTTCTACTGCCGCCAGGGCCGCCTTAGTCTTTGTGAGAACCTGGAGTTCCTCAACGGCTCCTACGCCGAGTACATTGCCATTCCCGCGCGCATCGTCGAGCAGAACCTGCTGGCTATCCCCGACGATCTTCCCTTCCGGCACGCCGCGTTGGTCGAACCTTTCGCCTGCATCGTGCACGGCATCGAGCGGTCGAAGATCGGGCTGGGCGATACCGTCTGCATCATCGGCCAGGGGCCTATCGGCCTCATGTTCACCCGGCTGGCCAAGCTCAAGGGGGCGCGGGTGATCGCCGTGGATCGTGTGCCCTTCCGGCTGGAAAAAGCCCGCCACTTCGGCGCCGATGAGGTGGTCAATGCCAGCGAAGTCGCCAACGCGGTGGCGGCGGTGCGGGACCTGACGGCGGAAGGGCGAGGCGTGGACGTGGCCATCGAGGCCGTGGGTTTGCCGGAGACCTGGGAGCAGGCCATTGCCATGACCCGACCGGGGGGCTTGGTGAACCTTTTCGGCGGCTGCAAGGCGGGCACGCACATCCAGGTGGACACCCGCCGGCTGCACTACGACGAGCTGGAGATCATCGGCGTCTTCCACCACACGCCAGTGTACGTGCGCACGGCGCTTTCGCTCATCGCCAGCGGCCAACTGGACGCCGACGGCCTGATCACTCACGAAATGCCCCTGGAGAAGCTGGAGGAAGCTCTGCAGCTCGTGGCCAGCGGCGAGGCGCTCAAGGTGGCCATAGTGCTTTGATCTCGACGAAAGACGAATCCGTCATTCGTCTTTCGTCCATCGTCCGTTTCAGCAGGAGGGAGTTATGGGTGTCATCCATCGCTACAGAGGTAATTTCGACTGGGAAGGCGTGGAATTGGGCCACTACCCGCCGGAGAAGGACATGAAGGGCGTGAGCGTGCGCTGGCTCATCGGGCCCGCCGAAGAGGCCCCCAATTTCGCTCTGCGCTACTTCGAGGTCGAGCCGGGCGGCTGGACCTCGCTGGATCAGCACGCCCACGACCACGGCGTGGTGATCATGCGGGGCCAGGGTCGGGTGCGCCTCGGTGAAGAAGAGTTCGACATCACCTTCGGCGACGTGGTGTACGTCCCCGGCAACGAGGTGCACCAATTCCGCAACACCGGGGATGAGCCCTTCGGCTTCTTCTGTGTCATCCCTGCCCCGTAGGGGCGACCCTTGCGGTCGCCCAGGGTAACCGCAAGGGTTACCCCTACACCGACCGGAGGAACGCGAGTGAGAGTCTCCCGATACTACAGCCGCCAGGACATCCGCTTGGAGGAGATGCCCGTGCCCGAGATCGGGCCGGGCGAGCTGCTCGTCCAGGTCAAGGCCTGCGGGCTGTGCGGCAGCGACCTCATGGCCTGGTACGCCGACGAGAAGGCCCCCACGGTGCTGGGGCACGAGCCCACCGGCGTAGTGGTCAAGGTCGGCGAAGGCGTGGAACAGTTCGCCGTCGGCGACCGCGTCTTCGTCCACCACCACGTCCCCTGCTTCACCTGCCACTACTGTACCCGTGGCTTCTACAGCCAGTGCGCCACTTTCAAGGCCTCGCACATTGACCCCGGCGGCTTCGCCGAAGTCATCCGGGTGCCCGCCCTCAACGTGGCGCGGGACGTGCTCAGGCTGCCCGATGACATGTCTTTCGAGGAAGGCACGCTGATCGAGCCGGTGGCGACCTGCATCCGGGGCATCGAACGGGCTGGCCTGCAGAAGGGCGACACGGTAGCCGTGCTGGGGGCCGGTGTGAGCGGTCTGATCCTGCTGCAACTGGCGCGGCTCTGGGGGGCGGGGCTGGTCGTGGCCACCGACTTCGTGGACTACCGGCTGGAGATGGCCCGCCGGCTGGGGGCGGATCATGCCCTCCATGCCGCCGCGGATGTCGGGGCTGTGTTGAAGGCGTTGAACGAGGGACGGGGGGCGGACGTGGTGCTCGTCGCCGTGGGCAGCAGCAAGGCCATGGAGCAAGGGTTGGCCTTGGCAGAGAAGGGGGGCACGGTGCTCTTCTTCGCCCCCACGCCGCCTGGGGTCACGCTGCCCATCAGCCCGCACCGCCTGGTGTTCGAAGAGGTCACGGTCACCGGCAGCTATTCCTGCACGCCGCAGGAAACCCGGCTGGCTCTGAAGCTGATCCAGGGGGGCCGCATCAACGTCAAGGACTTGATCACCCACCGATTTGATCTGTCCGGCGTGGGCGAGGCGATCAAGCTGGCGGGCGAAGCGCAAGAATCGTTGAAGATCATCATCACGCCGCAGGTGCAACGCACTTGAGAAGTGCGTTGCACCTTGCGCATCTGCCTTAGCGCTTGCTGTGGATGCGGACGAAGCAGGCGATGGAGCGATCGTAGGTGCGCTCTGCTTCCGGCGGGAAGAGGCAGCCGGGCAGCTCGCCGTAGCGCCGGTGATAGGCGATGCAGTCGCAGCAGAGCCCCTTGCGGCTGCATGGCTCGTAGGTGCAGGTGCAGCGGGCCAGGTTTGTTTCTTGCTTGCATTCCACGCGTGCCATGATGCTGTCCTCCTTGGTGAGTTTGCTATGGCCTGATCCGTGCTGTGTGATCCGTGTTGCGTGAGGCTGGGAGCGCAACCAGGAATTCGGCGATGGCCTCCGTCACCCTCTGCGGCTGTTCCAACATGACCATGTGCCCTGCTCCCTCCACCAGCAGCAGTTGGGCGTTGGGGATGTGCTCCCGCAGATACTGGCTGTACTTGGGCGGGGTCAGCCGATCCTCCGTGCCGCCGATGACCAGCGTGGGCACGACGATCTCGCCCAGCCGCTGGCGCAGATCGAATGCGTCGCAGGCCAGGAAATCCCCCCACAGCACCGCCGGATTGACCTCCAGCAGCCGCCGCAGGTACTGTCGCCTGCTCTTCTCGCTGGCGGCGTCGCTGAGCGCCCAGTCGCAGATCAGTTTGGCCGTGGCCGGGAAGTCATCCTGCACCCCCTGCAGGATGGCCGGATGCACCCGCAGCCGGGCGCCGCTGCCCACCAGCAACAGCCCGGCCAGCCGTTCAGCGTGGTTCAGGGCGAAGTCCTGGGCGATGGCCCCGCCCATGGAGTGCCCGGCCAGGACGAAAGGCGGCAGCGACAGGGCTTCGGCCCAGGCCAGGATCGCCTCGCGGTAGGCAGCGATGCTATCGCGCCCCTGGCCGGGGGAGTGGCCGTGTCCTGGCAGATCGAGGGCATAGACGTCGGTAGCCCGCAGCCGGCGCAGGCGCGGCGGCCAGTGCAGATGCGTGCCCCCGGCGCCATGCACCAGCACCAGCGGGGGACGTTCGTCGTCTCTGTCGCCATCCCAGGCGCTGTAGAAAATGCGTTCGCTGCGGATGTTGACGTAAGGCATTCAACCTCCTGCGTGAGCTGAACCTATCACTGGCTCTTCAGCAAGTATCCTCTCCCCCGCGCAGTGGTGAGATAGCGAGGGTTTTGAGGATCCGGCTCGATTTTGAGCCGCAGGCGACTGATCAGCTCATCAATGCGGTTGTCATCCACCTCAGTCGGGTATTCCCTTCCCCAAACCACTTCCGCGATTCGGTGCTTGCCACAAATCTTCCCCGTGTGCTCGTAGAGAAAGGCGAGTAGCTGAAACTCCGCGCTGGTCAAAGGTTCCAGTGGCGTTCCGTCTACCCACACGTTGCCGGTCTCCACGTCAACACACAGACCGGGGCGGACTGACCAGTCAAGCTCCTCGGGCTTTTGTGACAAGTCCAACGGTCGCCCCTCCGCTTCAAGCGCCGGCAATTGCTCGATGGTGTCGAAAGCGTGGCGCAGGTGGGGGATGACGATGCTGCCGCCGACCACCAGGGCCACGTTCAGGGCGTCGTGCAGTTCGGCGTCGCTGAAGCCCTGCCGCACGCACTGGATGAGGTGGTAGTCAATGCAGTCGTTGCAGCGCAGCACCGCCGAGGCCACCAGGCCGAGCAGTTCCTTCGTCCGGCCGTCCAGCGCGCCATCCTCGTAGGCCTTGGTGTCCAGGTTGAAGAAGCGCTTGATCCCCAGGTGGCCGCAGCCCAGGATCTTCTCGTTCATGCGCTCCCGGTAGGTCTTGAATTCTTCCAGTTGCTCAGACATCACGGCTCCCCTGGGTAGGCCCGATCTTCCAGTTCGGCCACGAACTTCTCCGCCTCCAAAGCCGCCGCGCAGCCCTGGCCGACCGAGGTGGCCACCTGCTGGAAGCGGCTGTCCTGAATCTCCCCCGCGGCGTAGACGCCGGGCACGCTGGTCTGCATGAATCTGTCGGTGATCAGGTATCCCCGCCCGTCCATGTCCAGCTTCCCCGCGAACAGTTGCGAGTTGGGGATGTGGCCGACGTAGACGAACACGCCATCAATGAGCAACTCGCTCTCTTCCCCCGTCTGGACGTTCTGCAGCGTGAGCGAGGTCACTCTCTGGTCGCCGTTGATCGCTGTGACCACTGTGTCCCAGATGAACTCGAACTTCTCGTTGCTGAAGGCTCGCTGCTGCAGCGCCAGGTGCGCCCGCAGTTGGTTGCGGCGGTGGATCACCTTCACCTTGTTGACGTACTTGGTCAGGAAGAGCGCCTCTTCGATGGCCGCGTCGCCGCCGCCGACGACGGCCACTTCCTTCCCGCGGAAAAAGAAGCCGTCGCAGGTGGCGCAGTAGCTCACGCCGCGGCCGGTGAGTTCCTTCTCCTTGGGCACCCCCAGCCGCCGCGGCCGGGCACCGGTGGTGATGATCAGCGACTTGCAGCGATATTCCTTCCCCGACTGCGTCTTGATGGTGAAGGGATGCTCGTCCAGTGCCACCTCGGTCACCGTGTCCACGACGACGCGGCAGCCGAAGCGCTCGGCTTGTTTCTGCATGCGCTGGATCAACTCCGGCCCGGTGATGCCGTCGGGGAAGCCTGGATAATTCTCCACCTCCATGGTGAGAGTCACCTGGCCGCCGATCTCGGTGCCGGTGAAGAGCAGCGGCTGCATCTCCGAGCGGGCGGTGTAGAGGCCGGCGGTCAGCCCCGCTGGCCCACTGCCGATGATGATGACTTGTTCGACCTTTTCTGTGTTCTCTGACATGTTCACATACCTCGTGATGCGTGATCCGTGATGCGTGGTTAGCCCAAATCGTTCAACTCGTAGAAGATGGCGGCGGCGGCGACCAGCCCCGCCGTCTCCGCTCGCAGGATGCGGCGGCCCAGGGTGATGGGCAGGATGCCCTGCGCTTGCGCCAGGGCCACCTCCTCGGCCGTGAAGCCCCCTTCAGGGCCAATAAACAGCTGAATGTTGGAAGTTGGAAGTTGGAGGTTGGAAGGTTTGGCTTGCAGTGTTGCTTTTAGGCCGATGGCCGTTTCTCCTTCCCAGGCCAGGAGCGAGAGGCCGACGGCGGCCTGGGCCTGCTGGCAGGCCTGAGCGAAAGGGACCGGCGCTTCCAGTCGCGGCAGACGGCCGCGCCGCGATTGTTCTGCCGCTTCGCGGATGATCGTTCGCCAGCGCGGCAGTTTCTTGCGCACCGCCTCCGGATCGCGAACGACGTTGCGGTCACACAGCAGTGGCACGAAGGCGGCGATGCCCAGCTCCGTGCCCTTCTGCAGCACCCACTCGAAGCGTTCGCCCTTCAGCACCGCCTGGTAGAGGGTAAGCCGCGTGCGGGGCTCGGTTTGCGCTTCCGCTCGCCCGACGATGCGGGCCTCGACTTGCTTGCGCTCCAGACCTTCCAGCTCGACCGTGTATTCCCAGCCGCTGTCGTCCAGCACGACGACGCGCTGGCCCGGACTGAGCCGCAGCACGTGCGTCAACCGGTGCACGACGGGGCCGGTGAGTCTCACCCGGTCGCCCTGGATGGCGGTTGGCGGAACGAAGAAACGGTGCATGGGGACAGCTTCAGATATGACCAAGGGGGCGCTTGGCCAGAAATGCCAGCCAGTCGCCCTCTTCCAGACGCTCGGCGATGGTCAGCCCGCACGCTTGCAGCGCGGCTTCCACTTCCGGCGCTCGCGGCTGGATGATGCCGGAGAGGATCAGCCGCCCGCCGGGCGCCAGCAGCGCAGCCAACCCTTGCTCCAGCAACTCCACGATGACCTCGGCCAGGATGTTGACGACAACAAGGTTCCAGGTTTCAGGTTGCAAGGTTTCGGGTTGTGAACCCGAAACTCGAAACACGGAACTCGAAACCGGCAGAGAGCCTTCTTCCACGCGCACGAGATGGGCCACGCCGTTGCGTTCCACATTCTCCTGCGCGATCTGCACCGCCAGCGGGTCAATGTCCCGGGCCAGGACGGAGGCAGCTCCCAGCCTGGCGGCAGCGATGGCCAGGATGCCCGAGCCGGTGCCCAGGTCGAGCACGGCGTCGCCGGGCCGCAGGTGCTGCTCCAGCAGCATCAGGCAGAAGCGGGTGCTGGGGTGCAGCCCGCTGCCGAAGGCCATGCCTGGGTCCAGTTCGATGGCCACGTCGCCGGGTGCGGCCTCGGGCGTCAGCCAGGAAGGCGTGATCAGCAGCCGCCGGCCCACGCGCAGCGGGCGGTAGTGCGCTTTCCACGCCTCGGCCCAGTCCGTCTCCGCCAACTCCCGCACTTGCGGTGCGGGCAGCGGATAGAGCTGCCCCAGGTGCCAAAGCCCCTCCTCGATGCGGCGGCAGAGGGCTCGGCCGGCTTCGTCGGCGGGCAGGTAGGTGCGCACGGTGACCGTCGGCTGCGTCAGTTCGCCCACGCTGTCGAAGCCGCCGATTTCCACAATCGCGCCGCCGCGGCCCTCCGCCCCCGCATTGTAGCGGTTGAAGAGCTCGCTGACCGCTTCCGCTCCCTCGCCGTCGCAGTGCACGCTGATCTCGATCCAGTTCAACGTTATTCCAACGCCTCGCCGATGACGTCCAGCACCTTGTCGAAGAACCCCTTCTTCGTGCCCAGCTTGTCGCTGCCCAGCGATTGGCCCAGTTCGCTCAACAGTTCCCGCTGCCGCGGCGTCAGTTTGGTGGGCACCACGACCCGCACGGTGATGTATTGGTCGCCGCGGCGATCCGGCCGCCGCATCTTGGGCGCACCCTTGCCCCGCAGCCGGAAGACGTGGCCGCTCTGTGTGCCCGGCGGGATGCGCATCTCCACCGGCCCGTCAATGGTCTCCACGGCGATCTCCGTGCCCAGCGCAGCCTGGGCCATGTTGATGTGCTCCTCGGTCAGGATGTCGCTGTCCCGGCGCTTGAAGAGCGGATGCTCCGGGACGTGCAACACGACGTAGAGGTTTCCGGCGGGGCCGCCGTACACGCCAGGTTCCCCTTCTCCCGCCAGCCGGATACGGGTGTCATTGTCCACACCCGGCGGGATGGCGATCACCACCGTGCGAGGGGTGCGCACCCGCTTCTGCCCTCGGCATTCGCTGCACGGTGTGGTGACGATCTCCCCTTCGCCCTGGCAGCGCGGGCAGGTGGTCACGCTGACGAAGGAGCCGAGGATGGACTGCTGCGTGCGGCGCACCTCGCCGGTGCCGTTGCACTGCGGGCAGCGGATGGGCGTCGTGCCCGGTTCCGCCCCTCTGCCCGTACAGCGCGGGCAAGTCTCGTGGCGTGAGACTTCCAGCTCTTTCTCGGTGCCGAAGATGGCTTCGTTGAACTCCAACTGCAGATCGTAGCGGAGGTCGGCGCCGCGCTGCGGGGCGCGGCGGGCTCGCCGCGAGCGCGTGCCCATGCCGAAGCCGGTGAAGAGGTCTTCGAAGATGGAGCTGAAGTCGCCGAAGCCGCCGAAATCGCCGGAGCCGGGCCAGCCGGTGCCTTGGGGGCCGGCATGGCCGAAACGGTCGTACATGGCCCGCTTTTCGGTATCCGAGAGCACCTCGTAGGCCTCGTTGATCTCTTTGAAACGTTCCTCGGCGTCCGCAGCGGTGCTGACGTCGGGGTGATACTCCCGCGCCAGGCGACGGTAGGCCCGCCTGATCTCGTCTTCACCGGCTCCTCGCCCTACGCCGAGGATGTCGTAGTAGTCGCGTTTATTGTTCATGGTTTTGGATATTGGAAGTTTGAGGTTGGGCGTCGGAGGTTGTGAGCTACTCCTCCCAACTGATGATCCAACTGCACAGCCCGGCCAGTCCGATGGTGACGGCGATCAGCCAGGCCCACTGCGCGGCGGTGAAGCCCACGCTCCAGGCGGCCCAGATCATGATCGCCACCATGCCGATGGCCAGGATAACCCACATGGAAAGCCGGGGATGTTCGTCCCAAAAGCGGCGCAACACGTTCATGGTTCCTCCAGGAAATACTCGAACAGGATCACGTCTTCGTCAGAAGGGGGCTGAGGAGCCAGATGGGTCTGATGGGCTGAGGGATTTCCCGCGTTTTCATCCTTCC
>JACKQG010003993.1_pt1 | contig 17515 bp, 12 predicted proteins | sample 8237621 | NCBI WGS metagenome assembly JACKQG01 (sample SAMN15677084, study PRJNA649215) | marine metagenome | biome: marine; feature: Black Sea; material: saline water; isolation source: suspended particulate matter (SPM) from the Black Sea western gyre | collected 2013-06-09/2013-06-10 | depth...
CGCCAAGGCCTGTCTGCCAAAGCACAATTAGTGCGTCGGCATGGCTTCGGAGGGTTATCCGCAACTGGCGACATCCGCCGCCTGTCTGCCGCCTGTCTGACGTAGCGTCAGCGCAGGCAGGTAGCAACAATACTTCATTTTTGGACGATTCTTCACGCATTCATCCATCTCTACACCATTGTCGGGATGGTTTTCTGCGTAGGCAGATAAACTTTTAATGTTATACAATTTTGACATGCTGGGAAATTCAATTGTTTCCCTTAAATAAATATGATTACATTCATTCGGTAATGGAGAGTCATACTACGCAGACTGTTAGACCTCCGGGAATCTTCAAGTTGTACTGTTTTATTCCTTTAGATGCTTGCTTCCATAATGATTTCCGCGTAGGCTTGGTTCTCTTATTTGTGAAATTGACTGCTCATATTTACTGGAGAATAATATGATCCAATCCTTGGGAATCTGCGTGGGGGCTTCAACAGTTTCATTTGTAAAACTGGGCTTAAACGGAGCCCGTCCGGAAATCCTGGAGCGCGTTTCCAAGGCTCACGATGGTAATCCCCGTGATATGCTAAAGTCGATGCTGCAGTCCATGAACATTGATTCCAACACCCCCCTGGCAGTGACGGGAAGACAGTTCAAGGATTCTATAAACCTGTCCCGGATTTCAGAACCACAGGCGGTGGAATATGCCTTGAAATACGTTAATCCGGATGGCCGCCCGGTAGATGCGGTTATCAGCGCCGGAGGTGAAACTTTTATTCTCTATAGTCTCGATAAAAACGGCAAAATCACCCGTGTGTATACCGGCAATAAATGCGCTTCTGGAACGGGTGAATTTTTCCTACAGCAGACCCGCCGGATGGATGTGGATCTGGATGAAGCTATTGTTCTTTCACGGAATGAAGAACCGCACCAAGTGTCCGGGCGCTGTTCCGTTTTTTGCAAAAGCGACTGTACTCATGCCACCAATATTGGCATCCCCAAGGGACAGGTTGTGGCCGGTCTAAGCCATATGATGGCTCAAAAAGTCCTGGAGTTGCTGAAGAGTACGGACCGTAAAAACATCATGATCGTCGGCGGTACCACACGGATCGAGGTAATGGTAGATCATCTGCAGAAGGAAATTGATAACTTGATAATCCCCGACGAAGCGACCATTTTCGAAGCCCTGGGAGCCGGGCTATGGGCACTGGAAAACGGCTGCCACACATTGCCGGACATTAAAGCTTTATTCCGGGATCATATTTCTCAGTTCGATTTTCATGAACCTCTGAACCGCTTTGCCTCCCAGGTACAATTCAAGACACAGGAGCGGGGAACCGCCCAGCCCGGAGACAAATGCATTCTGGGTCTGGACGTGGGGTCCACCACTACCAAAGCCATACTTTTACGAATTTCCGACCTGAAAATTCTGACCGCAGAATACCTCCGAACCAACGGCGACCCGGTTAAGGCTTCCCGGGAATGCTACCGGGCTCTGAAGCAGCAATTGAATGGAACAGCGGTTGAAATCGGTGGCCTGGGCGTCACTGGTTCCGGCCGGAAAATTGCCGGCCTTCATGCTCAAACTGATGGTGTTATCAATGAAATCATCGCCCATGCGGAAGCGGCAATTCATTTTGATCCAGAGGTGGACACCATATTCGAAATCGGCGGCCAGGATGCCAAATACACTTATATTACCAACGGAGTCGCCAGCGATTACGCCATGAACGAAGCTTGCTCCGCCGGTACCGGCTCTTTCCTGGAAGAATCCGCCCTGGAAACCCTGGGAATCGAGATGGAAGATATTGCCGATTGGGCTTTAAAAGGACAGCGGCCGCCTAATTTCAACGATCAATGCGCCGCTTTCATTTCTTCCGATATTAAAAGTACGGCGCAGGAAGGTATCCCCAAGGAGGATATCGTTGCGGGCCTAGTGTACTCTATTTGTATGAATTACGTAAACCGGGTGAAAGGGGCCCGGCCGGTCGGGAAAAAAGTGTTCATGCAGGGCGGCGTGTGTTACAACCGGGCGATACCTTTGGCCATGGCGGCTCTTTCTGACAAAGAAATCATAGTTCCACCGGAGCCCGGTCTGATGGGGGCTTACGGCGTGGCTCTGGAAGTGCTACACCGGATTGAAAAAGGATTGCTAAAACACCAATCATTTGATCTGGAGCAGTTGATCGATCGGGATGTCCGGTATAAAAAATCCATTATTTGCAATGGCGGCCGGGAGAAATGTGATCTGAAATGTGAAATCAACCGCATCGTGATTGAAAACCGGACGATCCCCTTCGGCGGCGCCTGCAATCGTTATTACAATCTGCGGCAGAAAATCCGGATTAACCCTGGTGACCATGATTTTGTGGTCAAGCGTCAGCAACTGGTCTACCAGGACTATGCCCCCGATACCAGTCATATTAGACCGGATGCGCCGACCATTGGTTTATCCCGGTCACTGATGATGAATACCTATTATCCCCTGTTCGCCCATTTTTTCGTGGAACTTGGTTTACGACCGGTTCTGGCCGAGCAGGTGGATCAGCAGGGCATCGATCAATGCGCCGCCGCTTTCTGCTATCCCTGCGAAATATCCCACGGCTATTTCCGGAATCTCCTCGAAATGGAACCGGATTATGTATTCTTACCGCATATTACCGGTATGGCGGTAAAAAACGGGTCCTCTCCCGCCCGGACCTGCCCGTTGGTGCAGGGTGAACCTTATTACCTGATCAACACCTTCCTGTATAAGCGGCCGGGGGGTCCGATCCCGTTGTCACCGGTCATTGATCTGGAAGCCTCGGTGGAAAAACAAGCCGAGGCGTTGTTAGCGCTGATTCCCACCCTGAAGGTGAAGAAAACCCAGATCCGTGCGGCTTACCTGAAAGCGGCGCGCGTCCAGGCCGAAATGCAGGATAAGATGCAGCGGATCGGTAGGCAGGTTCTGGAAAAGATTGAAAGCGATCCCCAACAAATCGCTGTGATTATGTTCGGCCGGCCCTACAACGCTTATGTGCCCGAAGCCAATAAGGGCATACCCCATAAATTTGCCTCGCGGGGGGTGACTGTAATTCCAGTGGATTTTCTGGATCTGGAAGCCGAACCGGTGAAAGACCACATGTTCTGGGCGCAGGGTCAGGTCAATTTGAAAGGCGCGGAATTCATCAAAAAACATCCCCAATTATTCGGCACATTCATAACCAATTTCTCCTGTGGTCCCGATTCGTTCATTGTGGGCTATTTCCGGGATATTCTGGGGAAAAAGCCATCCCTGACATTAGAGCTGGACAACCACACTGCTGACGCCGGACTGGAAACCCGAATCGAAGCTTTTCTCGATATCATTGCCCGCTACCGGAAAATCAACACAACTGTTAGCACCAGTGCGCCGCACTCAGCCTTTCAGCCGGCCGAGTCGTGGCTGAAGGATGGGAAGTACACCATTGTCACATCCAGCGGTGAAACCATCGATCTTTGGGATCCCCGGGTGAAAATAGTTTTTTGTTCAATAGGCCGTTACGCTACCGAGGCGATCAGCGCAAGCTACCGAGGGATGAATGTGAAAACCGTGGCGATCCCGGAATTGACGGGGGAGGAATTAAAGATCGGCCGGGCAAATACCACTTGCAAAGAATGTTTACCATTGCAACTCTCGGCTGGTGCTATGGTGAAGTACCTGGAGGATGAACGGGAAGCGGACGAAATCACGGTGTATTTCGTTCCCACAGCCGATGGTCCCTGCCGTTTTGGCCAGTACCGGGATTTTATGCGGGATTACATCAAGAAAAACCGCATCCCCGACGTGACTTTTTTCACCATGTCGTCCCACGATGGTTACGGTGGCTTAGGCAAGCGGTTTACTTTAAGCATCTGGAAATCAGTGATTCTGGCGGACCTGTTCGAGGATATTTATTATACCTTGCAGGTTCTGGCAACGGACCGGGATCAGGCACTGACCGTTTTTGAAGATGCCTGGAGCCGGGTGAAAGAGGTTTTGAGTGTCAATCCGGACTCTTTGGACCAGACCTTGGAAGAAGTGGTGGAAATGCTGCAAACTATACCGAAAAAACAATCATTGGAAGCAACACCGCAGGTACTGATCGTAGGGGAAATTTACGTTCGCAAAGAAGGAATATCCCGTCGGTGGCTGCCGGAACGGCTGATTGCGGAGGGCATAATTCCATTCACTGCGCCGTTTCATGAGTGGGGTCTGTACGTGGATTGGCTCTATAAGGAACGTTTGGTGTCTGGCGCTAAAAACCGCTGGGAACGATTCGGGAAAGCCATCGAACGGCGGATTAAAATCCGGGTGGAACACCGCCTAAAGCACATTATGGCTCGGTCCGGGTGGTTTAAGCCGCGGTTTATTGATATAGACCACCTGATTACCGCCGGCGAACATTTTATCTCCCGGCACCTGCCCGGTGAAGCGATCCTCACCGTGGGCGGACCTTTCGCCGAAGTGGGCGAGGAATACTGCGGCGCGATTGCTATCGGACCGTTTGGCTGCATGCCTAACCGGCTGGGTGAAGCGATTCTGAACCTGAGTATGGATCAGGAGCATATTCGCCAATTCCGCGGGAATGGAAAAATCAAAGAACTCACCGATGAAATTGAAAACCTGCCGTTTCTGGCAATCGAAAGTGACGGGAATCCTTTTCCCCAATTAATCGAAGCCCGGCTTGAAACCTTTATTATGCAGGCCAAGCGCACCCATACCGCCATGCAAAAAATCGGGATCTAAATACAGTACGTTTATTGATCTAATATCCTCCAAATCCGAAATAAATAACTGGAATTGGAATATGTATAATACTCGAGGTTATAAAGATTCAGATTTTGATAGTGTGTGTGAATTTTTGGGGCGAATATATCAAACGGATCGAAAGAAACCCTATTGGCTTCCCGGACGCTGGGAGTATGCCACATATCTAGTAAGCCCGCTTTATCTCAGCCGCGGTAAACCTGATTGGAAGGAATATATCAGAATCTGGGAGGATGCCAGTGGTAGGATAATTGCCATTGTCAATTCGGAAAATCCTGATGCCAACGCTTATCTTCACTTGGACAAAGACCATCGTCATTTGGAAGAAGAGATGCTAAAATGGGCTGAAGAGCATATTGCAGTTCCGGACAAAAAAAGCCGGCAGACAGTTTTGGTATGGGCTATCGAGGGAGACACATATCGGGAAAATTTATTACAACAAAGAGGCTATAATATCCTTGATGGTATTGATTACCTGAAATGGCAATCGCTGGATTCCGACTTTCCTGGAATAAATCTTCCGGGTGAGTTTTCGATAACATCTTTCGCTGAGGGAGTAAATCCTGACAGCCGGTTCCAGTGTGCCGCAAAAGCCTTTAACTCAGAGCCGATAAGCCGAGCAATCTATAAGATTACAGAGTCCGCACCTTCGTATCGAGCGAATCTCGATATTTGTATCGTTAATCAGGACAAAGAAGTGGTATCTCTTTGTACAGTCTGGTTCGACAAGTCAAATAGACTTGGATACTTTGAGCCGGTTGCAACCCATCCGGACTACCAAGGAAAAGGTCTGGGCAGGGCTGTTTTAACGGAAGGATTACAACGCCTGCGAAAATTAGGTGCCCAGATGGCATATGTTGGTGCATATGGTGATGAGAATAGCGCTTTTTACAGTGGTTCCGGATTTACTGATTCAGTAGCGCATCGCAAGTGGGTGAAATACCTATGATAATCAGGTCAGCAAACAACCGCTTGCAAACAGAAAATTATTTCGCTGCGCTGCATAATTTCAGACAAAACGTGCTGTTTTCCCCCGCAATGATTCTAAGAGAATCCAAATGAAAATCTTAAAGAAAAAAGATGCGCCGAGATATATAAGAAAAGAAGGAATCAAATCATATTTGCTGGCATCATCAATCACCAGCGATTCCGAATCTCTTACCACCACTTTAGTTGAAATTAATCCCGGTGGTAAACAACGAATTCACAATCATGATCCGGAACAAGTCTATTTCATCATTGCCGGCAATGGAAAGATGACTGTTGGAGATGAAACTCAAAACGTTGAAGTTGGCGATTGTATTTTTATACCAGCAAACGAACCGCATGGCTTAGAAAATGCAGGAGATATAAAATTGATATATTTCAGTGCTGCCGCACCCTCTTTCGATAAACAAGAATTATTAAACTTTTGGCCACTTCAAAGTGAATCAAAAAGTCAGTAGCAGTCTACCAAGCACCTACTACTATAGATGCAAAACACTGGCAACGTAGGCTGGTAAACTATGTTTTCCTACATTTTTATGAAAATCCTGGAATATCGTCCCGAGCGCTATGATACGGGTATTAATATTCTTTCAGGGGGGCACGCCAAAAAAATCAGAAAACAGATTGTTCAAACCTATGTAAAGCCGGGGCAGGAAATACTGGATATCGGCTGTGGGACCGGTTCACTGATTATTGCCGCTGCAAAAACGGGCGCCAGTGCGACCGGTCTTGACATATCAACAGGGATGCTGGCGGTCGCCCAAAAGCGAATTGCAGCCGTTGGGTTGCAGGATAGAATAACGCTGCACAATGCCGGCGTTGTTGAAATTGATTCGCTTTTTAGGGAACATAGTTTCGATTTGATTATATCGACCCTGGTTTTCAGTGAACTCTATTCCGAAGAAAGAGCACTGGCTTTAAATCAAATTCAAAAATTATTAAAACCGAATGGAACCCTGGTAATTGCCGTAGAAGTTCAACCTCGGAAATCGTTAAAGCAGATAATCCACTTTTTAGTTAGGTTTCCATTGACCGTTTTAACCTATATCATTGCCCAAACCGGTACAAAACCAATTACCCGAATTTCGGAAGAAATAAGTGAATCCGGATTAAAGATCATCAGCGAGGATCGTTCATTTCTCGATAGTTTCACTATTCTTGCGGCCAAAAAAGCAGCGGCTGATGACGGCGCCGATAAAATTGTATTACCCGCAACCAGAAAACCAGAAGCTGATATTTCATTTATCAAAACCGTGTGGGATTTTATCGGTCGCTGGTTTCCAAATCCCGTTGAACCGGGACTGCGAATAATCGGCCAGCCGGATCGGAATTCCCCGGTTATTCTTACCAGCAATTTCCATCTAACGGTTCGGCGGGTTGAACGATCTTTACAAGGTGAAAATGTTTTCCTGTTGGTGGCGCCAGCCAACGGGATCAATGTGTGGTGTGCAGCTTGTGGAGGAGAATTAAACACCCATTCTGTAATAACAGCGATAAAAACCAGCCGAATCAATGATCGAGTTGACCATCACCGGATTATCCTGCCGCAATTTTCAGCGCCAGGAATTGACCGCCAGCTGCTCAAGCGGGAAACAAGCCGAACCGGAGTTTTTGGGCCGGCACATTCTAAAAACCTGCCCCCATTTTTAAAAGACCATAAAACAGTTTTTAATCATAACCAGGCCAATTTTTCACTGCTTTTCCGATTGGAAATGCTACTTTCGATGAACTTCGTTGTCTGGATTGCAATGGGCTTAATTGCATGGCTGATAAAACCCGCAAAGTTTCTCCCCTTCAGCGCATTATTCTGGCTGACAGGAATTATACTTTATGCCGGATTCCCTTTAATTCCGGGGAAGAGTGGCTGGCTTAAGGCAGCTATCATATCGGTAATCGAAGTGATCGCTATCGTTGTGTTTTCGGTTTTCATATTGCAGCTGTCCAGCTTCAGTCATTGGAAAATAATGTTGATTATCAGTGCCATAAACGTTTGGTTTGGTTTTGATTTACGCGGCATAGTAGCAGGCAACCCGTCGGAAGCCGAATGGCTGATGCACAAACTTGGAATGGCCTCATTCGGGCATCTTTTTTCAGCCGGTGTTTTCAGCGCTGGTAAAATTCAGATGGATGTGAATAAATGCAATAATTGCCGGCTGTGTTTAATGGTTTGCCCGAAAAGCGTATTTGCGATTGTGGATAAAAAAGATATCAGAATAAACCAGCAACAGGAATGTTTTGCCTGCAAAGCCTGTGTTACCCAATGCGGGGAAGAAGCCTTATTTTTGACATGAAATAGAAAATAGTACCAACCCTCCCCTTAATCCCCTCCCATAGCTGGGAGGGGAAAATTATGGTAATGCGATAATGGTAATTGTTTAGAGAAATGGTTAGATTTTGGGTGACGAATACGAATCATGAGCTTGATTGTACGGCGGGGATTGAGGGTTAGAAAAGGTAAATCGAATTGAGAGGCAGGTTATTGGACCTTGGGAGTCAAGACCAATAACACGGTTGAAAAGATATTTAGAATTTCATCCCCCGACCCGTCGGGATCAATGACATTCGGAATAGGCAGACTATTTGTCTACTGATCATGATTTAGTAAATGCTGATTTTAAACCTTTTAACAAATTTTATGGTCTAATTATAAAAAGGAAAAATTTATTTATGGCTCGAGCAGTTAATAAATATCATCTGAATTGTGCGGTACAAACCTTGAAACTGAAAGGTAGAAAATATGACGCGTGACGAGGCTTATCGCAAAGCGGAAAAGAAAATCGAACAAGCGCGGCTCAAAGAGGCAACAAAACTTAATCTCAACGGAATGAAACTTACAGAACTGCCAGAGTCGCTCGGCAATCTCACGCAGTTGCAGTTGTTGAATCTCGGATATAACGAATTGACAGAACTGCCAGAATCATTTGGACAACTCGCGCAGCTGCAGGAGTTGAATCTCGAAAAAAACAAGTTGACGGAACTACCAGAATCGCTGGGACAACTCACGCAGTTGCAGTTGTTGAATCTCGGATATAACAAATTGACAGAACTGCCAGAATCATTTGGACAACTCACGCAGTTGCAAAAACTAAGTTTACATAGTAACCAACTCACCGAACTCCCTGTGTCGCTTGGACTATTCACACAGTTGCAGGATCTGGATATCTCCGGTAACAAACTGGAAGCGTTGCCAAAATGGCTAGGTGCACTAACAGGCTTACGTAAATTAGATGTCTCATACCTTGATCTGACAGAGGTTCCAGTTTGGTTAGCTAAATTCTCGCGCTTAAAGTACCTCACACTACATGAAAATGAAATTCATACTGTACCTCCGTGGTTTGGACAGCTTGATGATTTGACCGAATTCAGTATTGGAGGGAACCCTATTGGGACACTATCCTCCTCAATAAGAAATTTGAACAAACTTAAACAATTAAATTTGTGGGATTGTAATTTGCATGCAATTCCCGAATGGATTGGTGAAATATCTTCTCTGACGTTTCTGAACTTTATAAATACACCTCAATCACATACACCTAACAAAATAACCGATATTCCGATCTCCTTATTAAATCTTAATAATTTGTCAGAACTCCGACTTGACGACAACCCACTCAACCTCGAACTCGCTGAAGCAAACAAACAAGGGTTTGACGCTGTCATGGCATATCTGCGCGCCAAAGCTGCGGAGCAAATCACCCTCAACGAAGCCAAACTAATCCTCGTCGGCGAAGGTGAAGTTGGCAAGACTTGTTTGATGGATGCGCTGCTGGGTAATCCGTGGAAGGAGCATGACACAACACACGGTATTGAAATCAAGCAATTCAAAGTCACCGACCCCGATAGTGGTATGGAAATCACCCTCAACAGCTGGGATTTCGGCGGCCAGCGGGTGTATCGACCCACGCACCAGTTATTCTTCAGTTCACCCGCTGTCTATCTAGTGGTTTGGAAACCACGTGAAGGTCCACAGCAGGGTTTTGTCAAGGATTGGATTAAACTAGTTAAGCATCGCGAGCCGGACGCAAAAATCTTAGTGGTCGCTACGCATGGCGGTCCCCAACAGCGCCAGCCCGATATTGACCGCCAGGAACTATGGGATCTCTTCGGCAAAGACACGGTGCTTGATTTCTTCCACATCGAAAGCAAACCCGACAAAAATGATGAACGGTGTGGCATCGAAGAACTAAAGCTTACCATAGCCCGTGTCGCGTCCTCATTGCCCAAGATGGGACGCTCTGTCCCCAAACGCTGGCAGGATGTCCGCCAAGTGTTGAAGCAAACCGAGGATGCTTACTTGCCACTGAAGCGCGTGCTCAGACTCTGTCACAAACACAATATGGACGACTACGAAGCGCGCCTCTTCGTTACCATCTCGCACCGCCTCGGGCATCTCATCCATTACCAACACGACCCCACGCTTCGGGATATGGTCGTACTCAAACCCGATTGGCTGGCAACCGCCATCAGTTACGTGCTGGATGACAAAGAAACACGCCAAAATCACGGCCTTGTGAGTACTGAGCGCTTCAGTAAGTTATGGAATGATCAAACTCGGAATGCTGAATTTCGGTATCCGGATCTAGTGCATCCCATATTCCTACGCTTAATGGAACGCTTCGATCTTTCCTACCGTGTGACTGATAAACCCTCGAAAGGCGAATCTGACCGTGCCAGTCTCGTCGCCCAACTCGTCCCCGATACCCGTCCCGGAGTGGATTTAGAAAGAGAATGGCCATCTGTTGTAATATCAGGAGATATTCAGCAGGTTCAGATCTGCCGCATCGTCGATGAAAAAGGTCAATCCGCCACAGCTGAGGGCTTATTCTATCAGTTAATCGTGCGCCTACACAAATACTCACTCGGCCGCCTTGACTATAACGAAAGCGTCCACTGGCAGCGCGGTCTTATACTGGATGACGACTACAATGGTCGTGCTTTGCTAGAGCACAAAGGAAACGACGTGCACATCACCGTTCGGGCTCCGTATCCCGAGCGTTTTCTCGCCATGCTAACGGCTGAAATCAAATACCTGGTAGAGAGTTTCTGGGAAGGTCTACGCTGTGACGTGATGGTTCCTTGCATTGAACCATGTGGAAAAAATGCACCCGGAACCGGTTTGTTTGAAGTAGGAAAACTGATTGACAGCAAAAAACGCAAACGCCCCGAGTATCCCTGCCCTGTGTGCAACGAGTGGCAGGATATTGATTGCTTGTTACGGAACGCGCCTTCCGCGCAACCAATAGCTGCAGAAGCATTATTTGCCGAATTTGATGAAATCAAACTAGAATTGGGTGATGTTCGCTGATTGCTGGTTCAGCATGATGATAAAGCGGTAGGACGTTTTGATAGTCTGGATATAAGCACACAAAGAATTCTCAGTCGAGTCGATGATGCTTTTGACAATTTTGTAAAAGTTTTTACTGACGAGGCTAAAGAAGGTCCTCGCCTGTTCAGCTTCGTGCCCGTTGACCGGAGCAATTTCAACCCAAAACAATGGACACGCGCTAAGTTTAAACTGACATTGTGGTGCGAACACTCACGTTTACCAATCCCGAGTTTAAATGGAAAAAACAGCAAGAAAGGTGTCTATGAAATCGAGCTCACCCACAAGTGGTTCAAGAAAGCGGGACCTTACCTGAAATTATTGACTGGCACATTGAGCTTGGTTCTGCCAGTGGCATCTTCTGGCATAAAACTGGCACTCGACGAAACGGTATACAAAGCCATCGAAGAACAACTCGACTTTGGCAAAGGTGTCATTGACGCTACCATCAGTGAGGGAGCGAAAATCGGAGAATTCATGGGTGGAACCGATACAGCCGCACTGGAGCAAGGCGAAGCTATCCGTGCACAAGGCGCGAACCTGCTCGAACTCCACACCCTACTCAAAGCTAAAGACCCTGGCTTCGGCGGCCTCGTCCGCGTGATGAACAAGCGCCAGGAGTTTTTATGGGTTCATCCGCAATTTGAAAAGGAATATTGATCGCAACATTTCCTCCGAAAAACTATATTCGGAATATTGACTGGTTTCATAGTGAGGAGTAATTGGCGGCTTACCTCAGAGGGGTCAAGTTGAACCGGAGGATTGAATTATAAAGGTATTCATTGAAGCTGAGACAGGTTTTAGTTAGTGTTGAATGTTGAGTTTTAATTTTGAATTGGAAACTGGTGATTGCATATTGGAGGCTGTAAAGGAGCGGGTGATTAAGCTTGTTAGAAAACAAAATAAAAAGGAGAATATCATGGAAAAAATCATTAGCCTGATTAAATACGCCGGTATAGTGCTGATATCAATGTCCATGGTTCTATTTTGGTCATGTGAGGATGAAGCTGATACTGAAGATGGGAATCATCCGCAAGAACTGGTAGGTACCTGGTATCTCACAGGTGGTGAATCTTTTCTCGAACTAACTTCAAACTCTGACCAGACTGGTGTCGATCTATTTTCAGAAGCAATTGGATCAATTGATTTGAGTGGAGAGGCAACAGGAACAATGACTTATATGATAATTTACGAAGAAGATGGTACTGTTACAATAGCTCTTACAAACCAGCTGCTGTTTGGATACCAGGACTTTCCCTTATACGCGATGAATATATATTCGTATGGTGGATGGTACTCAGCCTATTTTACTGTTTTTGAAAGTGAGGATAGCTCCAAATTCTTTATAACCGATAGTATTGATTTATCATTTGACATAAATACCTATACACTAACCATTAATTCGTCAGATTTGATGAAATGGAATAATGGTATTATTGACTCTAACTCAGTTGTGACCGTCAGTGGGACATTACAAAGTCAAACATTCAATTTGACAGCAAATACACCGATGCAAGTCGGTCTCGGAGATATTCCAGTTGGTTATATGGGTTCATATACAATTATATTGGAAGCTAATGGTAATTGGCAGAGCATGATCCCTGATTATGATGGTGATACCGAAATAGATACGAGTTTCGGAACCTGGGACGTAGATGGTAGTCAACTGATAATTTTGGAAGAGATTGAAGATGAGGATGGTGATTATATTGACACATTTGCAGTGGATTTTACATTAAGCGGAAATACTTTAACACTTAATATGGCAATGGATATGTGTGAGGAGGATGAAGATTACCCAATAGAGGAATGTTTTGAAGAAGCTGAAATGGAGTTTGCCTTGGATCCTGGTTCGCTTATTGATTATGTTCAAGTTTCGGTATTGAATTTCAGTCAGACTGCTCCTGTTACAAGAATTCAGGCGAGATCAAAGATTAAATATCCATTACAATTAAAAATGTTTCAAGATAAACGGGTCTGGCAGCATCCTTTCCGGTAAAAGGTTTCATGCACTGATTTCTTTCACCCTTAATATGTTAATAGATGTAAATATTTTCCAGCTATAAGGGCGATATGAGCAATCACGAAATTGAACAAGCTCAATGGAAATTCTAAATCTCACCGAAAAGTATCATAACCAATATTTCTGCTGCCTGGAAGACTGGTCGGACGAAATGCAGGAAGCCGGTAATCATAAGGAAGTCTGGTTCAATAAAAATAAAGACCAGGGTCTGCGGGTTAAAATTGCGCTGGAAGATGAAAAAGTCTGTGGCATGATCCAATATGTACCGGCTGAATATTCTTCGATTGAAGGCGAAGACCTGTATTTCATTTATTGCATCTGGGTTCATGGTTATAAAAAAGGGGTTGGGAATCACCAGAAAAAAGGAATTGGAAAAGCGCTTCTACAAGCAGCGGAAAATAATGTTAAAGCGATGAACAAAAAAGGTGTGGCCGCCTGGGGTGTAATGCTGCCGTTCTGGATGAAAGCGTCCTGGTTTAAAAAACAAGGGTATCAGAAAATAGATAGAAATGGCATTGCAGCTTTAATGTGGAAACCGTTTACCGGGGATGCACTTCCCCCCCGCTGGATAAAGGAAAAAAAGCGACCGCAAAAAACAGCCGGAAAAGTAACGGTAACTTCATTGATCAATGGCTGGTGTCCAACGCAGAATATTATTCATGAAAGAGCAAAACGAGCTGCAAAGGAGTTTGGTGATGCGGTAGATTTCCAGGAAATCCAAACCTGTGAAAGAGCGGTGTTATGTAAATGGGGAATATCCGATGCTTTATTTATTGATGGAAAACAGGTCAGAACGGGGCCACCGCTGCCGATTGAAAAAATACGGAAAAAAATCAGAAAAAGGGTAAAAAGACTTCCTAGCTGATTGAATTAATAATTACCCACCTACGTCAACTGAAGTTGAGCTTCGGTGGGCAGGCGAATGAAGAATTGGCCACCCTACGCTAACTATCTACGCTAAAGCTACGATAGTCAAAAAACTGCAAATGGTAAAAAATTTGAATATACTTTGAACCATTTTGATTTCTTGTGTATCTTCTATGTATAAACAGAAGGAAACAATGAAATGCGAGTTCAAATTCAAAAATGGGGTAATAGTTTAGCTCTTCGCATCCCAAAAGCATTTGCAAAAGAAACACATATTGAAAATAATACTGTTGTCGATCTTAGTTTGGATAATGACCATTTAATAATATCACCAATCAATGAATTAGAAGAATACAGCTTATCAGCCATGCTATCTGATATTGATGAAAATAATATGCATGAAGCAGTGGATTTTGGGTTACCTGCCGGTGAGGAAGCATTATGATGGTTCGACAATATATCCCGGATCGTGGAGATATTGTTTGGTTAAACTTTACGCCGCAATCCGGGCATGAACAAATGGGAAAAAGACCTGCCCTGGTATTATCACCAAAACAATACAATTCCAAAGTAGGCCTGGCGGTTTTTTGTCCAATAACAAGCCATGAGAAGGGTTACCCGTTTGAGGTGAATATTCCAGAACAATTAAAAATTAATGGTGTCATATTAGCAGATCAATTAAAAAGTCTGGACTGGAGAGCGCGGGTAGCAAAATTTGTAGATAGAGCTCCTGAATCAGTAATAAATGAGTGTTCTTTAAAAATTAAAGCCTTGCTGGTCATTAGTTAATTCAAAACTACTATACATTCACAGACCAATCAGTAATCAATTAAGAATTACGAATGAACAATGGACAATTAATAATTAGCCACCCTACGCTAACCATCTACGCTGACGCTACGATGGTCAAGAAGCTGCGATAGTCAAGAAGCTACGGGTGGTAAAAAACTGTAGATTGGAAATTGCAAATTGGAAATTGGCAATTTTGCACAAATACTACGGAAGGTAAAAAATTTGAAAATGAAAGTTAAGGCAGGCTAAATGAAAAGTATTCTTTTAGGTCTATTCATCATAAATACATTTTGTATTGCACAAGATAGAATTACCGGGAAAAGTTTTGCAACACGCTCTGAGGTCATAGCTCAAAACGGAATGGCCTGCACCAGTCAACCGCTGGCCACTCAAGCAGCAATTGATATTTTAAAGCAAGGTGGCAACGCTATTGATGCTGCCATTGCCGCCAATGCAGTAAATACAGTCGTCGAGCCAATGAGTTGCGGCATTGGCGGAGATTTATTTGCCATTGTCTGGTTCGAAGAAACCAATCAACTTTACGGACTGAACGCCAGTGGCAGATCTCCGAAGTCACTAACACTGAAAAAGTTGAAAGAGATGGGATATGAAAAAATACCTGTCCGCGGGCCATTACCCATTTCTGTCCCTGGGTGCGTTGATGGCTGGTTTGAGCTTCATAAACGCTTCGGGAGCCTGCCGATGGAAAAAATACTGGCACCGGCTATCCACTATGCCAGTGCCGGTTTTCCGGTTACCGAAGTAATCGCCTACTACTGGCAAAGAAGTGCCGAGAGTTTAGAAGAGAAACCGGGATTTGCCGATATATTTATGCCGGGAGGAAAAGCACCGGTGAAAGGGGAAATATTTAAGAATCCGGCTCTAACAAATACGCTTAAATCAATTGCCAAAGTAGGAAGAGACGCTTTTTATAAAGGATCAATTGCTAAAGAAATTGAATCATTCGTAACTGAGCAAGGCGGATTTTTAAGGACTTCCGACCTGGCCGAGCACAGTTCCGAATGGGTCGATCCCGTATCAACAAACTATCGGGGCTACGATGTCTGGGAGTTGCCACCGAACGGTCAGGGAATCGCTGCACTGCAGATCCTGAATTTTCTGGAGAATTTTGATCTTAAAAAAATGGGATTCGGAAGTCAGGAGTATCTGCATCTGTTAATCGAAGCTAAAAAGCTGACTTATGAGGATCGAGCAAAGTTTTATGCTGATCCTGACTTTAATGAAATACCCGTGGAAAAATTAATTTCGAAAGAATATGCTGCTAAACGATTAAAGCTGATCGATCTTACTCGATCATCGGCGAGCTACGATCCGGGTAATCCGGAGAATGGCGATACGATCTATTTAACGGTGGCGGACAAACATGGTAATATGATCAGTCTAATTCAGAGTCTATATTGGAGCTTCGGTTCCGGGATGGTACCGCCAAAATTGGGTTTCCCTCTCCAGAACCGTGGAGAACTATTTACTTTTGAAGGAGGCCATTTCAATCAATACGCCCCAGGGAAAAGACCTTTCCACACCATTATTCCGGCCTTTGTTACCAAAGCTGGCAAACCCTGGCTGAGTTTCGGTGTCATGGGTGGTTCAATGCAGCCCCAGGGACATGTGCAGGTACTGGTGAACATCATTGATTTTGGAATGGGACTCCAGGAAGCTGGTGATGCAGCCCGAATACGTCATGGTGGTTCTTCTCAGCCAACAGGTTCAAAAATGACTTCTGGCGGATATGTTAATTTTGAGTCCGGACAGTCCGAGGAAACTATTCGTGAGCTTACGAAAATGGGACATCAGATGAGAAAAAGCGTTGGTGGGTTTGGCGGATATCAGGCGATCAAGTTTGACAATCAGAATAAAGTCTATTACGGTGCATCGGAATCCAGGAAAGACGGTCAAGCTGCGGGATACTGATATAATAAATTGAAAAGTAATTAAATGTGCCTGAACAGGAATTAGAGGAGATACAAAGTGAAAGATTCAGAGAGTAACGATTGGTTTGTTATTCACGCCAGTGAGGCAGCTTGGTTTAAAAGTGAGCAATTCGGGCAGGTCTGCGATTTTGAGGGCGATACGCGCTTACCGCAGATTGGCGTCAACATCCATGTGATTCAACCGGGGCAGCCGAATTGTTTTTACCACCGGGAGACAGCTCAGGAGAATTTTTACGTCCTGTCCGGTAAGTGTAAACTGATCATCGAAGAGGAAGAACGAGATTTGGAAGCGGGCCATTTTGTGCACTGCCCGCCGGGAATAACCCACGTTTTCGTAGGCGCCGGCAAAAAATCATGCGTGATCCTGATGATCGGTTACCGGCCGGATGAGAAAAGCATCCATTACCCGGTCAGCGCTGTGGCGGGCAAGTATGGCGCGTCAGTAGAAAAAGCCACCGACAGCCCCCGGGAAGCTTACGGGCAGTCACCAGTGTTTGCTCAGGTTGATGAGGTATTGTGGCCGTTGGAGTGAATAATTAAGAATTAAGAATGAAGAATTACGAATTATGCCTGCCAACCGAAGCCATTCCGGCGCACAAAATGTGCTTTGGAAGGCAAGCCTTGGCGCAGGTTTGAATGAAGAATGAACAATTAATAATTAGAAATTGGCCACCCTACGCTCAAGATACGGGTGGTAAAAAATTGCAGATAGGAAATCAATCCTTATTCCTTCAGGATTTTTAAATACAGAACGGGAGGATGGATAAAATGCCACAAATAAAATATTCGTTTTTAATTACTGTTACCTGCTTCATGTT
>JACKQG010002915.1_pt1 | contig 17512 bp, 15 predicted proteins | sample 8237621 | NCBI WGS metagenome assembly JACKQG01 (sample SAMN15677084, study PRJNA649215) | marine metagenome | biome: marine; feature: Black Sea; material: saline water; isolation source: suspended particulate matter (SPM) from the Black Sea western gyre | collected 2013-06-09/2013-06-10 | depth...
ACCATTGTTATTTTTTGCCATTTTTTCTAACCTCCTAAAGGCTTTTTTTTTCTAGGCATTATTGTTTCCCGGAATTGTTGTTCTCCAATAAATCAGTTTCATTAATTTCTTTCTTACAAGTTCAGTTCACATTTCCCGATCTATCCCATCATCAACCTCGCCGCGCGTCTCCCGATCTCGACCGCGAAATTCGTTCCCCGATCCCAGGGGTAGACCTGGCTCATGCTGGCAAAGTAGATCCCATCCACAGGGGTCCTGATCTCGGGGATATTCTCTGAATGTCCCAACTGCGGCACGGGCTGGGCATAATCCGCTTTGAAAGCCCAGACCTTGCTCACCCAATCGCGTTCAAATTTGGGGTTGATCCGCGCAAAACTATCCGCGAATTTATCCATCAGCTCATCGGCGCTCAAGTCAAAATGCGCATGCCCCGGCTCGAGATAATCACCCGCATAGACGATATGATCCCCGCCAAAATGCTCCGCTCCAACATAATTGGTATGCTCCACCAGGGCCAGAAAGGGGAATCCATCTCCTTTTGGCAAATTGAACCAATAATAGCCCTGCTCCGAAAGCTGATGTTTTAAGGCCGCCACCAGCACGACCGCGCCCATATGCTTGAGATTTTTCAAGGCACCCAAATAATCTTCGGGGAGATCGGGGACGAGGAAAGCCATTGCCGCCGGGGAGGTGGTCACCAGAACCTGATCGTACTCTTCCGCACCCGATTCCCCCGTCACGCTCACCTGATCTGAGGTCTGCCTGTCCCCTTTAGGGGAGCTCCGGACAATTTTCAACACCCGCGCTGATAAGCGGATCTCCACTCCCATCTCGCACAGCTTCTCGGCGAAAGAATCCGCAAAGGCCTGGAATCCACCCACAAAGGTACCCAGTTTCGTCGTCCGGGCGTGGATACGTGCCCAAAACCAGGACATGGGCACATCCTTATAATGACGTCCAAATTTGCCGATCAGCATCGGCTCCCACATCGTTTCGTAGACGCGGTTCCCGGCCCATTTCCGCATCCAGGCATCGACGGTGAATTTTTCCAGCGCGCGCCAATTCTTTGTCAGTTTCAGAAAAACGCCCACCAAACCAAAACGGATCTTGTCCAGACCCCATCCCAACCCCGGGAAAAGCAAAGCCTGCGTGATCGAGTCGAAGGGATACCATTTTTCATTATGCAGCAAAACGGTATAGGGGCGAGGGAATAGGACTTTATCGCTCAATCCCAATTCTTCGATCAGCCCAAGCATATGATTATCGCTGGCAAACCAGTGATGATAGAAACGGTCTACGGTCCAATCCCATTTTGGGTCCTTGAAACCGCCCGCCAACCCGCCGACAGAATCCATCCCCTCGTAGATCGTGACCTGATTCCCGGCTTTTGCCAGATCGTAGGCGGCAGATAAGCCAGCGTAGCCTGCGCCGATAATTCCAATTTTCATATTTCTTATCCTTGTTTTCAAACACAAAGAGCACAAAGTTACACAAAGTAAAAGCTAAAAAACTATTGTGACTCCTCGTGTCCTTAGTGTTTAATCTTTACTTTCTTCCACTACCTCTTTCCATGAGAAAACATCTTTCCAGGACATGCCCCCCTGCGTCAGATAAATAATAAAATAATATAAACCCAACACAGTGATCGGCAACCAGAGCGCTGCGTGTAAAACCAAGGTATAGGCCGCGGCAGTAGCATGATCGATCCCATAAGCAACCAAGACCGCAATGCCGGGCGCATCAAATGTCCCCACATACCCCGGCGCGGAGGGGATGGTCGTCGCCAGATTGACGATCCCGTTCATCAGCATCAGGGCAAAATATGAGACGCTGAATTTAAAGGCATGCATCACGAACCAGTATTTTCCCGTTTCCAATAACCAGATGATCGCTGAGGTAAAAAAGACCATCAGGATATTGAAGGGCGAACGCAGTGATTCCAGGCCGTCAAGGAACTTATTCATCAGGTCGATGACTTTCTGGTGAATACCTTTGGGCAGCAGGCGTTGAATGAACCAGAGGCCCACTTTCTTGGTAATATGCGGGAACATGGCCGCCAACAAAAAGATCGCCAACGCACCGATGAAGACCCCCGTTCCGATAATAGCCACCTGCTGGATATTGCCCACGAAACCCGAATCACCAGTCAGCTTTGCCAACTCAGACAGGTTGAGGAAAATAAAGGCCAGCATCACGACCCCGTCAAAGATCCGTTCCACAATGACGGTTGCCAGCGAGGCAGAGATGGGCACTTCCTCACGCTGTTTCAAAAAGACAGCCCGCAGCACTTCCCCGATCCGTGCCGGAAAAATATTATTTCCCATATAGCCAATCGCTACTATCGGAAACATCTTTTTTGTGCTAACTTCCTTCAAGGGCTTGATCAGAAAATGCCAGCGCCAGGCCCGGATCCAGACGGCGATAAAATACACCAGCACGCCCGGGAGAAGCCAAATATACTCTGCCCCACGCATGATCGTCTGCACATCAGCGAGCTTCAACCCGCGCAATGAGATCCACAAAAAGAAAGCGCTGAGGCCAACGCCCAGCATGATCGGCCCAACCTTTCTAATATTTCTTTTCATGCTGGCGATTCTATCACGAAGCCAATTTACAAAGCCCTTTTAGAAGTGCAATAACTCCCTTCCCTTCGGTTATAATTTCCCTATGAAAATCGATCAGCCTGCCCCGGAATTCTCCCTTATTGATCTGGAAGGAAATCCACATTCCCTCTCAGATTATCGCGGAGGGATCGTCATCATCAACTTTTGGTCAGCCGAATGTCCGCACGCAGCACGCGTGGATTTGGGTCTGCTCCCGTTGATTGAAGGATGGGGCGAGAATGTGCGTCTTCTGCAAATCGCATCAAATGGCAACGAGCCGTTTGAGATGTTGAAAGAGGTTGCAGATAAACGAGGCGCGCATCCCATCTTACAGGATCCAGATCACAAGGTGGCGGATATCTATGAGGCGACAAATACCCCGCATATCTTCATTCTCGATGGAGAGGGATTTCTCCGCTATCAAGGTGCTTATGATGACGTCGCTTTCCGTCAGCGCACGCCCACGCGGAACTATGCTCAGGAGGCGGTTGAGGCGTTGATTAAAGGTGGCAAGCCTGAGGTCGCGGATGTCCCGCCTTTCGGGTGTACGATCGTAAGAATGAATTGATCCATTCGAAAATCGAGTAATAACTATGGCAACTCTTGAAGAAAAAGCTGCTTTTTTAGATAAAATCCACCTCTTTCGGCGCATGGATGATAATTCGATCTTCGCCATCGCAGAAAATTTCAAGAAGGTTTCATATAAAGCCGGGGATACGATCATTGAACGCGGAGAGCAATCAAAATTTCTTTATCTTATCTATCAGGGCAGAGTGCGCTTGAACCGTGAAGGCCAGGGGCAAAGGGATGTTCTTTTTGTAAGTGGGGACTATTTTGGAGCAGAGGCTGTACTGCCAAAAGAAATCCGTCACTCAAAGGTGACTGCCGAAAAAGATGCGGTCTTGCTAAGGCTTGATCCCCTGGATTTTGCTCAACTGAGTAATAGCATCCCTTATCTGAAAGAAAATCTGAAGGTTTCTGTTTTTGGCCGTCGATTGGTGAAAAAAATCCACTTCGATTGGGTACGAGAAGATGAGGTGATTTATTTTTTTGGCCGGAAACATCCAATTTTATTATGGCAAGCGATGATCATTCCGGTTGTATTGATGATGGTCCTTGTTGGGATGTTTTTGCTTTCAAGTCTCAGTTTGGCCATCTCTCCGGTGATTATTTCAGCCGGTCTTGGTGCCATGGTCCTGATATGGGGACTTTGGCGTTGGGAAGATTGGCGCAATGACTACTATATCGTCACAAATCAGCGAGTCGTTTGGATAGAAAAGGTCATCGGCATTCACGATAGCAGGCAAGAAGCTCCCCTGGGAGAAATATTATCTGTAGGCGCTGACGTTGATTTTATTGGGCAATTTTTCAAATATGGCGATGTGAATGTGCGAACCTTTGTGGGAAATATCCACTTGCACCATGTCCATCATCCCTATCAGGTCCGGCATATCATCGAAGAATTATGGAAACGCGCGCAAATTAAAGGGACCAGGGCCGAAAAGGCTGAACTCAAAACGGCTATTCTCGAACGGCTCAAAAATCCCGATCCGGTTGAACTAAAAGAGAAAACAGAACCCAAGGTTGAAGAAACCCGGGATAGATGGTCTTCCCCGAAAAAAGCAGGTAATCTCCTGAAGCTGCGCTTTGAGGCAGGCAAGACAATTATCTATCGCAAACATTGGGTAGTGCTCTTTAAACAAGCCAGTCTTCCCGGGTTCCTCGCAGCCATCTTCATTGCACTTTTAACCTACCAGGGTGTAGGGATTTTGTTCAGTCAGTTTGAAATTGTTATCCTAAACACATTTTTGTTGGGGGTACTTTCCCTAATTACCCTTTTTGTTATCGGTTGGGCTGTCTACCAGTATATCGATTGGAGTAACGATACCTTCCAGGTTACTGAAGATAAAATATTCGATATTGATCGCAAACCTTTGGGGAGTGTAGAAAGTCGCTCTGCTCCGATCGAAAATATTCACAGCACCAGATACGAACGGAAAGGTGTTTTGGCCTATATATTCAACTATGGCACAGTTTATATGGAAGTCGGTACCGCCAACTTTGCCTTTGAAGATGTCTTAAACCCCGCTGCAGTGCAACAAGATATTGACAATCGCCGTATGGCCCGCATCAACAAAGAAAAGAGAAATGAGCAACAAAAAGAACAGGATCGCATGATTGATTGGATGGTGGCGTATCATCAAAGCGCAAGTGATCTTGATCAAAATCTGGAAGATACGGACGACCAATCGGAAGATACGGACGATCAGGAAGAATGGCAAATTGACGATAGCGATATTTATTTGGAGTAAAGATGAAAAACAATCTCCTTGTCCCAATGCTCTGCGTTGGGGTACTGTAGACTAGCAACAACGCAGAGCATTGCTGCTAGAAAAAAGGTGTTTTGCGTAAGTCCTATGGAGTAAAGATGAAAAATAAATATCACTCTTTTCTAAGAATCACTCTCCTGACCCTGTTTGCTTTATCGTGCTCCCTCTTTTCCTCTATCCCGATGGAACCACAGCCTGGGGTACCAGAGGCTGCCCCGCAAGAAGAAGTAGAGCAGCCTTCACAGTCAGAAGATATATTTCCCATCTCCGACCTGCCCACAGGTATTATTGCTAAAAAAAACGGCACCTTATCCCTTTTTGACCGCGAGGGCTACACCCTCACACAGCTAAATGCGACAGGATTATCTTATGTCGATAAAAGCAACCTTCATATTGCAAAAGGCTTTTCGCAGGAGAATACCGGCTTATCCATCGTTTATTTTTCCATTGAGCAAAATAACTCACTACTTTTCAACAATTATGGGCAAATCTCCACCTTACTCTCCAATCCCAATTTTTCAGGGTTGGCTGGCGCGGAGGGAAAACCGATCATCGCCTTTACAACGGCTGAGTTTTCTGGCGAAAGCCTGATCGGTAATTTATATGTGGGGACAATCCAATCACTGCCAACAGCAGAGCCGGTCTTGAGCGATAATGATCCGCAGGGATGGGCGCTGGTTGCCCTGGCAGTGGATACCTATAATGAAGAGCCAATCGGGGTATGGTATAGCAAACGTCCCTGGGGTATCGGCGGAGATATTGTCTTTGACCCGCGCCGGACGCTCTCTTATCTTGATCTGCAAACAAGGGTAAGCTCCCAATACCTCGGAGCGGAGGCAAATCCTTCGGCAATCTCTACGGACCGAAAATGGTTGGCCTACACAAATGATACCAGCGTGGGAGCAGGCTCGGGTGCGATGGTGGTCCGCAACGTCCAGACGGGAGAGAATATCTCCTATCCCTTATTGGCCGCAGTCGATCAGCGCGGCGCAGGACAAGCATCCTTCTCCCCGGGTAATCAATATCTGGCCTGGATGGAGGGGAGCGGCTGGCAGATGGCTGAAGTACCCAATTTTCACTCAGTGGTGCGGGTGGGTAACATGAACGGGAACGTGATTGCCGAATTTGCGGATACCGCTTTCCTGGCGGTCTCTGGCCTGGGAACGGTCCAGCGCGTGGAACCAGTTGGATGGTTTGACGACAATAGCCTTGTTATCATGGCGCGCGGCGAGCTTTGGGAAGATGCGGTCTTGATTTTAGTCGATATCCCCACTAAAATACCAAGCTTATTGGCTCAGGGTGTTTTTGCTGGATTTACCTATCCATAATATTTAGTATAGTTCGTATAAATATAAAGAAACCGAAGTGCCAGGAACACGGAATTCCCGGTCAAGTGCCCCTCTTTTGTTTAGATAGTTCACGATAAAATCTTCTTCGTTAATCGAAGCGTTTTCATGAACATGGCTAAAGATAAACCAGACGCGCCCATCCAACTCATCAATTTCGTTTAGAAAATCATTCGGTTGCCCTTGGTGATTGCCCCCAAGAATGTAGGGGCTATTCTCAAGATGATATTTTGGGAGATAAAAAAGAAAAGCTGGTTCAGCAAAGTAATATACATAGATCGTATCATCTTCTTTGAAATGGTCTTTAATATAGCCCATGCTAGGGCGAATATGCTCACGATACAGTGGGGCTTTTAATTTTTCAAATGATGAACTAACTGGAGAATATAGAATATAAGCCGCAAGAAGTAGCGTTATGCCAAAAGATAAATTTTTAGACTTTATTAAAGAGCTGAGCTTATCAAGTCCTGCGCCAAAGAATAAAAGGAAAATTGGTACTGAAAAGAGCATCATCCGTTCTGCAAGTGGGTATTTCTGGATCAACCCCGCCACAAATGTAAAAGCCATTGTTAGAAGTAAAGCAAGTGCAACCTGCCATTTTGTACGCCATAGGAAAACGATCCCACCTAATAATAGGAGAAAAAGAATTATGGAATGTCCATCAAGACCAAGTGGATTTTGAAGGATACTTGCCCAAAATTTCCCGAACCATTGAATCGTTGGAGGGATTGGCACAAAGGCATCTTCCCAAAAAGAGCGTAAAAAATCACTTGCGGATAATGGTCGTAGATGAAACCAGTAGAGCAGGCTTGCACTAATACCAGAAAGAGAAAGATTAATAATTGCATAAGAAAGAGCCTTTTTGTCACGCTGCTTCAAGTAATGTAACGCAAGGACAATGCCTACAGCTGCTACAGTAAAGACCACGGAATGAGAAAACCATAAAATCATGATATTAGTAAAAGTAAAGAATATAATTTCGCGACTTGAGAAGGACTTCATAAGTTGGCTACTGAGCAAAACAAGGAGAAACAAAGAGGCAGCCACATCCCCCATATACTGTTTTGTTTCAGCAGAATAATAGATCAGAGTAGAGCTACTTGCAAATAAAGCAACAGAAAATATGGTCCCTGCCTTATTCAAATAACGTTTGGCCAGGATCGCAATCAAAAATAATGATGCACAACTTGTTAAAAGAGAATAAAGCCTGAAAGCATATTCGGAATCCCCAAAAAATAAGGTAGTGGTCTTCACAAAAAAAAGAAAACCGATCGGCGCGCCCTGCTGATAAGGTAAGGGTTGCTGGGTCAACTCCCAGAAAGATAGTTGGATGATATCCAAGGCTATCATGGCTTCGTCCAACCAAAGAGAGCGACCAGCGAGATAATGCCTGGCTCTAAATAAAATCCCCAAAGCTATAACAGCCATCAAGGCGAGGACAAAGAATTTCTCCGCTTTTTCTTTTTGCAAAAAAGAAGAAATCACATTTCTCATTCTACCCCTTTAAGCCTTTCCTTAAGTGAGATCAAGGCGTCCACTGGCGTCGGGTCTACTCCATAGCTCATCGCCAGGTAATAAGCCAGATAATCTCCAAAATGTAGCGCCGTCCAGATCTGCGAAAGCGGCGTTTTTCCCTTTGCATCATAGGCATCGGTGCTCAATCCCTCGAGCATAAAGGCCTTGCGAGTTATATTTGAGCGTAAGCGATTGCGGCGATGATCCGAAGCCGCGCGCAGAAAAAGATTATGCGTGTGAAGCATGACATCTTCAGGGTGGTGGTTTCCGGCCAGGGTATTATGATCCGCTTCAGGCAAAAGTGAAAAATTGGAACCTGCCTTGGCAATCTCGTTGATCTGGCCTGTCCAGCGGCGGGCAACTGGCGCAAGATAATTTGATCCAAAAACCGTGACCCAGCGTCCGACCGATTGCCCGGCATAGCGTTTGGCTGGATTTTTATGCACAGGAACATCTGCACGCAGCGCCTCCTGCTGAGATTTCAACTCTGCTACCGTTTCAGCGACATCAACCTGATCCGAGGGGATGAAGCCAGCCCGCACAAAGAGCGCGAGCAGCATCCCAAAGGAGAAGCCGACCGCAGCGCGGGGCTGTCCTCTATGTTCAAACTCCCAGAGAGGGATATCAGCAGATGCAGCCTTTTTGGCCAGTTTGCCGCCTGTGCTGAGAGCAATAAGCGTGCAATTCGCATTCAGGGCTGCCTCGAAGGCCGTCAGCGTTTCTTCGGTATTGCCCGAATGGGAGCAGGCGATAAAAAGGGTTTCGGGACCACTGGCGAAGGCTGGCAAGTCGTAGTCACGGTGGACGATGATGGGCACTGAGCAAATTGGGGAGGCGTATGAAGCGAGAAGGTCGGCACCGATTGCAGACCCGCCCATCCCGGCAATGATGATCTGTCGAATATTGGAGAGATTCGGTAAATCCTGTGTTTGACCCAAACGCCAGGCTGTGGCAAGTTGATCTGGAAGCCCGTCGATCTCGGCAAGCATATTTTGGGGATCAAGTTTTGCAAAATCCTGGTGATTATTTAGAAGCATAATTTGTCTATTCGTTGAAGGGGTGCTATTTTATTGTGATCTCGGCCAATCCAGCAAAAGATTTTCTATAAGTAAGCGCGCATTGACGTTCCGCTTGAGTTGACCAATCCCGTTTTCTACCGCGTTAAGGAGTTTTTTTGCCTCGGAAAGATTCAGTTTTTTGGCAAGGTTTTCGATCACTGCGCGGCGATCAAGATTGGCAATCGTATCTTCTTCGCCTGCGACTCGGAGCATCACATCCCGCCAGAGGGAGAGCCACAAGATGAGTGTTTCGCGAATACTATCTTTTTCTTTGGCGAGTTTCTCGGCATAAGAAAAGCGTTCCACACGGGAGGCTGCGAGAAGATTTTCGAGATCATCCAGTTTCTCATTCCGAAATTCAAGAGCAGATTCATCCTCCAGCAGGCGGAGGGCGTAGCCCGGTCTGCCCGCTGAAAGGGAGGCGATCAACTGCGCTTTGACATCATCAGCGCCTTTTTCGCGGAGAAATTCTTCGACCTGGAGTGTGGGCAATGAACGAAGACGGATCACTTCACAGCGTGAGACGATCGTGGGTAATAATTGCTCGGCGTTATCCGCTGTGAGAAGCAAAATGACCTTGCTGGGGGCTTCTTCGAGTGTTTTCAGAAGGGCATTTGCCGCGCTGGGATTTGCTTCCTGAAATCGATGTAATAATACGATCCGATATTTGGCCTGATAAGGAGAAAGCAAAACGCCTTTAAGCAACTCGCGAATTTGCTCCACTTTGAGGGTGCCGCCCTCCTGATCTGCCTGGATGATGTGCAGGTCGGGATGCTGCATCGCGGCGATTTGACGGCAATCTCTGCACTCGCTTTGCTCGCCGCAAAACTCTCCAGGCAAGGGGGGTTGAGGGCAATTTAGAGAACGCGCAAATGCCAGGGCCAGAGATCTGCGTCCCAACCCGGGCGGGCCGGTAAAAAGATAGGCATGCCGCTGTGTTTGATTGGCGACATGCTGGCGGAGCATATCCACCGCCCATTCATGTCCGAGAAGATTCCAGTTATTAGCCATGGGTATCCAGCTTTCAGTCCCTGAGCAGAGATGCAGCGAAGCGTAGTCGCCTGTATTTGAAGAGTGAAGAGCGGTTTCTCAGGAGCTGTCAGTATTATCGTTCATTCTCAAGCCCATCCCGCATTCGCTCAAAGGAATTGAATCGTTCGCGATGTAATTCGCCGCTTTTGAGCGCTTCGAGAACGGCGCAACCCGGTTCGTGTACATGGGTGCAGTCACTAAAACGGCAACGGGCAACGAGCGGAGCGATATCGGGGAAATAGCCATCAAGCTCTTCTGGCTCGGTATCCCAAAGAGCGAGGGATTTCCAACCAGGTGTATCGGCAACATAGCCGCCATTTTCAAGCGGTAGGAGTTGACGGAAATTAGTCGTGTGTGTCCCTCGATTGAGGGCCGCGCTTATTTCGCTTACGGCGAGTCCCAAACCAGGTTGCATCGTATTCATCAGGCTTGATTTTCCCACCCCAGAAGGCCCGGCCAGTGCAGAGAGTTTCCCCTGCAATACTTGTCGCAATTCCTCAACACCGATATTTTTCTCAGCCGAAGTATAGATGACCGGATAGCCAATTTTCTGATAATGCCCAAAAATCTCCCGGGCTTTTTCCTGCCCAACCAGATCAACCTTGTTGGCAACGATAATTGCAGGGATTTCCTGCTGTTCTGCGATGACAAGAAAACGGTCGAGCATACGCAAATGCGGGTCGGGACTGGCACAGGCAAAAACAAACAGGGCCTGGTCCGGGTTGGCAAGCAAAACCTGCCTATAGACGCCGCGAGGGCGAGGATCCATGCGGACGATGGCGCGATCACGGGGAAGGACCTCTTCGATCATACCCGTACCTTCCGGGAGAATGCTGATCTGAACCTTATCTCCAACGGCAATGAGATCCCCTTTACGACCTCCCTGTTTTAGACGTCCCCGCAACTGACATGAGATTGTCTCCTCTTTCCGCTCTCCCCCTGCCCCCTTCGAGGATGCTCCGCCAGGGTCGAGATTAACATCAAAGAAGCCCGATTGTGATTTTATAACCAGTCCCCGAAAGAATTTCTCGCTCATCACGGTTACGGTGTATCCGTTGGGATGCCGCCAATTGGAGTCGGCGTTTTGGTTACATTAAATTTGGTTTCAAACCAATACGTTGTCTGGGGGCTGCCATAATAATAAGATTCTGCGATCCGCCTGAAAACAGGTGCTGCATAATCTGAGCCTTCGCCAACATTTTCAAGAACAACCGCGATGGCAATATCCGGGAGTCCGGTATCTGCTTCAGCCAATGTATAGCCAGCAAACCAGGCGTGGGGAACGCCATCTGTTTCAGCGGTGCCGGTTTTTGCAGCAGTTTTAATGCGGTAGCCGCGCAAACGAAAATTTGCTGTGCCGCGTGGATTTTCGATGACACTGATCATCGCGTCTTGCAAGGTTTGTAAATACTCTGGTGAAAGAGGCAATGTGCTCCGGGCTTCAGGCTTGAAAACAGAGGTTGGAGCGCCACTAATGGGCTGAATTTTCTCGATCATTTGAGGACGATAAAGCGTGCCACCATTCCCGAGGGCTGCCATAAAACTGGCAACCTGCAAGGGAGTCACAAGGGTTGTCCCCTGCCCAATGGCATGGTTCACAGCCTGGATCGCGTCGGTTGGGTCTTCGATCATGCCCTGGGCCTCAGCCGCCTGTCCCAAACCGGTGGCCTGCCCAAGGCCAAAAGAGCGGGCCATATTCGAGATATCCGTCGTTCGTTGGGAGCTATATAAATCCAATCCGATATGCCAGTAGTAGGGATTGCAGGAGACCATCAGGCTTTCAGAGAGAGTCACCTCACCGCTGGGTTTGGTGTAGCAGGTATTCAAGTCTAGCGCATTTTCGGGGTCGAGCGCATATGAGGTCCGAATCTCATCCTGGCAATGTTCGTAAGTCCAGTCATCCAAAACGCGATCGTTTAATTCAACAAAATGATAGCCGCATTCATAAGGGGTTTCGGAGGTATATAAGCCACTGGAGAGAGCCGAAGACAGGGTGATCACTTTAAAAACGGAACCCAGCGGATATTGTCCCTGGGTGGCTCGGTTGACCAGAGGCTGGTTGAAATTATTGAGTAAGGCTGGCAAAGCCTGATTATTAACGTTGGTTGGTTCAAAGAGATTCGGGTCAAAACCTGGGGAGGAAGCCATCGCCAGGACGCGCCCGGTATCTTTTTCCAGCACAACTGCCGCACCAGTAAAACCCTTGATTGCATTCTGTGTGTAGAGTTGCAAGTCTTTATCGAGGGTGAGATATAAAGAAGAAGCCGGACCGGGATCGCTCTGTGCAAGGCGGGTAATAATTTGCCCCTCTGGACTGACAACATAAAGAGAACCGCCATGTTTGCCCGAAAGATATTCTTCGCCCCATTTTTCGAGTCCTGCATAACCGACTTTTTCACTTCCGCCATAACCGCGGCGTTGGTATTCTTCCAATTCCTCTGCCGGGATGGAAATTACATAACCCACAGCCTGCGGCCCGACACCGCCATCAAAATAATAACGCGCCTGATAAGGCGTTGCAAAAAGACCGCCGAAGTTCATCCGCAAAATACGCGCAGCTTCATCTGCTGTCACTTCCCCCACGGGAATATACCAATCTGCCCCCGCGTTGGCATAGCTGGCAGCGATCTCTTCGGGATTGGTTCCCGTTAGCTGGCTTAGCTCGTAGAGCAGCGTACCTTCAGAGTTAAAATCAATTTGACCCGGCACAATTCCCAATGCAACCGCATCTGCCTGCGTAACAATGGCATCTCCGTCACGGTCGTAGATATCGCCGCGAGAGGGAATTTGATAGTCCATCGCCAATTTATTTCCACCGACCAACTCAGGCAGGATCAGACCCTCATCCCACTGCACAAACCATTGTCCATCTTCAAGAGTCAGGGGTGCTGTCATCTCTCGCGTCAGATCCCCGGCGAGAACGGTCTTATAGGTCACACGGAAGGCAACTTGCGCCGAATTCGGGTTCGTGAGCGCAGAGAGAATTTCTGCTTCGATTTCGGTCAGGCTCATCGAATTCAAGGCATCTTTATAGCGGGTTGTAAAATCTTCCTGCGAGATCGAATCCTTGCTGAGTTTGCTGAGCATGCTATACATGGTGGCATAGCTTTCCACCTTATACGCTTCAATAAAAATAGTCATTGCCGCTCGTGCATCAGGCGCAGAAACAATTGTCACTGAAGGATCTGGCAAGGTTGCAGCCGGCTCATCCGTACTGCCAAAGGAGGGAAGCGAAATCGACCCGGAAGTACAGGAGGTTAATATCAACAAGGCTGCGAAAAGGTTTAACAAAAGACAGGTTTTTCTTTTCATTGTTTTATCCAAGATTTTCGCCGCGTAAAACCGCGGACGAGATTGTACAATCATAATTTAAAGAAGACTGGCAATGCTGAGGCATATCTGCCGAAACAGAAACTCCGGCTTTTTCAAGCGTCCTCGCAGTATGGCAGATCGGCAGCCCCATCACACTGGCAAAACAACCTGAAAAACTTTCAACGGGGTGAAATCCAGCATGCTGGATGGCATATCCGCCCGCCTTATCCAATGGATCACCGCTCTGGATGTAAGTATCCACCTCCGCATCCTCATAAGCACGCATCGGGACATCGCTAATGCATAAGTCGGTTTCCAGCATCCCACCTTCTGGATGATAGATCGCGATCGCGGTGTAGACCTGATGCGTACGTCCGCGCAGTTGCCGGAGCATTGCTTCCGCTTCGCGCGCATCCCGAGGCTTGCCGAGGATTTGATCAGCATCCACCACAGCTGTATCTGAGCCGATCACAATGCCCTCACCCCCTGCCCTCTCCCTGAGGGAGAGGGAGCTTGTACCTTCCTCCCCAGGGGGAAGGCCAGGATGGGGGACAGCCCGCGCCTTGGCTTCTGCCAAGCGCAGGACATAATTGGCAGGGCTTTCATCGGGCAGAATGCTCTCGTCTACATCAGCAGATGTGACATCGAAACCTAAACCAGTACAGGAAAGTAATTCACGTCGGCGCGGAGATTGCGACGCCAATAGTATTAAATGGCTTTCTTTTTTTATCACGAGGCGGATTCTAACACAAGAGCCGATTCACGTTGTACAATGGTACGAAAGTTGTCTAGTTGTGCTAATTCATATGTTGATTCGCTAAACCGCCCAAGGAGATCCTTTTGAACACCCTGAAAGAACGTATTCTGCAAGATGGTAAAAACCTCGGCAATGGCATCCTCAAAGTAGATGGATTCGTTAATCATCAAGTGGATGCCGTCTTAATGGATGAGGCAGGCAGATTATTTGCCGAGCTCTTCAATGACGTTGAAGCGACAAAAATTCTGACCGCCGAAATCTCCGGGATCGCTCCGGCAGTGATGGCAGGCAAATATATGAGGTTGCCCGTCGTTTATGCCAGAAAAAGCAAACCGATCACCATGCCCGATCAGGTATTTCTGACCCTCGCCCCCTCACATACCAAAGGCCGCACGGTTGAGTTGATCGTCTCCCCTGAATATCTCACCAACGGAGAACGCGTCCTGATCATCGACGATTTTCTTGCCAGCGGCGCGACCATCCTCGGGTTGGTTCGCCTGACTGAGATCGCAGGTGCAAAGGTTGTCGGCGTGGGCGCGTTGATCGAAAAGGGCTTTGAGGGCGGGCGTGAGACGCTTGAAAAACTGGGCTTCCTTGTCAAATCGCTGGCCTGCATCGCTTCGATGGATGGTGACAAGATCGTTTTTTCTGACTAGTTTTTCGTTAGGGCGACCGGCCGGTCGCCCCTATATTAAACCCATGAACTCAATCGTCATCCTCGATTTCGGCTCACAATACGCCCAACTGATCGCACGCCGTGTGCGAGAAAATCACGTCTACTGCGAATTATTCCCCTGGGACGCGCCAGAATCTCAGGTTCTCGCGCTCAAGCCCCAGGGTTTTATCCTCTCTGGCGGGCCTGCCTCCGTTTATGCGGATGGCGCGCCGCAAGCTCCTGCATATATTTTGGATTCAGGAATCCCGATTCTCGGCATCTGCTATGGGATGCAAGCCCTGACCGTTGCCCTTGGCGGGCAGGTGGATCCATCCACTGAGCGCGAATATGGTCACGCCGAGATCGAAGCCCTGATACCGGGGACGATGCTGGATGTGCTCTCCACAGTCTGGATGTCACACGGGGATCGAATCACAAAGTTGCCGGAGGGTTTCGTCGCGCTGGCAAAATCGGGGAACAGCCCCTACGCCGCAATGGGCGATTTTGAGCGCAAATATTTCGGGGTGCAATTCCACCCTGAAGTGCATCACACCCCAAATGGGTCCGAGATCCTGAAACATTTTGCCGTGGATATTTGCGGGGCAAAAGCTGATTGGACGCCGGATAATATCATCGAGGCCAGCGTGGAGGCAATTCGCAAACAGGTTGGGGATGAGCGCGTTCTCGCGGCTGTCAGCGGGGGCGTGGATTCATCGGTCGCGGCGGCGTTGGTACATAAGGCTGTTGGGGAGCAACTCGTCGCCGTTTATGTGGATACGGGACTGATGCGCAAAAATGAATCGGAGGAGGTTATTTCCGCTTTTCGGGAGCATCTTGGCGCGGAATTGGTCGCTGTGGATGCAGCTGATGATTTTCTGGGGGCGTTGGCGGGGGAGAGCGACCCTGAGAAAAAACGCCGGATCGTGGGGGAGAAATTTATCCGGATTTTTGAAGAGCAGGCAAAATCTGTGGGGCAACCCCGCTTTCTGGTGCAGGGGACGATTTACCCTGATGTGGTCGAATCCTCTGCGCCAGATCGGGATAAGGCGGCGAAGATCAAGAGTCATCATAATGTGGGGGGCTTACCGGAAGATATGCAATTTGAGCTGGTTGAGCCTTTGCGCTACCTTTTCAAAGACGAGGTGCGCGCAGTCGGGGAGGCGCTGGGGCTGCCGGAGAAGCTGGTTTGGCGGCAGCCATTTCCGGGTCCGGGATTGACCGTGAGATGCCTGGGAGCGGTGTCCCCTGATCGGGTGAAACGCTTAAGAGCGGCGGACGCGATCCTGCTGGAGGAGCTATCCAATATAGGCATGTTGGGTAAAGGCGCGGCGACATCCCAGGCTTTCGCGGTGCTGCTGAATGTGCGATCGGTGGGGGTGATGGGCGATCAGCGGACGTATCAGGAGGCGATTGCGATCCGGGCCGTGACGACGGATGATTTTATGACCGCCGGGTGGACGCAACTCCCGCATGAGGCGTTGGCGAAGATCTCGAGCCGGATCGTGAACGAGGTGGAGGGGATCAACCGGGTGGTGTATGATATTACGTCGAAGCCGCCCGCGACGATCGAGTGGGAGTGAATGTTAAAAGAACCGTCCTCCTGCACGGACTCGGGAGGGCCTCCCTTTCGATGGCATATCTGGCTAATCGGCTTCAAAGGGCTGGTTCCCAGCCAGCGATGCAGAGAGCAAAGTGCTCTCGGGGTGAGTAACAAAAGGAACTGCCGCACGTGTTCGGCGGGATAAATCCCTGCCTTAGTTCATGGAAGCCCTGCGGGCTGGGTGCTTTTAGCCCCGTAGGGGCTTTCACGAATTGAGGAAGGACTTCAGTCCGCACCGAAAAAAGAAGCGAAAACTAATGAAGAACAAAACCCTCCCCGCAGGCTGGTTCCCCGCCAGCGATGCAGAAAGCAAAGCGCTCTGGGATGAACGACAAATAGAATTGCACCTATCCGCCCGTAGGTAAACCCCGCGGGCTATGAGCTAAAGGACGATGCCTTAAAGGATGCTTCGCGAAATCGCCCTTGTTTGCCAGCCCCCTGCGAATAGCGTGAAAAATGTACTCTAACGACTATGACAGCATTTGAATATAAAGAAAAGCGATCGGCCAATGTTGCGTTATTGCACGGACTCGGCAGAGCCTCCCTTTCGATGGCATATCTGGCAAATCGGCTTCAAAGGGCTGGTTATTCGCCTTGCAATATCTCGTACCCATCGCACAAACACCCAGTTAAAAAGCTCGCAATGGATTTTGTCCTTCCAGCGATTGAACAATGTTTTAGGTATGGGTCCGAACCGATCCATTTCGTAACACACTCTCTGGGCGGGATCATCGTCCGTCAGTTGGCGGCTTCGAAGGCAAATATTAAAATCGGGCGCGTTGTGATGTTGGCCCCACCAAACGGTGGGAGCGAAGTGGTAGATACCTTGAGCAAATGGCCTTTCTTCGGTGCAGTGAACGGTCCGGCCGGGAAAGAGTTAGGGACGTCCGAAAATGATCTTCCAAGGTCTTTGGGTCCCGCGCCATTTGAGGTTGGCATTATCGCGGGGAATCGGACGATCAATCCGCTTTTATCAAAGATGATCGAGGGCGAAAACGACGGGAGGATGTCCATAGAAAACACAAAACTGGAGGGCATGGCAGCTTTTCTGGTTCTGCCTGTCAGTCATCCATTGATCATGTTAGACAGAAGGGTAGCGGAGCAAACAATTCATTTTTTGGAGCATGGTCTATTTCAGAAATCGCCGTCCGCATCGTGAATGAGGTGGAGTAGGTGCTTAGAAAAGCTTCACCACAGAGCCGTTGCTAATTCCGTTATGCCGTTACACAGTTTTGTTTTGCCGTTACACAGTTTCGTTTTGCCGTTGCCCAGTTCCGTTTTGCCGTTGCCAGTTCCGTTTTGCC
>JACKQG010003994.1_pt1 | contig 17512 bp, 24 predicted proteins | sample 8237621 | NCBI WGS metagenome assembly JACKQG01 (sample SAMN15677084, study PRJNA649215) | marine metagenome | biome: marine; feature: Black Sea; material: saline water; isolation source: suspended particulate matter (SPM) from the Black Sea western gyre | collected 2013-06-09/2013-06-10 | depth...
TTGATGATTTCGCCATATGTGACAAGTGTACCACATGTCTTCGTATTTAAAGGTGGGGAGTGGATTGGACATTTACACAAAAGCGCGGCGTGAGCCGCGCTTTTCATTTTTGTTTTATGTTTTTTCTGTGGCTTTTATTATCATTTCATATCCTCATACATCTCCGTTATCTCATCCACCAGCTCAAATGCTACACCTGCCTCTTCAAAGATTTCCTTGCTCCGAGTTCCGGCGTGATACTCTTTTGCCGCAACTACTCGCACAATACCGGCATTCACAATCATTTTGGCGCAAATATAGCACGGTGTCATACTGCAATAGAGTGTCGCTCCTTCAAGTGCCACACCAACCCGCGCCGCTTGCACAATGGCATTTTGTTCGGCATGTGCTGTACGAATACAATGACGTGATTGAGAGCCGTCGGGGTGCGTCACCGTATGCATTTCATGCCCCACATCATCACAATGTGCAGTGCCGACAGGAGAACCGACATAGCCAGTAGAAAGAATGCGTTTGTCTTTCACAATGACCGCACCGGAACGTCCACGGTCGCAGGTGGAACGAGCTCCAGCCATACGCATAATACCCAAGAAATATTCGTCCCAGGAAGGACGTGTAGATGCTTTTTCTCCCATATGTGTAATCATAGCACATCGCGCGCGCGAGTTAATTATATAATTTATTATATAATAAATTATATAATTAATTACGTAACTCTCTGTACACACAAAAGCGCGGCGACCTCTAGTCGCCGCGCTTTTGATTTTTCTTTGGCCGAGCACGACTTATCGTGCTTTAGGCTTTTATGTTTTTTCTTTGCTTTTTGATTATTACTTCACATCAATTCCCATCGAGCGTGCCGTTCCTTCAATGATGCGTGTTGCGCCTTCGATATCTGCGGCGTTCAAATCAGTCATTTTACGTTCTGCAATTTCAGCAACTTGTGCACGGGTAATGGAACCTGCTTTTTTAGTTGGTGTTTTGCCGGAACCCTTCTGTACACCGGCAGCTTTCAAAATAAGCGACGACGCCGGCGGAGTCTTCAGGACAAAATCAAATGAGCGATCTTCGTACACACTGATTTCCACAGGGATAATATCGTTGCCCATGTCGCGCGTCTGTTCGTTGAATTGATTGACGAATTCACCGATTGCCACACCCGCTTGTCCGAGCGCCGGACCAAGCGGCGGCGCAGGATTTGCCTTTCCGGCAGGCACCTGCACCTTCACTTTTTTCATAACTTGTTTTGCCATAGTCAGTATGTTAGTACGTTAGTATGTTAGGAGATTAGTAAAAAGAGCCGAAATATAGGTGAAAGGGGCGTAACATTCTTTGCTATGCAAAGACCCTTTCTTTCGTCTTTAATTATAGAAGCTCTGATACCATACCGTATTTTCGGATATTATGCAAGCAAAAAAAGGCGGCACCTTTGGTGTCGCCTTTTTTCTTCTTAGGCGCGCGAAGCGCGCCTTTTCTAATAACTACCAACTAAAAACTTGCTTACGCTTTCTTCACCTGCAAAAAATCAAGCTCCACCGGTGTCTCGCGTCCAAACATAGAAACCAATACTTTCACCTTCCCGCGCTCGGTGTCCACTTCACTCACCTTCCCTTCAAATTCCTTAAACGGACCATCCATCACAATCACCGGATCATCAATCGCAAGATCGATTTCGTGCTTCACGTCTTTCTTCTCCATACGCGAGAAGAGCATGTCGATTTCCGTTTTATCAACCGGCACCGGCTGTGTTCCCGCGCCGATGAAACCGGTCACACGCGGTGTATTGCGCACAACATACCATGATTCATCGTCCACAATCATATCCACAAGCACATATCCGGGATAGATATTTTCTTCAACTTCCACGCGTTTCCCTCCCTTTACCTTCACCGTCTTCTCAACCGGCACCACAACAGCAAAAATCTTCTCCTCCATGCCGAGGGATTCAATGCGCTGCTTAAGATTACGCTCCACTGCTTTTTCGTACCCCACATAAGTGTGGATGGCGTACCAATTACGCCCGCGTTGTGTGTCTTGTTTAGACATAGGTTAGTAAATTAGGAGATTAAAAAATTAGAACATTAAAGATACCTCGCACTACGTGCTCGTGTTTAGAGAATATAGTTCTCGAAGATCCAGGTAAAGAGCGCATCAAATACACCAAGGTAATACGCAACAACAAACGACACGACAACCACGATGATTGTAAAAAACGTAATCTGGCGACGATTCGGCCAATTCACGTGTCGCATTTCCGCCTGTACTTCTTTGAGATAATTGATCATATCGATAGTGGACAAAAGCCCGAAAAAATCCATTTTTAAAAGGCCTCTCGGCCCCTATTTCCTCTACTATACTCTCCTGTCGCAGAAAGTCAAGAGCGACACGACACCCATGCTTTCTGACGCAAGCGAATAAGAACAGCGACAAGAAATGCTGTAAGAAATATAAGCGATGAGGAAAAACATGTGCCGTCGGGCACATGAGTAATAGTGAGCACACACCCTTCCCTTGCCGCAAGAGCAATCACACCTTCCTTTACCAAACCAGCAAGCATCACCGATGCAACGCTTCCGATTCCAAGATACCAGGTGAGAATTTTTTGTCGAAATAAACGAGATTTCCCACACGGATCACCACGATATACAAAGAGCGACCATACAAATCCGATTGAGAGTGCTGTGGCAGTGAAGAAACAGACCGAGACAAACGACCACCCTTCAATACATGCCATTGGAATATTATCCGTTGTTTCAAAAAAATGCAGGAGCTTTGTATACACGCCCGACCACACCGACAATGCTCCCGCGATAAGAAGCGTCGATTGAAAGAGGAAGAGAAGAGACCGTAGAGAAGAGAACCGTGCCATGGGTATAATTGTAGCATGCTTAGCTTATAGCTTATAACTTTTAGAAAATATTTACTGTTGTCCCGCGCTTGATGCGGAATCTCTTCAAATAGTTACCAAAAGTAATATCATAACAAAGATTCCCGCCCAGGAACGGAAGCGACACTTCTCGCAAAGCAAATATAAAAGCGACGTCCGGAGGTCGTCGCTTTTATATTTTTTGTTTGGTACTTTTTATTTATTTCTAATCATCATCTTCATCGTCGTCTTTCTTACACGAACCGCATTCATGTTCATGTATTTTCGGACCGCGATGCGGCGGAATAATGAAAATAGCGAGAATATACACAACAATACCAGGTGCGACACCGGTAAAAATGGTGATAATCACCCACAGTACGCGCAAAATCACTGGGTCAACACTGGCATATTCACCGATTCCACCACACACGCCAGCAAACACCTTATTCTCACTGCTTCGATAGAGCTTTTTCATATATCATATGGAATAGGGATAATAATTACATCCTATCATGCACAACTCTCGACGCAAGACAACGTCTCTCACCTCTTCTGTTTTCTCGAAACTCTTCTCATATCTTCCGACTATCATACGCCCAATGAAGGAGTGCTTGGCGCTGTCGGGGGCGACAGGTCATATCTCTCCGTCGACAATTCTTACCCACCGCTCCCGCGTGTCGGCGAAATGCTTTCCAGCGTTTGATTTGTCGCTCGTCGTCAGGATGCCTGCGTCCCATATAGTACCGACAATACCACTGAAACCATCCACGCGGATCGTCTTTGTGTATCCACCCCTTCGCTTTCCAATACGAAAGCGGTTTACTTGCATTTACGCCAAAATAATTGAGTGTTGCGTCACGCTTTCCATGACACAACTTTGCACCCTTAAACCAACTCGCAGAGAACTCCCCTCTGCAATCAGTCATATACTTGCCCCCAAACACACCAAGAGCAAGCATTTCCTTCGGCGACAAATCCGGCGTAAAATCAGGGTGAAAGCCCCTCCCCTCCGGCTCGGTCAGCTCATAGGAATATCCCTTCTGCATCATGTCGTTTACGACAACTGTTTTGTTATGTCTCCGTGGCATAGTATAGATGTTTCAAAACTTCCTCAAACGGAACACCGCCTTCACGCACGTTAGTGAAATCCGCAATCGTGTCCCACTCTTCGTCTTTCTCGTCTTCTTTGTCCATAGCCATTCTACACACTATTTCTGTCATTCCCGGCTTGAACGGGAATCTTCGTTATATTGCTTCCAAAAGTTATTCGGGAAGATTCCGCATCAAGTGCGGAATGACAGGGGAAATATATTATTCCTCCTTTTTCTGATATTCTGGGTCTGGCTCAATGAGACCGTGTCCTTCCAAACGTGCACGGATGCTTCCGGGTTGGCGACCAAAGATAGGTGGCAATTCCTCCAGAGACTTCCCTTCCTTAAAGAGCGCGATGAGCTTTACATCATCTTCTTCCTTCCATGGACGATACGCATTCGGATACGTCTCGCGCAATTTCTCAATACGCTTCTGCCATGCCGACGGTTCGCTGCCATCTTTCCCTCCTTTTTCTTTTTTATTTTTTTGTTTTTTGTTTTGTCTCTCCAGTGTCCCCCCACATGCCTTTATAAAATTATCGTGCATACTCTTCACCTCTTCCGCACTCTTCCCTGCAAATATATTCCGCGCTTCATCACTTGCCGCGCGAAATGTCTCGTCCATCTCTCGCACATCAGGGTCAGTGGCAAATGCACGTTCATTGTAGCCGAGTAAATACACCCCTTCCAATCGTCGCACACGCGAAAGCGCCACATATCCTTGCCCGTATTCAAACACACCCGAGAGATCCATTGCTGCCATATCCATACTCATCCCCTGACTTTTATGCACTGTAATCGCCCATGCGAGCCGGAGAGGTATCTGAGAAATCCGCGCGCGGACTTTGCCGTCTTCTTCCACCACCCATTCCATCATCTCAGTGTCCACAATTGTTCCATCGCCGATTTTCACTTTCGGATTTCCGGAAAAGTCATCGAAGCCGACGACATCACCAAGCGTGCCGTTTACAAATTCTTTTTTCGGATCGTTTTTGGTAAACATGACTTTTGCACCGATTTTCAGTTTTAGTTCTTCGGGCGAGAGACACCCTTTCTTGAGTGCTACCACAAGAGATTCTTTTCCTGTGCCGGTCATGCGAAACGTGTGCGTGTCGCCCGGAATCTGAGCAAGCGCCGCATCATTCACACGGTCAACATTGGCATTATGCGAGAAAAGTTTTGGCATATCACCCTCCACACTCGTCACAATACGCTCTTCCAAACACGCTTTATGTGAGCCGTCGAATGTACCACACCGAATAGCTGAAAGTACTTCCAAATAGCGTGAATCATCCTGGCGATATTGTTCGGAGAGATAACACGTGAGAAATCCCGACTCCTTCCATACCAGTGAGTCGTATGCAAATCTCGGGGGCTTTTCATCAAGAGAAAGTTGTCTGTCGCCACTCGCGCTCGGGCGCATAATCGGTGGTAATTGGAAAAAGTCTCCCACCAAGACAACCTGCAACCCGCCAAATGCTTCCGGCTTGCCTCGTACTTCACGACACACCGCATCCACCATAGAAAGTACATTGGGACCAAGCATAGACACCTCATCAATGATAAGCACGGTTGCTTTACGGATCCGCTTCGCCAAATACTCACGCATGGCAATCGTCTCCACATCGTACACCGAAAGATGGTCGCGTACACCGATGCCACTCCATGCGTGAATTGTCATACCACCCAAGTGCGTGGCGGCAATGCCGGTGGAAGAGGTAATTGCCGGGTCAATACCGTGCTCACGCAAATACGCCACATACGTATTCACTGTATGAGTCTTGCCACTTCCCGGCTCCCCCGTGAGAAACACATTCGCCCCAGTTTTTAAAATTGATAATGCTTCCGATTGAGTCATGCATACAGTATACCACGGATAAAATTATAGACTTATTTTTTCTTTTCCGCTTCTTTCCGCGCGCGACGTACCATAAACGCCACAGCTTCATTCATATGAATATCCTGTATTTCAATATCCGGTCTCTTGTGTGCAAAGACACGGTACACTTCATCGGCAAATGCCTGCCCTACCGTGGGGATACGATCATAGTCCATCACGACAACCTTGAATGTTTCGAGCCCGGAAAGCACCCTGCGTGCTTGTGAACGAGAAATATGTACGCCACCGAGAGCATACAACCACACATGTACCTCTGTCTTGTCAAAGCCATAGTCACTATCTTCCCCAATATTTGTATATCGCTGAAAAATATCGTTTAGGTGGTACGTGGCGTGCGTATTGATACGAAATGTCACACGGGTCCCCTGTCTCTGCCCCTTTACTTTCTTTACAAAGAGATCCTTAATAACATTATTTGCAATGAATTGGTGTCCATAACTATCCAACAGGAATTCATCACCAGCCTTCGATGTAAAGAAAATACCCTCTCCGGAATGAAGTTTGGGCGCAGTCGTCATCTTTCCTTTCAAGAGATCTTGGATGGCCTCAATTTCTGATTTCAATCCTCGCTTCCTCATAATATTGCGAAACACGCCGATGCCGAAATCATCTATAGTGAAAGTAAGCTCTGTCGCATTCACGCTTACAAAAACCTTAATCTTCGCTGATTGTGAATGTTCAATGGCATTATTGAGCATTTCCGAAAATGCATACTCCACAATACTTCGAATATTTTCTGGGAGAGTATCAATGGCGTGGAGATTACGTCGCACCATCTCAAACACCACATGTTCTTCCAAACCTTTATTTACAAATGTTTTCGTATACGATACGTGTTCCAGTCCTTTATGTTTCTTAAGATACTCCTCTGTCGTATAAAATGCCGAACGTGTCGAACCAACCTTTATGATCCTTCTCTCCTTCACAAGGAGAGAAAGCACGCGCGACACATATTGTCGAGACACGCCAAAAAGCGCGGCGAGCTCACTTGATTTCACTCTCCCTTTTCGAGATATCTCTTGCAGAATATGTTCTTTCGTCAACTTCGTCATAAGAAATATATTGGCGAATATACATCAGCATACCAATTGTCAACTAATTGTAAACAAAAGCTTTTTAATTGTCAACCAATTGTAAACTCCCCATGAAAAACACATTCGCCCCTGTTTTTAGAATCGCCAACGCTTCAGATTGCGTCATGTTTTATAGTATACAGCCCTGCCTATGAAAACGGCTTTTGGATTTTACCCATGAACTCTTCCATTTTTACCAAACGCTTTGCCGCATCTTGGGCATCTTTCTTATCTAACACAAGACGCTCACGTACAGAAAACGGGAGGAGCGCGTTGGCAAAGCCCTTAGAGAAGAATCTTCGTACACCTCGCAAAGAACTTTTCTGGCGAATAATCATCTCAAGACGTTCTTTTTCTTTTCTCTGTAGGCGCAATGCTTCCTGCCTCATGTGTGCAAACACCCCTTCATCTTCCAATCGTCGAACTTCCGAACTCCACTTTGCAAGTGGAACAGTATTAAAAAGCACGGTAATTTGTGGACGAGCCATACCGATTCCTTCCAATCTTTCGACAATATCAATTGCCCCGTCTCTCACTTCTTCAAAATGCTTTCTTTGCTCCGCAGCCTCTGTTTTAAAAGTTTTCTTCATTTCCTCATCCTTCCAATTCTCCTCAACCCAATCCTCTCTTTCCTGAAAGTAATCATAAAGACCACCTTCCGACTTTGATTTTCTCAGGTATCCCCGTATAGACTCCCCTGTACTCCCATCTTTCAGATACGCCAATATCTCGTCTTTCGCTCGTTCTTGAGACTGTTTATCAAGTTTCCCCACATATTTTGGTACGTCCCTGGAAGTATGAGCAACAAAAAGAGATTCTTCCTCATTCAAGTCGCCCATCAAATCCCGAATATTTCTATGGAGCGCGTGACGTTCCTCATGCATGAATATGCGGTCAACTTGCTCTTGAGACCACTTTTCCCCATCATTTCGAGCAACCGACACAAACCCTCGATTAAAACCACCAGAGCTCTTCGCACTATCATTTCCATGCGCTTTCACATAATCATTCTCATTCCGTATCTCGACAAAAAACGATACCGGACCGCGCTTTATGAGTACCTCGCCCTCCGGTGTAAAGCCAAACAGTTTCTCAAAAAGAATCTCCGCGCCGTCTTCTGACCTCCAATCTCCTTGTACCTCATCCATTTCCCTATTTCTCTCAGCGATTTTGTCAAAAAAGAGGTCGTATCGCTTTTTGTCGCGTGGGCTTAGTTTTATTTCCTCCGCATATGTTGCAATAATCTGCTCCAGTTCCTTTCTTCGCTCATCACTAAACTTACTTTCTCTTAAAAGGACTGCTTCCAACTTTCTGTCAAGCATAATCCTTCCTTTTGTATATTCTGCTTTATTTGCATTATATTCTTCCTTCTGTCGGCGATATTCGGGAAAGCGGGCGAAAGATCTGACGCGCTCAAACTCATTCTCGGGATCAAAATATTTGTATCCGGGATCCTCCAACGCGCTCTCAAGCGGGCTTCCCGACCCTTGAAACTCTTTTCTCTTTTTGCGTCTTTCCTGTCGCGCATGATACTTTTCTTTCCCTTTTTCATCGGCTTCCTCGAGCATCAACTTCTCAAAAACCATGCTGTTCACTTCGTCAAACGCATATATTCGGTCCCCACTCAACCCTGTTATATGTTGCAACTCATCGATAAACGCTTTTACCCGTTTTGTCGCCTCACCTCTTCGCTCAAGTAATTCCCGCGCCTCATCCTCCGTATACTCTATGCTGCGCAATTCATGATCTGTTATATCGAGCACTTCCGCATCATCCGGATGTACAAAGCGCATCATGGTATCAATAGAGACATCCTTACGGATTCTCCGTGCGAGCATATCAGCGATGTTTTCTTTCTCTTCCTGAAGAGAACGCTGCTTCGCAACATATTCTCTTTTGAGGTTACTTCGCACCTCTAATGCAAGAGCCGAAATATCCCGCTCTTCAAACTCCGTACTAGTTCGATTCATTTCCTCCAGAGACGCAATGCGTTCCTTTTCTTCCAGTGAAAGAGACAGACCTGGTATACTCATTTCTCCATCTGCATCCTTCGAGCGCTTGAATAATACTCTACCCTCTCCTTGAAGGACGTTTTCTCCCCAGTCTGTGTTTACCAATAGTTCAACATTCAGAATATCCTCATTACGCCACACTCTTTTCGAATCAAGACTATCACTCAACAAGGAAAGGATTTCCTCATATCCGTAAGCAATGTTTCCCCCTCCCGCGTCGTGCTTTAAAATCATCTTTCTTCCCCGCTCTATCACTCTTTCTCGCAAAGCTGAGTTCTCATACAGATCCGCCATGAGATTCTTCTTGCGAATCTCCTCTTCAATCGTTGACCTGCTCATTTCGGTTACTGGCTCATGCTCGTCTTCCAGTTGCGCAGTCAACGCACTCACTTCCTCCTGCAATTCTCGCGCACGCTCATGCCTGACTTCGTCCTGCGCACGCTCCATCACTTCACGCGACTCACGCGCGAGTTGATACACCTCTCTAATATGGGCCGGGTCAATCTCCTTCTCCTCTTCTTTACCAGGATCACTTTCGACTATTTTCGCCATATCAGCCTCAAGCGAGTGCTGGAAAACTTCTTGTTCTTCTTTCACCGCCGCGACAATTCGCGCGGGGAGATCCTCTGGACTTTCAAGCCCTTCTCTATACCGCTCAAGAACCGCTCCGGGCTTTTCCGGAGTTTCAGTTATGACGTTTTCGGGCAATTCATCTCTTTCGCTTCCCAAACCCTCTTCGAACTCTTCGGGTGCTTCGTGGCGCTCACTATTTTTTGGATTTATTGTGGTCATGGTGAATTGATTGTCGCAATGTAGCAATACGTTGCTCGTCGAGCGATTTAGATATACGAGTAAAAAGTTTCGTACGCCGATGTTCCAAATCATTCATTGTCGCACGAAACTCTTCCCATATTTTTTTATATTGCTCAATCGACATATAAGTAACACCTCTAGTATACCAAAAAACCGCCCATGGCGGTTTTTTGGTATCTCTTTTCTCTTGTTGTGGGGTGCCTACAGGGAATTGAACCCTGATAGCCGCCTCCACAGGGCGGAGCTTTACCATTAAGCTATAGGCACCATGTTCGGCTTTTGCGCAAGCCGCTTCTTCTCATCCTCGTGATAATGGACAAGATGATGGCAATTGTGGCATATCCAGACTAAATTTTCAACCTTATTGTTCTTTCTGTTCTCATCACGATGATGCACGGCCATAACCCTCGGGTCATTATTGCCACACAAAACACAAACTGGCACGATCCCTGCTCGAGAAAGGACGCTCTTATAGGCATAATTCCCATCCTTCCAATTCGCATGTTTTTCACCAACAAATTGAGTATTTCGCCATACTGTTTGACACGCCTTACTACAAAAATATTTTCCACTTTTTGAACGCTTCATCTGTGTGACCGTTTTATAGGTTGTCTTACCACACACCGCACACGAGTATTCTTTTCCTTTCCTTCTCTCCGCATATCCACACGCACGAGAACAATACTTTCCTTGCCCTTTATCAAGAAAAAATTGTTTTGTGGAAAACTCCTTTCCGCAGTGTAAACATGTTCGCAAGATTGGCATAATTCTATTATACACAAAAAAACTCCCACAGTAAACATGCGAGCTTATATATACACTCAAACCCTATTGTTTACTGCCACCATGCAAAAACCGATACCGTATCGTGAGTCCGAGGACTGACCAGGAACCAATCATACCAACAGCAAAACTCACAACTACCACCCAGTCACTCATCACCAAGCCATATATCGTCCACACGCACGTGCCCAGTGCAAAGATACCGAATGTGATAAGCGAGACATCCTCGGCATCTTTCTTTTGCCAGATTCTATAGACCTGCGGAAAATATCCGAGCGACATTGCAACGCCCAAAAAAGCTACAATTATTTCCCAGACATCAAACATATATTATCCTACAAACCCCGCCACGATGAGGAGCGCGGCAAAAGCAAGTAAGAGCCAGCCGAATTGGATACGGCGAGCAACGATGAGAAGGAGGTGAATCGTCGCAAATCCAAAGGCAAATGAGGCAAGAAGTGCAATCAAATTCTCAGGAGATGGCACGAAACGCTCGGCGTTGAGCAGAATATTGCCGGCAATAACAAGCGGGATGCCGGCGATAAAAGAAAGTTTCAACGCCACCTCATCTTCATAGCCGCGCAAGAGAAGTGTAGCCACCGTCGTCCCTGATCGGGAAATACCGGGGACAACGGCGAGTGCTTGCGCAAACCCAATCATAACACCGTCGATTACTCGCACATCGTCTTCCTGTTTTTCTCCTCCTTTCCCTTTTGAGAACTGCAAAACACCCGTGATAGCAAGCGTCACGCCAAGGAGAATGTTCACCCACATACCGCTCATTGCCAATACACTTTCGGCAGAGTCGAGAAGGAAGAGTACACCCATACCAACGAGTCCACCAATGAGCGTTGCCACGATGTAAAAGATGAGGAGGTTCTTCTTTTCTTGCGATAATTTTTGATACTGAAAAAGATTTTTGCCGAGTGTAGCGATATCAGTGCGGAAATATACAATCGCTGCCAAGACCGTCCCGAGATGAAGAAAAAGAGCAAAGCGAATCGTATCACCAAGCGAGCCACCACCAAAAAAGAAGTGTTGCGCAAGCACCACCATTCCTTCAGAACTCACCGGCAACCATTCGGTGATACCCTGCACTATTCCCAATGTAAGGGCTTCACTTATCATATATACGTCTTTGAAGTGCACTATCGTACGATTTTGATCGATGTCTTATCATAACAATATATACTTTGCTTTCTCGCACAGCAAAAACGATACGGTAATCGCCAACCCGTAATTTCCTATACCCTTTCAATGAATGAAGAAGTGGTTTCCCAAATATCTCGGGTGATGTCATGAGTTTCTCTTGTATCACTCTGTCCATCCGTTCGCGGACACTCTTACTTAACTTTGGGATATCTGTTCGAATGACCTCTTTGTGGAGAGAAATAGTATACATTTGTTTATTTCCATATATCTTTACTATACGGAACATATTCCTTACTCTTTCTTTCGCGCTCCGAAGCAATACGATCCAGGACAATATCCTCTTCAACTTCAAGAGCAAGGCGCAACAACTCTGCCGCCTTGGTTGCTTGCGGAACATCATCACGGAGAGCGAGTTTTTTCACCGCGCGCTCCACATCTTTTGAGACGCTAATATTGATTCGTTTTTTTGTTGTAGGCATATATGAAGTGTATCAAAAGTGTAACACCTGTGTCAAGTGTCATACGTTGGCGGACGTTCGGCAATTCCCGCCTCTTCATTCACATACCGCGCGAGGACAAAAAAGAATGAGGAGAGTCGATTGAGATAGCGGAGTGTTTCGGGCATAATTTGCACCATTTCCTCTTCCACAACAGCCACCACTCGCCGTTCTGCTCTGCGCACAATCGTGCGCGCAACGTCGGTGCGAGCAGATACTTCATTGCCACCGGGGACAACAAACGAAGTAATAGGCGGTATCACCTCTGCCATTTTTTCTTCCATCTTTTCAAGCATGTTTACCGACGTGTCGGCAATATGCTTATCTGCCCCGGCAACTTCCGCTTGAATCGTGAAAAGATGCGATTGAATATCGCTCAGAAACTTTTTCGCCGACACGCCTTCTGGTAATCGCATATCCCCCGTAAGCGATACCAAAAGCCCAATCATACTCGTCGCCTCGTCAAGCGCACCGAGCGCCTCCGTAATCGCCGAGCTTTTTGATATTCGCTGATCACATCCATAGAGTGTTGTGGTGCCGTCATCACCTTTACCAGTGTAATACATGGTCGGTATATTAGTATGTTAGTAGGTCAGAAGGTTAGTATAGCAAACAAAAACACAGGAGAGAAATATTAAGGTTTAACCTTACTATTACGACACTCTTGTATGCCCTCCTTCCACGCCATTTGGCGAGAGAACAATTTGCCAGAGCTGAAGGTGACGGGCATCAAATGCACCGGCACATGAGAGCAGATAATATTTCCACATGCGGTAAAATTGTTCGTCGTACATGGGATTGTTTTTGAGCTTACTCCACGCGGCGTCAAAATTTGCAAACCACGCACGAAGTGTTCGAGCATAGTCGGGTCCGAAATTATGCCAATCCTCCATCACGAAATGCGGCTGAAGCGCAGATGAAATTTGCTCAACGGAAGGAATCGCGCCACCAGGGAAAATATACCGGTCAATCCACGGGTCAGTTGTGAGATCTGACGCGTGTCCGCCAATGGTGTGGAGAAGAAAAAGTCCGTCGGGCTTTAAAAGTTCTTTTGCTTTTCTCATATACGTTTCATAATACTTCACACCCACATGTTCAAACATGCCAATCGACACAATCCGATCAAACTCTCCTTCCATGTGCCGATAATCAACCACTCTAATTTCAACGGGCAGACCCGCGCAATGCTCTCGTGCGAGTTTTGCCTGCTCTTCGGAAACGGTAATACCAACACCCCTGATGTCGTATTTCTCTGTGGCGTATTTCAAGAAACTCCCCCACCCACATCCAATATCAAGCACGCTCATGCCGGGCTTGAGCCCCATTTTTCTGCAAATCAAATCAAGTTTTGCTTCTTGTGCTTCGTCCAATGTTTTTGCTCCTCCCTGGAAATACCCGCAGGTGTAGACCATGCGCTTGTCGAGCATCTCTTCGTACAAGTCATTACCGATATCGTAATGATGTTCACCGACATAATGTGAACGCTTCACGTGTCCGAGGTCGCGCAACAACATGCCAAAATATATCGGCAGCATACGAAGACACACGCCGGGTGTTTTGATACTTTTTTCCAAATCCGCAGACAACACTTTATAGAAAAACTCATCGAGCGGCTCCGCATCCCACCATCCATCCATATATGACTCACCGAGCCCTAACGTTCCGCGCTTCATAACACGGTCATACACCTTCTCATTATGCACGGTTATATCTCCTGAATTTTTTCCATTGAGTACGATATCCGCTTTTTTGAGAATATCTTCAATAAATGATTTTTTGCTCATACAAGAATACTGTACCAAAAAACAGTCTGTTTTTCCAGAAGAGATACCAACATACTTTCTGCATAAAAAGCGGGCGGGCGCTTCGCGCCCGCCCGCTTTTCTTTTTCTATCATTCTACATACGACTCCTCCACGATCTGCATGAGACGCTTCACAATATCAATGTGTCGTTTTTCGTCCTCGGCAATACGCATAATAGTGTCTCTGTCCTTTTTCTCTTCTGGAGAAAGCTCTCTTTCTTCAAGTATAGCAAGATGCTCTTCATACAACGCAAGTGAACGTTCCTCATACCCAAGTCCTTGGGTAAGGTTAAAAAGGAGGTCTTTTTGTGAAAGCGGGCACTGTTCCATATTATTGATACTTCTTGATCATCTGACTAATCGCCTCGCGGTGAAACTCAGAATCGCGCTTCAACACTTGAACTCCCGCAACAAAATCAGCACGCTTATCTTCCTCGATACAATTCCCCACATCTACACGCAACAGCGCGTCATACAGCGCGATCATCGTTTGTTCAATCGTCTCGTCTTGCAAAAGATTCTGCAGAACCTGCTTCATATCTGTGTGTTCCATGGGTATAGTATACCAAAAAACATATGAAAGCGGATGTGGATTGCTCGGAAGAGGGCTCCGTCGCGAGTTACTAAGCACTCGCCATCGTCGCAAAAAAGTTTGCTCCGATATGAATGCGGCTTTCGAGTCCTCAAGAAAGCGCATAAATGTGCTTTCTTCCTGCACAAAAAACACTTCGTGTTTTGTGCCCGGGAGAGGACTCGAACCTCCACACCTTGCGGCATACGCACCTGAAGCGTACGTGTCTACCAATTTCACCACCCGGGCAATATATTAAACGCGGCTGTGGCTTTCAGCCGCAGCCGCGTTTTTCTGTGCGCGAGAGAGGATTCGCACCTCCACGTCCGCAATGGACACTAGCCCCTCAAGCTAGCGCGTCTACTGTTTCGCCACTCGCGCAATGCCAATTATCCTACACGGTTTTGTACATTTTGTAAACACAAACAAAAAACACCGCGCGCGAGCGCGGTGTTTTTAGTATGTGAATTATTCAGCTTTCTTCTCCTCTTCCTTTGCCGGCGCATCTTCAGATGCGTTTGGGTTAGCAGGAGTATCTTCAGCTTTTTCCTCTGTGTTCTCTTCTTTCTCTGCAGGAGTTTCTTCATCGGCTGCCGGAGCTTCTTCTGCCTTCTCTTCAACCTCGGGAGCTTCATCTGTCGCTTCTGTATCTGTATTTTCAGCTCCTTCATTTGCTTCTGCTTCCACCGCTTCCGCATTCTTCTCGGCAACCTCCTCTGCAACTTCTTCCTCCTTGGTCGACTCCGCTTCAGCGGAGTTTAGGCTTTTAGTCAAATCAGGTAATGCGATACCAAAGAGATTTTTTACCTTACGACGAATTTCCTTCGCTGTCTTCTCACGGATGAAGTACAGCTTTGCGCGGCGCGCCTTCGAACGACGCACGAGTTCAATTTTATCAATATTTGGCGAATAGAGTGGAAAGACTCGCTCCACACCCACACCACTTGCGATCTTACGCACGGTAAATGTCGCGCCCGGCTCGGAACCGTGCTTGCGAGCAATCACCAATCCTTCAAATGCCTGAAGACGGGTCTTTCCCTTTTCTTCCACTTTGGAATACACGCGCACCGTGTCTCCGGAGCGAATATCCATTGATTTTCGATGCGACACATCCGTCGGAGATATCGCAACCGTTGTCTTTTCAATCATGTTCATAGTGGCACGGATAATATCATAGTTGCTCAAAACGAGCAAGCGCCTGTACGAAATCCTCCGGGAGAGGTGCTTCGTACGATACTTCCTCTCCGCCCGGAAGTCGCAGGTGAATACGATATGCGTGGAGGGCACTTCGCGAAAAACCAAGAACCGGATCGATGTTTCCCGAAATTCTGTCGGTGGCATACGTCATGTCTTGCACAATGGGATGACGGATACCTGAGAGATGTGCACGAATCTGATGCGTCCGCCCCGTATGAGGAAAGAGCGCAAGATATGAGTAGCTCCCTTTTTCATCAAGCACAGTATAGTCAGTGCGCGCCTCGCGCAATTCACCTCGCGCCTCCTTGCCCGCCGCGCGCTTCGTCATACTGACACCACTTCTGCCAAGCGGTGCATCCAAAACTCCTCGCTTCCTCACAAAACTCCCATACGCAAATGCTCGATACTCTTTACACACTTTCCTATCCTGAAATTGTCGCTTCAGATATAAATATATCGGCTGTGTTTTTGCAATAAGAAGCACACCTGATGTATCGCGATCCAACCGATGCACAATGCCCGGGCGCGGTAATATCACTCCCTCTGGCGTACGCATCTCTTCGCCCACACCAACACATTTAGAACACTTCTCAAGAAGCCAATCGGCAAGGGTGTATTCATTATTCTTCCCATCGGCATGTGTCAAAAGCCCAGGTGGTTTATTCACCACCAGAAGTTCATTCGATTCAAAAAGAATGTCGGGTACGGAATTACTTCCCTCTGTTTTGTTGTCGATTTCCATATCCGCGAAGAATAGCATCAAACTCTTCTTTGGTAAATGCAGGCCAATAGGTGTCCACAAAAAAGAGTTCGCTATACGCGCATTGCCACAGAAGAAAATTCGACAAACGCTTCTGCCCGCCAGTGCGGATGATTATATTAGGATCGGGAATATCGGTCGTCCATAGTTTTTTATCAAATGATTCCTCTGTGAGTGTTTCCTTTTCGCTCTCCGATATCCGCTTCACCGCATCTACAATTTCCGCCCGTCCACCATACGAAAGCGCGACGATAAGCTCAATACCCTCACCATTTTTTGTCTTTTCTTCAAGAGCGGCAATACTTGCACGTGTTTTTTTCGGAAGTGTTTCCAAAAGTCCGATGAACCGAATCCGTGTTCCCGTCTCAAGTGCTCGGGGAACCATTTCTTTTGCAAAATGAGAAATCATGTCCATAAGTCCCGACACCTCCTCTTCTGTGCGTTTCCAATTCTCTGTAGAAAATCCATACACGATAAGCGTTTTCACTCCCGCATCATTCGCCCACTTCAAACATGCACGAAGGGTTTGCGCGCCTTGCCTGTGCCCTTCGAGTGTCGGCAAATTGCGTTCTTTCGCCCATCTGCGATTACCGTCTAAAATAATACCGACTGTTTTAGGTATAGCATTCTCGCTCCCCCCACCTTTAAATACGAAGACATGTGGTACACTTTTCCCAACTCTGCAGACAGGACCGTCCTTTCGGAGAATAATGCGGAAATCATCATACTGACTTTCTCTCTCGCTTTCTGTGTATGACACATCCTCCACCTTTGCCCATAACGGACCCTTTCGCATAGCAGCAAGAAGCGTGCCGAGATTCTCTTCCTCTCCTTCCATAAGAAACCCTACGGTGCCGTCGGCATTATTCCACACACGCCCCGCAACATTCAATCGCACTGCATTTCGCCTTACAAAATCACGAAACATCACACCTTGTACTTTGCCCGATACAATTCCTTCATATCGCTTTTGCATTTACCTATAATACCA
>JACKQG010003995.1_pt1 | contig 17510 bp, 17 predicted proteins | sample 8237621 | NCBI WGS metagenome assembly JACKQG01 (sample SAMN15677084, study PRJNA649215) | marine metagenome | biome: marine; feature: Black Sea; material: saline water; isolation source: suspended particulate matter (SPM) from the Black Sea western gyre | collected 2013-06-09/2013-06-10 | depth...
AAGCTGGTCTGCTAATTTGATATAAGATCAAGCTGAGGTGTTCATTAAATACTTAACTTGATATATATTATTAGGGTCAGAGTAAAGTTATTTATTAATTATGTTAGAATATTTTTTTAAAACCAGATTAAAACAACTAGTCTGCTGAAAGGGATTGAGAGTCGATACTTAGTCAGTTAGAATATGCAGCATCAAGATAAACTACTTAAACCTGAATAAGAGCAAGATGCCAGAATTACCTGAAGTTGAAACAGTTGTGCGGGAGTTAGGTGAAGAAATAATTGGAGATACTATTTCTTCTGTGGAGATATTCCGCAGCAACCCTATTGTACAGGGAGATCTGGACGCATTTCAGCAACAAATGAGCGGAAGAAAATTTATAGATGTCAGGCGGCGGGCCAAATATTTGATTTTTCATTTAGAACCGGAAAAGTATTTAGTAGCTCATTTACGTATGACCGGCAAATTTATCATCAGTAACCCACTTCCGGAACCGACTAAATATAACCGTGTCTGGTTTAACTTAAAAAGTAACCGAGTTTTGATTTTTGATGATATTCGCTGCTTTGGTACTTTGGAAGTATACGCTAAACTTAGCGATTCGAAGTCACTTAAAAAACTAGGAATTGAACCTCTTTCGGCTGGTTTGACTCCGGAATATTTCAAAAAATTACTTCATTCCTCGAAGCGTGAAATTAAATCTATTCTGCTGGACCAAAAATTTGTTGTCGGTTTGGGCAATATTTATGTCTCTGAAATTTTGTTTCGAGCCAAAATACATCCGCAGCGCATAGCAGGAAAAATTAACAAAAAAGAATGGTCACGAATCGTCAATAACACACAATATATTCTGCAAGAGGCAATCAAAAATAATGGGACAACAATTTCAGATTTTCGCAGAGTTGATGACAAAACAGGAAAATTTCAACAATTTCTGCAGGTTTATGATAAAAAGGAAGAGCCATGCCCTGAGTGCGGACTGCCGATTCAACGGATTGTCCAGCAGCAAAGGAGTACTTATTTTTGTGCTGAATGTCAACGCTGATTAATCAATTATATGAGTCAAATTATAAAGCTTGTTCTTTTTCTCCTGCTGCTGAGTTTGAGTTCAATAACATTGATGGGGCAGCAGCAAAACATAATTCTAACCAGTAGTCAAAAGACAGGTTCATATATTTTCGCTCAGGAACTGGGGCGGCTCTGGAGCACCTCTAAAAGCAGTCCTAGAGTTGAGTTGGTGATACGTCCAGAAATATCACCTGTGGCTCGTCTGACACAAGTGGAGAATAACAGAGTTTCTTTGGCAATAGTTGACGCAGCCTCGGCTTACAAATATTTAAAAAAACATACTAATCTGCGTGTAATAACTGTGCTTTGGCAGAATTGGTTGTATGTTTTGGGTACGGTTCCCGGCCCCTTTCTTTCAGTTGAAAACACACAGACCTTGCTTGTACACGAGAATTCGTTATATTTTGCACAAGCTTGGAAGGGTTTGGCACCCCAGACAAAAATTAACTGGTTCAACTCAAAGAGTCTGCCGGATTTTTCGGCTGGATTTTCTGAAGAAGTTCTCAGTTTTACCGGTCCTGCTCCACTGCAGGAAGTAAACTACTGGCTGGAGCAATATCCGGGAATCAGACTATTGTCTCCAGACCAGCAATTAGTTCAGGTTTTGCGAAAAAAATTCAGTTGGCTTACTCCTCAAAAACTTCCAGCTAATACGTATCTCTATCAGTCTGAATCTTTGGCAGGATTGGCCTGGTATCCTGTACTGGTGACGCGTAGGGATTATCCTGATAAACTAGTTACAAAAATGCTTCAACTCATTTATGCTCAAAACAAAGCTTTGAATCCGCATCCTCTTTTTCAAAATATACGCCGCACATATAATGTGGCTTTCCAAAAAAATTACATTTATCATCCTGCAGCCAAAAAGATGTTTCGCTTCAAATGAAAATGCAGTTTGAACATATTTCAGTTTTACCGCAGGAGGTTTTGGATTTTGCCCCGGAATCAACCGCATCAATTTTGGACTGCACTCTAGGAGGTGGTGGACACAGCAGACGTTTGTTGGAAAAATTCCCACAAGCAACGCTTGCTGGAATTGATAGAGATGCTCTTGCCGTAGAGGCAGCAGCAGGTTGTCTGCAAGCATACACAGCACGAACAAAGTTGAACCAAGCAAGTTTTTCTGAACTGCAGGATGTTTTCAACAACTTAAGTGAGCCTCTTTTCGATTACGTTTTGGCTGATATTGGTCTTTCATCCGAGCAACTGGCACGCCCGGAGAGAGGATTTTCTTTCATGCAGGAGGGGCCACTTGATATGAGGATGGATCCGGATCGGCAGCAGACAACTGCGGCACATCTGCTCAATACTGCCAGTGAGCATGAATTGATTCAAATCTTGCGCAATTATGGTGAAGAACGATTTGCCAGAAAAATCGTGGCTAAGATACTGGCGGTTAGACAAGTAAAACCGTTTGAAAGTACGAGAGATCTTGCTGATTTAGTGAGTAGCGTTATACCACGCAGACTGCAAAAAAAAGGTTTTAATCCTGCAACTAAAACTTTTCAGGCACTTAGAATTGCAGTCAACAATGAATTACAGGAGTTGACAGAATTGTTAGCACAAATCCCCATACGCATGAAGCAGGGCGGACGTTTGGCCGTCATCTCATTTCATTCTTTGGAGGACCGCATTGTCAAACAGCAGTTCAGAAAATGGGAAAATCCCTGTGTTTGTCCTACCGACTTGCCCTACTGCATCTGCGGAGAAAAATCGTTGGGACGTGTCCTGACAAGGCGACCGGTAAATGCATCAACAAAGGAAGTTGCAGATAATCCCCGCAGCCGCAGTGCTCATTTGCGGGTTTTTGCCTTCGAAAAAACCGACTTATGATAGAAATTCGCTGTGATGAAAATTGGGATGAACTGATTGATTTGCCGAAGATTCGGAATATATTAATAATATTTCTAAAGCATTTATTTTCTGGAGAACATGGCATATCTCTGTATCTCACAGATGATGCAGAAATTCAAAAATTAAATAAAGAATTTCGTGACAAGGATGGACCAACAGACATTTTATCATGGACTTATGCAGAAGATGATCCGGCTCTGCAGGATGCAGAGATTATAAATTCAGAGGAGGAAAATTTTGCAGGAGAACTGGTTGTTTCTGTAGAACGTGTTCGTCAACAGTCTGTAGAAAATGGTTGGAATTTTGAAACAGAACTCATTCGTCTGCTGGCACATGGCTGTGCGCATCTGGCCGATTTGGATCACGAACGATCTGCAGAGGAAGCCCATGAGATGCTCGAACTTGAAATAACCCTCCTCAATGAAGTTGGACTGACAAACATCTATTAATCTGCCTTAATAAGCAACAGTCATTATTAATACAATATTGTAGCGTTGTGTAGGTATACTTTCCGTAACTCAATCGCATCATATTTCTTCATTTCCAGTTTAACCTGCCTGAGCCGTATGAAGTATAAAAATCAGTGACTGTTTCCAACGTTTCCGGCTGCTATTTCCAAGCTCAGATAACTTGCTTCAACCGATATTTTGCTTACAATCGGTTGGTTTTGAATTGTGATGTATTTACAGGTGTGGTGAAATAATGTGTCCGGAAATGAAACTATTTTCTAAATTATAAATCATCTGCAAAAATATAAGTGACAAGCACAACAACCAAAATAAGCACAAAAAAACCTCCTTGGCTGAAAGTTCCATTTCCGGGAGGAGAACGATACTCCTGGATCAAAAATAGTGCTGCAAATTTTAAGCTGAGTACTGTTTGCGAGGAGGCAAACTGTCCAAATATCGGCGAGTGCTGGAACGGTGGAACGGCCACTTTCATGCTGATGGGAGATACCTGTACACGAGGCTGCAGATTTTGTGCAGTTAAATCTGCAAAAAATCCAAGAGCTTTGGATGTTGAAGAACCCAGAAAATTGGCGGAAACAGTTGAGAAAATGGATTTAAAATATGTGGTTCTGACGACTGTTGACCGTGATGATCTTCCAGACCAGGGTGCCTCTCACATTGCAAGTTGTATCCGCTCGACTCAAAGAGCATGTCCTGAGATGTTGATTGAAATGCTGATGCCGGATTTTCAGGGAAAAACAGAATTGCTGCAAAAAATAATCAACGCTAGTCCCGCAGTATTGGCTCACAATCTGGAAACAGTCAGGAGTCTTACAGCAAAAGTCAGGGATGCACGGGCCGGTTACGATCAGTCCTTGGAAGTCCTGCATTACCTCAAACAGAACTGTCCTGAAGGTTACACAAAATCATCTTTAATGCTGGGAATCGGTGAAAACCAGCAAGAAATTTTACAGGCCATGGAAGATTTACGTGATGTCGGAGTGGATTTTCTCACCATTGGTCAGTATCTGCAACCCTCAAAAAAACATCTGAAAGTTGAAAGGTTCGTGCATCCAGAAGAGTTTGTTGCATTGGGGAAACTTGGTGAGAAAATGGGCTTTGAATATGTGGCTTCCGGACCTTTGGTTCGAAGTTCATACAAAGCTGCTGAATTTTACATTGAACGAAAAATCCGTGGCCGCACATGAGTCTTCCGGAAAAGCTTACACTCGCACCAGTTTCAAAAATTTCCGGCAAGGTTGATTTGCCGGGTTCCAAGAGTCTATCCAATCGAATTTTACTCTTGAGCATGTTGGCCAAGGGACAAACTGAAATCCATAATTTACTTGATAGCGACGACATCCGCCGTATGGTGGAAGCTTTGGAGACACTTGGGATTCAATTCGTTGAAAAGCGTAATGAAAATCGTATAACTGTTTCCGGAACTGCGGGGAAAATACCTGTTAACGAAGCCACGTTAATGCTGGGGAATGCCGGAACTGCAATTCGACCTTTGACTGCAGCCATGACCTTGGGCCACGGTCTATTTGTACTCGATGGTGTTCAGCGCATGAGAGAGCGCCCAATCATTGATTTGGTTAACGGACTTTCACAGTTAGGTGCAACTTTGCGCTGTCAGAATGGTACTGACTGTCCTCCAGTGGAAGTGAAAGCTTCAGGTCTTCCTGGTGGAATTACACGTTTGAGTGGAGCAATCAGCAGTCAATATTTAACCGCGATTCTTTTGGTTGCACCTTATGCAGAAAAAGAGGTGCAGATAGAAATTACAGACAAGCTGGTTTCTGTGCCTTACGTCGAAATGACTTTACGATTGATGGAACGTTTCGGAGTTGTTGTTAGTCATGAGGACTTTTGTGTTTTTAATATTCCACGCCAGACATACTGCTCACCTGGAAAAATATTTGTGGAGGGAGATGCTTCTTCTGCATCTTATTTTTTAGCAGGTGCAGCTATTACCAACGGTACGATGACAATTAAAGGCTGTGGTACAGACAGTATGCAGGGCGATGCACGTTTTGCTGAGGTTTTAGAAAAAATGGGAGCAAAAGTTGAATGGAGTCCGCAACAGCTTAAGCTAACAGGGTCCACTCTAAAAGGAATTGATGTAGACATGAATCAAATGCCGGATGCTGCTATGACTCTGGCAGTTGTGGCTCTGTTTGCATCCGAACCAACTGCTATCCGCAACATATACAATTGGCGGGTTAAAGAAACTGAGAGACTGAAGGCAGTGTCCACTGAACTGCGGAAACTTGGTGCAGAAGTTGAGGAAGGTTACGACTATCTGGTGATTGAACCACCCGAACAAATTCGGCAAGCTGTAATTGAAACTTACGATGATCACCGTATGGCAATGGCATTTTCGTTGGCAGCCTGTGGAAATTCACCTGTGACTATTAATGATCCCGGTTGCGTCAGCAAAACTTTTCCGGATTATTTTGAGGTATTAGAAGGACTGTGCAGTTAAAGTAAAATATGGAACACAATAAAACCTGTTGCTGACCTGAACTGTCTCTGCAAACGAAGAATTTGTTTGTTTTAGATTACAAAGCAGAGTGGAACCCCATGAAGCTGGTTACTAATCTGTACTGGTTTTGTGGTATTAAAATGTAACACCAATACCAAGCTGGATCTGAGTGGTTGTTAGGCGAATACCTGTGCTTTCATAGCTCATAGAATCTGCAGTCTTTAGTGTTTTAGCGGAACTTCCACTGTCTTCTAACTCTGCCTTGATATAGTTTGTGCGAACTCCCAGGAGTGTTTCAAAGCCAAATCCGTGGTGTCCCAGCATAAAAAATATAGAATGTCCCGAAAGAGATTTGTGTTTGAGGACTTCATCAGCTGCGCCGCTGTAGCCATAATTGAGAGTCGAATCCAGTTTCCCTCCTGCTAAAATTCCGGCTCCCCACATCAGTGTATAGTTTTCGCCAATCCCAAAAGCTAGATCTGTATAATTAGTCACCAGATTAGTTTTCTCTTTCAGAATCAGTGCATCGTTGCTTGAACTCCGGGTTTCCTTTTCAATTTTTGTGGTCAATGTGGTGTATCCCAGACCAATACTTTTCAACAAAAAATATAAACTGCCTCCGCTGGTTGCTGGATCAGTACTAGTAATTTTTGAGGTTGATGTTGAGCTTGAGTCTAAAAAAACAGCATGATCTTTTTTTGTCTCTCCCACTGGAGAAAGTAGTCGGATACGGATCAAATCTGAACGGCCACAAGCTCCAAAAAGAAGTGGTGCTAAAAAAATTAAAACTGAGAAACGAATGGAAGACATGCTTACCATCAAAGATTAAGCCTCAAGAAACAACCAGGGATTTTGCTGCTTGGCCTGCAATTCATAAGTTTGAATTTTTTCTTTAAACTGCAGAGTCCAGCCGATATCGTCTAAACCATTGAGCAGACAAAATTTTGCAAAGGAATCAAGTTCAAATGAGTACTGTTTCCCACTGGGTGCACTGACGGTCTGTTGTTGCAGATCAACATTCAACAGACAACTTTCGTTTGCTTCAACTTCCTCAAACAGTGACTGCACTTCTTCAGGTAAAAGCACGACGGCTAATATTCCATTTTTTCTGCAATTGTTGAAAAAAATATCAGCAAAACTGGAAGCAATAACACATTTAAAACCATAATCATTCAAAGCCCATGGTGCATGTTCGCGGCTTGAACCACAGCCAAAATTTTCGCGAGTCAATAAAATCTGAGCTCCCTGATAACGTCGAAAATTCAGGACAAACTCTGGATTTGACTGTGTACCTGCATCATCAAGATAGCGCCAATCGTGAAAAAGATGAACTCCAAAACCTGTCCGTTCAATTTTTTTTAAAAATTGTTTGGGAATAATTTGGTCGGTATCCACATTTATTTGGTCAAGTGGAACTGCTTTTGCTGAAAGGGATTTAAATGTTTCCATTTTTATTGTTACTTAAGACTAAGTTATATTGTTAAAAAGTTCGTGGATCAACAAAATGTCCGGCAATCGCCGCCGCCGCCGCCATCAAAGGACTGACGAGATGCGTCCGACTGCCCTTTCCCTGACGGCCTTCGAAGTTCCGGTTACTCGTTGAAGCACAGCGCTCACCAGGTTTGAGGACATCATCATTCATCGCCAGACACATAGAACATCCAGGCTGCCGCCAATCGAAACCTGCTGCAGTAAAAATTTTGTCCAAACCCTCTTCCTCTGCCTGACGCTTGATAATGCCGCTACCTGGAACAATCATTGCGGACACATTACCATTAACCTGACGACCTGCTACAAATTCGGCAACAGAACGCAAATCTTCAATGCGAGAATTCGTACAGGAACCAATAAACACGCGGTCTATCATAATTTCCTGGATGGGAAGATTTGCTTTGAGATCCATATATTTTAAAGCCTGCTCAAGAGCTTTTCTTTCTGTTGGACTATTAATTGTTTCTGGATCAGGAACTTTACCATTAATATCGGTTACCATTCCTGGATTGGTACCCCAGGTTACCTGAGGTAAAACATCGTCTGCAGATAATTTTACTGTTGTATCATAGACTGCATCGGGATCTGTAGGCAGCTTGCTCCAGGCTGAGACTGCCAACTCAAAAGCCTCTCCACTGGGTGCAAAAGGACGGTTTTTCAGATGTTCAAATGTTTTTTCATCCGGTGCAACCATACCTGCTCTGGCACCGGCTTCAATTGTCATGTTGCAAAGGGTCATCCGTCCCTCCATTGACATGGAGCGAATAGCTTTTCCTGCATACTCAATCACGTAGCCGGTACCTCCAGCGGTTCCGATTTTACCGATGATTGCCAGAATTATATCCTTTGGAGTAACAGCCTCCGGAAGTACACCATCGACTTCGACCAGCATTGTCTTTGGTTTTTGTTGCTGTAGTGTTTGTGTGGCCAATACATGCTCAACCTCCGAAGTACCTATTCCAAAAGCAAGTGCTCCAAATGCACCGTGAGTTGCTGTGTGTGAATCGCCGCAAACGATTGTTGCACCCGGAAGTGTTAATCCTTGTTCGGGGCCCATCACATGAACAATTCCTGCACGTTCATCGTCTAAATCAAAGAGTGTTATGCCAAACTCCTTGCAGTTCTGACGTAAAGTATCAACTTGAAGAGCAGAAATTGGATCTGTAATCGGTTGGTCCTGATTAATGGTTGGAATGTTGTGATCCGGAACAGCATATGTTGATTCTGGATGCAGAACCGGACGACCGGCTAGGCGTAGTCCTTCAAACGCTTGTGGTGAAGTGACTTCATGCACCAAATGTCGATCGATATAAACAATCGAGTTTCCATCCTGTTCATGTACAAGATGTGCGTTCCAGATCTTTTCAAACATTGTTTGGGTTTTTTCTTTACTCATTTTTTCTTATTTTATTAATTAGTTTAATTCAGAAATTTTAAAGTGTACAACTCAAAAAAATCTCTTCTTAGTGTCGTAAATGTTCAATCAAAATCAACTTCAAGCAGCATTTTGTATTATTTGTCTGAGCAGAAAAATTCTGAAAGTAATAAGACTAGTTGCTGTTCAATGTTTATTTTTACAGCAGAATTAATCAAACGACATCACCTCCGCCTGCCCCTGCAATTACTATAGTTCCTTCTTCCTCAAGTTTCTTGACGACCTTGATAATTTTTTGCTGTGAAGCTTCAACATCAGATATTTTAGCTGGTCCAAGGTTTTCCAAATCATCACGCACCATTTCTGCAGCTCTGGTTGACATACTGCTGAAAATGAGTTCCTTAACTGCATCACTTGCTGTCTTAAGTGCCAGTACCATGTCTGCCTGATCAACATCTTTCATTACAATCTGCATTTGTTTTGCATCAATGAGAGCCATATCTTCGAAGGTGAACATCAATTCCCTGATTTGTTCCGCGAGATCAGGGTTCGTTTCTTCAATGCTGGACAGAATCCTGGTTTCAGTTGCCTTGTCTACAGAGTTTAAAATTTCTGCAACTGGTTCAACACCACCTACACTTGTTGCCATACTGCCTGCTGTTTTCATTTCTTCCGTTAATACCTCATTCATTTCAGCAACCACTCCCGGAGGAATGCTCTCGATTACAGCCATCCTGTACAACACATCTGCCTGAATGCTTTCTGGTAATTCCCGCAGAACCGCGGAAGCCTGATCTACATTACTTAAGTAGGATAGAATCAGAGCCATTGTTTGTGGATGTTCGTTGCGAATATAGTTTGATATCATTATAGGTTCTGCAAAACGCAGGGCATCAAGTCCTGCATCATCTTCACCTGCACGCAGGTTATCACTGAGCTCTTTTGCTCTGTCTGCACCTAAAGCTTTGGTTAGGGCATTTTTTACAAAATCCGGAGAAGAACTGATGCTAACTCCATCTTCAGACATCACTGAGTTTCGGTAGAATTCTTCCAGCACAAGATCCAATTCTTCCGGTGAAACATCAGTGAAACGGCTCATGTAATAGCCGACCTGCTGTATTTCAGCTTCTTCCAAATTTTTCATCACGTCTGCAGCTGCGTCTTCACCCAGGGCAAGCAAAAGAATTGCAGCCTTCTTGGGGCCTGTCATTTTACCTACACTCATTTAACCTCACTTTACAATGTTGGTTTACTATTCTTAGAGTTTTTACCTGCATTGGTTATTATCTCGAGACTGTGCTTCAGGAACAGCTTTTCATCATTTCAAGAAACCGGCCAAACAGGTAAGATGCATCTCTTGGTCCAGGAGCTGCCTCCGGATGATATTGTACAGAATAAGCAGAGTGAACCAGAGATTCAAGACCTTCCACGGTTTGATCGTTTAGGTTGCGGTGAGTTATCCTGACATTTTCTGGAAGAGAATTTTCCTCTACAGAAAAACCATGATTATGACTGGTAATCTCAATTTTGTTGGTAGCATAATCCATCACAGGGTGATTACCTCCATGATGTCCACAGGCCAGTTTATATGTTTTGCAGCCCAGTGCCAATGCTAAAATCTGATGTCCAAGACAGATTCCAAAAATTGGCAATTTCCCCAGTAAAATACGCACTGCATCTATTGCCTCACCGACTGCAGCAGGATCTCCTGGACCATTTGAGAGGAAAACACCTGCAGGGTTCATTCCCAAAACTTCTGCTGCTGAAGTATTCCATGGCACCACAGTTACACTTATACCCAGATTGTTCATAATCCGCAAAATATTGTACTTTATACCAAAATCATAAGCAATCACTGTCAATGGTTTCTTTTCCGTAGACGGCCAAAAATATGATTCCCGTGTGGAAACCTGTCTTGCCAAATTTTGACCTGCCATTGTGGGCAAACCCAAGGCCTCTTCTCGTAACTCGTCCAGTGTATGACGTGAGTCTGATGGAACCAGAAGTCCTGAGCATTCACCGCTGGAACGAATTGTCTTCACAAGAGATCGTGTGTCAACACCCTCCAACACAGGGATTCTATGTTCAATCAACCACTGATCCAGTGACTGTCGTGCTCGCCAGTTGCTGCTGATATGACTCAGTTCCCGTACAATAAGTGCAGAAGCATGAGTTGTTTTTGATTCCATATCATCGAGGTTTACGCCGTAATTGCCAATGTGAGGATAGGTCATTGTAACAATTTGACCGTTGTATGATGGGTCGGTAAGAATTTCCTGGTAACCACTCATCGAAGTGTTAAAAATGACCTCACCTGTTGCCTCAATTGGAGCGCCACGCAACTTTCCTCGAAAAAATCTGCCATTATTTAAAACGAGCAGACCATCCGTCGTACCCATCAAATTTGCTGAAAGTTGTTTCTCCGACATTTGAACTTTAAATCACTTTGTAGCAGTCATTTGATAAATCAATAAGCAATTGAATTACGGCGGGTAAGATCAGGAAAATAGTTTTAATACCGAACACACACTTGTTTTAAGAATCCGAATTGCCGTTTAGTCCAGCAAACTTTCCATCAAGGATCATGTAGCAAAGCAATCTTATTTTTGCGCAATCAAACTCATGCCGATAAATATACTCCTTCTGAAAAAAAACATCGAGTACTTCCTGTCAAATATTTCAGATTACTGCAGTTTATTTTTGCAGAAAAAAAGCTAGCTGATTTATTTAACAAAAATTATACAATAAAACTGAAATTACTGTACCCAAAATATTTTAAAGACCTGAAAATATTCAAAGTGGACTCAAAAAAAATATATTGCGCTCAAGACACTGAAGTAACAGTGTAATTTTGTAGTTATTAAAGCTGGTAGATTCAGCGCAGCCAAGTTTATTGCAATTTAATGCCTTAACTCAGCTTTTTGCCTTTTATATGTCAACAGCTAAGTCTTAAACTGATAGCAGGCTTGGTATCATTATTTCATAGCCAAATGCTGAAAAAGATGTTTTCTTACTAGATAATTAGCTGCAAGAAATATTTGAGATGGATAAGGAAAAATTAATTAAAAGAGAAGCTGCTGCTGCTCGTAGGAAGGGAAATGTATTTAATACATCCGGAAAGAAGAAATCAAAACCTCTTGAAGTTACTCCTGGGCTAAAGTTTAAGAGTATAGAAAAGGAAATAATTGTAGCGGCGGAAGAAGTAAAAAAACTGGGCAATTCTTCTTTTATGCTAAAAATGCGCAACACTATTCTTACCGGAAATTCTGAAGGTGAAGGAACACACGTAGATGCCAGCATCATAGGTAAAGAGGTAGACAGCAAGGCTGTTTCTGCTTTGATTTCAAAAATCAGTTCAGATCCTGCCTCCAGCACAGAGCGGGTCAAACTTGTCAGGATGGTTATGCGTGACAAACGAGAGTTCCCATTATCGCTTTTCCGCAACCTCATGATACAGGCAGCTCTAACTATTTATTTGGGAGATATTACTCCAGCCACACTGCAAATTGCCGGGCAAACATACCGTTTATATCTGGAAAATATTATAAATTCACACAAAAAAGGTTTGCTGGTTGTACATTCAAAACAGTTAAAAAATGTGAATTTGGATGTTATCTCTGTCAAAGACTTGATCAAAGAAAATGAAGATGAAGATGCAGTGATAGATGAAAATGAGGAAATTGTCATCCAGGAAATTAAAATTACACTAAAATTAATAGAGTTTACTAATTCACTTGATGAGGAAACCCGAGACAACATTACCATGTCAATGAATCTGCATGAACTGGATGAGGTTTCTTCAAAACACGGAGTTAAGAAGATATTTACTAGTGGAGGAGGTGCACAATCCGCAATGAACAAGCAAAAGCTTGTTGTGCGTAAAACTCTGGCTGCACTGGAGGTGATAAAACGAATTCCTGTTCTCCATCCAATTGGTTTGAAAATAGTCGCAAAACTTCAGCAAATTGAAGGTAAACTACCACTCCCTTATCTGATGGAAGCACGTTTGCACATGCAGGCTTTACGTATTCTCACTTTACGGGTAGTGATGAGGGATTATTCTGCACGACCAGCACTGACTCCAACCTTCAACAAGGCAATTGTTGCATACCATAAGGCTCTAAAAAGGACTTCGATGACCAGCCCTAAACGAGGAGAAATTACAGTTCTTGCAGAATTTGCACAAATCTCTATGTATGCATATGAACAAAGAAAAATGCTTCGACTGGCAAATCATGGTGTTTTGAAAATTCTTGAAATGGGAAAAAAAGCCATTGATGTTATTGCTCCTGACAACAGAAATTATCTCAAACAGCAAAAACACATTCATTCTGCAATCAAGAACTTGAAAAAATTTGGCTGAATGCAGCCAAGAATTGTCTGTTTTGTTCCGGAACTGTTACGCAAAGGAAATTGTAGAGCATGTGACTAGTTTTTTTATTGACTGTCTGACAAAAGCGGTTCCAAATATTTTAGCACAGTCAGCGTAAGGATCTGATGCCCTTCAGCATTTGGATGGATTCCATCCGGTAAGTTCAGTTTAGGTACTCCGCCAACATCTTTTAGCAGGAATGGAATCAGCGGCAACTTATACTGCTGTGCCAGCTCATAAAATGTATTCCGGAATGAGTTGGTATATTCTCTTCCGTAGTTTTGAGGAATCTGCATCCCAGCCAGTAAAACAAGGATATTTTTTGATTGTGCTAATTCAATGGCCCGCCCCAGGTTTTTCTTCATATGCAGCACGCTCAAGCCCCGCAGACCGTCATTCCCGCCTAAGGCGATAATTACTATTTTCGGATTAGTTCTGAGGTACCATTTGAGACGTGAAGGTGCACTGGCACTGGTGGATCCACTAACTCCAGCATTAATTATTTTAATTTTATGTCCTCTGCTTAACAGTTCCTTTTCAAGCAGGTATGGATATGCTTCATCTCTGGCCACACCAAACCCTTCTGTCAAGGAATCCCCAAGTGCAACTACCAGTGTTTGCGCATAGGCAGTATCTGAAACAGAGGTAGAACCGAAAATTAACAGTGCCAGCCAAAATAATTTCGTACCCTTTTTTTTCATCTTTACTTACTCGTTTCTAATTGTTTAAATTGTGAGAAAAAAGCAGTGCGTGATTCAAGCCGGCGCTCGTTTTTTACTTCTTCTGATGCTTCACCGATAATTGGAATTGTTAACAAATCAGGATTGATGTCAAGCAGGAATCTTGACACTACCTGCCGGATTTTTTCACCGTAACGCTGCTTGGATTTTGCCATTGAAAAAGTTAATTCTTCCTGTGCCCGGGTGATGCCGACGTAACATAATCGGCGTTCCTCATCTTCTCCGTCCTCATCAATTGAGCGTTGATTTGGAAAGACTCCTTCTGACATGCCTATCATGAAGACAAACGGGAACTCCAACCCTTTTGCGCTGTGAAATGTCATGATGGCAACTTGATTAGCTTTGCTTTCAGAATCGTTGTCGTTTTCAGAAAAAAGCATTACCCGCTCCAAATACTGCTGAAGGCTTGCTGCAGAATTGTTGTCAGAAAATTTTCGGACACTCTGCAGTAATTCCAACACATTCTGCACACGCCGCTCTCGCACTTTAACATCACCGCTTTGAGTCTCCAGATATCTCAGGTAACCAACTTCAGCTAACAGTTCCCTGAAGACTGTCCCCAAGGGTTCAGAAGCAAACCGCTGTTGATAATTGGTGATAATTCCTGCAAACATTTCCATAATTAATGCAGATTCTTTGGAGATATTTTCATACTTTCTGGCTCGCAGCATTACCTTAAACAATGGTAAATGCGCCTCATGACAACATTGATTTGCCTGTGCAAGTGCTGTTTTCCCAATTCCTCTCCTTGGTGTGTTTACTATGCGGTGCAAACTGACTTCATCATTTTGATTATGAATCACTTTCAGGTAAGCCAGTGCATCGCGCACTTCCTGTCTGTCATAAAAACTTGTCCCGCCGACTAGCAGATATGGAATTTTTGCTTCACGCAATGCCTCTTCAACTGCCCGTGATTGAAAATTTGAGCGGTATAGAATTGAAAAATCCGCATAGCGACGTCCGGACTGCATTATTTTTGTACGGATTCTCCTTGTTACTGCTTCCATTTCTTCGGCTTCACTGTCTGACAGTAACCAATCCAATTTTTCGCCACCCTGCTTTGCAGACCAGAGTTTTTTTGGCATACGTTGAGTGTTTTCTGAGATTACCTGATTTGCAGCTGCCAAAATATTTTGGGTTGAACGGTAATTTTGTTCCAGTCGAATAAATTTTACTCCAGGAAAGTCCTGTTCAAAATCAAAAATATTCTTTACTTCTGCACCTCGCCACCCGTAAATAGACTGGTCATCATCACCAACCACACAAAGATTACGGTGTAGTTTTGTAAGATGCCTCAAAAGTTTATACTGAATACGATTTGTGTCCTGATACTCATCAACCAAAATGTAACGGAAACGTTCCGTAATAGTTCCCATTTGTTCCGGATGTTTTTCAAAAAGAGTCAGGGTGAGATTTAGAATGTCGTCAAAATCAATGGCATTACAAGCTTTCATAGTTTGTTGATAAATCCGATAAACCTGCCCAAGGATTCGTTTTTGACTAGATTCCTGTTGTTCCAGAAAGTGTTCCGGAGCATAACCCAGAGACTTTGCTTGTCCAATTTCAAAGTGTACTGATTTCGCATCAATCAAACCAGTATCATCAAAATTGTGATCTTCCATGATAGTTTTGATTACAGAGAACTGATCTTTCTTATCGTAAATTATGAAGTTAGGACGGTATCCGAGATGGTGAATAGATTTTCTGAGCAAGCTTACTCCAAGTGCATGAAAGGTGCTCAGGTGTACGCCTTTCTGTTTCCCTGCAAGCATTTCCTGCAAACGTTCACGCATTTCTTCAGCGGCCTTATTGGTAAAAGTTACTGCAAGAATCTGCTTTGGCGGGATTTGTTTATTTTGGATCAAATGGGCTATTCGTTGTATGATTACACGAGTTTTCCCGCTGCCTGCTCCTGCCAGGATCATGACCGGACCTTCGACAGTAGTTACGGCTTCCTGTTGCTGTGAGTTAAGTGTTGATAATGAGATCATTAAACTTGGAAAACTATTAAGTATTTACTTGAAACATGCTAAGATATTGTTGATTGAATACAAGTGTTTCAGCAAGCCATTTCAAACTAACAGCTTTAACTCAAACATTTTCTTATAATAATAGTTGATGACTGCAGACGAAATTCAAAGATTTTTAGAACAGGAATTTCCTGACAATCCGCTGATTGTTGAGTCTTGTGAGAAGCGGCGTGCAAGTTTGCGTCTTAAAGTAGATAATACCCACTTACGACCTGGTGGAACAATTTCCGGACCAACTATGATGCTGCTTGCTGACACCGCAGTCTATGCTGCAATCTTGAATACAGTGGGTGCGGTTGCCTTGGCGGTAACTACAAATTTGAACATTAATTTTTTGCGGAAACCACTACCTGGGCGGGACCTATTTGGTCAATCGTGGCTGATGAAAATTGGTAAACGTTTAATTGTGGGTGAGGTAATTATCAGTTCTGAGGGAGATCCGGAACCGGTAGCACACGCTACTTGCACTTATTCCATACCACCGGAATCATTCATAAAATAAAGTACCAAATGTGGTTGGTTCTAAGCCTTTTATTGCTGGTAGTTCCTATTTTGGAAATTTGGTTGCTGATGCAGCTGACCTTCGTCATGCCTCTTAATACAATATTTTTTCAGTGTTTGGTGACGTTGGCTGCAGGTGTCTGGTTCATGCGTGGTGAAAATTTTTCTCTCTGGACTTTAATCGAAAGCGAATTGCGCAACCAGAGACTTCCTGCAGAAGAAGTTCTGGCTGATTTTCTGCTGTGGGGAGGAGGTGTGTTGTTAATCATACCCGGACTTTTAACTGATGCAATCGGATTATTGATCTTTATTCCTGCTGTCAGGCAGGAAAGTATACAATGGCTCAGAAGGCGGATGCTTAAAACAATGGGAAGATCGCCTTTAGAGTACTGACTGTTGTTTAACTAAACCAAAAATGTTGTTCATAAAATTTCTATGTTTACGGGAATAATACAAGGTGTCCGAATAATTTCAGCAATCACTGATATTGAGGGAGGGCGTCGCTTACGAATTCAACTAGAATCTTTAATAGATAATCTTCAGCAGGGCGCCAGTGTTGCGGTGAATGGTGTTTGTCTGACGGCCGTTCTTATCGAAAAGGAATGGGCTGAGTTTGACATAATTCAGGAATCTCTCGACCGTAGTAATCTTGGTGCACTAAGAGTTGGTGATCATGTAGACATTGAACGTGCTTGTCATTATGGTGATGAGGTTGGTGGTCATCAAGTGACAGGCCATGTAGACTGTACGGGAATAATTGGTGAAATACTAATTAGTCCCAACAATCAGGATGTGACTTTTAATTGCGAAAAAAAGTGGGGTGCATACCTGATACCTAAAGGTTGGATTGCGATTGACGGAATTAGTTTGACTGTGGTAGGTGTTGGTGAAAACTGGTTTTCAGTTTCTCTTATCCCTGAAACTCTGCAGCAAACAGTTTTAGGTCAAAAAGTAACTGGTGATACAGTAAATCTTGAGTTTGATCACACTACTAAAGTAATTGTTCAGACAATTCAAAGCTTGTTGCCTGAGATTAAAGGACAACTCTTGTCTGATTTGAACGCTTGATTAAAATAAAAAAAGTTTTTTGAATTAAAGTATTGACAGTAATGTAGTTAGCGGTTAATATTATGAGCTTTGCA
>JACKQG010003326.1_pt1 | contig 17501 bp, 29 predicted proteins | sample 8237621 | NCBI WGS metagenome assembly JACKQG01 (sample SAMN15677084, study PRJNA649215) | marine metagenome | biome: marine; feature: Black Sea; material: saline water; isolation source: suspended particulate matter (SPM) from the Black Sea western gyre | collected 2013-06-09/2013-06-10 | depth...
AAGCCTATTCCTCTGGGGTGGTTAAAATATTCGCCTTCCCCGCCGGGGCGTAGGCCCTCTGGGCCGGAGGCTTGAACTCGAACAAAATTGAGCATTTTTCAAAGGTCTCCTTTGATAAATGAAGCGGATTTAAAAGATCTCATAGAACGATGATTTTACCCCGCACGTAATCCCCTAACTCCAAGACACCGATACTGTGAGTCCCGGAGGAGGTGTACCCGGTTGCCGTTCCCGGATTAAAGAAAAGGACCCCATCTCTTGTGTGATTCGAAGCGATGTGGGAATGCCCGTAAACGATGACATCCACGTTATGAAACAGGGGCAGGATGCGATCCTCTAAATCGTCAGAACGACCCCACCCATGAATAATCCCGAGCCTGTAACCCTCTAAATTTATAACCCTTTTTTCTGGTAGAAGCTCCTTTACTTCCAGGGTATCCATGTTGCCGTGAACACCGTAGAAATCCTTGGCTTTCAGAAAGTCTATGATCTCAGGTGAAACAACATCGCCTGCATGGAGAATCAGATCTTTATCATACAGATATTCATCATAAATGTGGGCGAATTCATTGGTCAACTGATGCAGATGTGTATCTGAAAGCACTCCAACCTTCATTACATTATCCAATACGGTCCGGTTCACAAGAGGGTAGATAATCTTCAGTATGCGAGTATACCAAACCTAAAAAAAAAGACAAGGCATAATCTTCGGTAACCGGAAAAATCGTTTGACAAGAGTGAGACAACGTCGTTATCTTAAACACCGAGCCCTAAGGACTGGAGGTGGAGCAATGCCCATATACGAATTCTATTGTCCGAAATGCCACATGATATTCAATTTCTTCTCACGGTCAGTAAACACCGAGAAAAGACCTGTGTGCCCCAAGTGCCAAAAGACCGAACTTGATCGCCGGATGTCGGTCTTTGCCAGCCCCCGAAACCAGGGGGAGGATTCCGATGTGCCGCTTCCCGACATAGATGAGAGCAAGATGGAAAGGGCCATGAGCCTTCTTGCAAAAGAGGCGGAACATATGGATGAAAATGATCCAAAGCAGGCCGCTAATCTAATGCGCAGGCTGACGGATATGACCGGGCTGAATTTGGGGTCTGGGATGGAGGAGGCATTTTGGAGGATGGAGGCGGGGGAAGACCCCGAAACCATAGAAGCGGAAATGGGTGACCTCTTGGAAGGGGAGGAGCCCTTCGCCCTTGAACAGAAACCTGTCAAGGGCGCCAAATACCGGCCCCCCGATGTGGATGACACGTTGTATGAGCTTTGATGGTAACCGTTTAGAGGTTCAAGGATTGATGGTCTTGTAAAAAGTCTGAGATCAAATTTTTCTGGCTTATAACCCTTTGATTTTATTACATGCCAATTTGATTTCTTGTGACTTTTGCGCCTTTTTGCGGCTTTATCAAGGATCAGAGCTGTTTTTTTGTTTGTTTAATGTAGCCAATCCGCTCTCATAGTTCTACCAGCTCAATGTCTCCCCAGGTGGCCATGGTGTCTCCTACGATAACGAGGCCGCCTAAGATGCCCTGGATCTGATCTGCCCATTTGGCTACTTGCTCAAGGTCCTTTTTTTTCTTCACCCTGTTTCCGAGGGCGGTCGCAGCACCATCGGCTAAGGCCGCCGATGACGACAGGGCGCAAACCACGTCTGTGATCCCCTGGCTCAGGGAGTGGCCTACGGTCGCCGACGAAGAACACACCCCTAAGGGCATCTGGCGTATTGGAATCAACAGGCCAAACCTCCCGCTCAGAGAGGAAGCCCCTGCGAAAACCGATACAGTTAAGGGCCGATTGGCCTTCAGAAAGATGTCTCCCCCGTTTTCCACGATTACCTGGTCGGCCAGATCAAGAAGACCCTCTGCTACGTACTGGGCAATAGCGCCTGCCACAGCCGCCATAGGACCAACGTTGACTTTCCTTGCTGCGGAAAGCATCTCCTTTACAACCGGAGGCGCATAGGGGTCCTCCCTCAGGGGCAGGAGGGAGTTTGCAAACTCCGGGTAAGATCCAATGTAGGTTTCAACCTGGTGCCTGGAATCAAATATCAGGTCCCTGGTCGTTTTTTCCAGGTTTTTGTCCGCACAGACCCACAGGTCCGTTTCTTTGACAACCACACGAAAACAGGATAGGTCTCGGGCGCTAACCCTTTTGCGGTAAGTTCGTTCGGTGTATTGGGGCATCAGATGGCTTTTAAAGAGAGGTCTGTTTTGAGAGAGGCGGTAACAAAAATAGGCTTCCCAAGATGCCGTTATTTTTCCCCTTATTAATCTTCCCTCCTAAGTGGTTTAAGATCACGGGAAAAAAGATGCACGTACATCCGAGAAGCCTAACTGAAGAGCTTCAAAATTCTTTAAGCTACCTAAACCAACTCCGTTAATGGGATTTTATTTAATGCTATATAAAACTATGCAAAATTCCTGCCATATCATCATTTTGAATGAATTAGCATAAATTCTATATGGTTAGACGAACTATGCAGAAAGTCACAGCAAAAAAGTGTATCAAAAAAACCACATTGTGTGAAATTAAACGACACCCAAGGGCGTTCCTCTGATGGCAGCTACTCTCCCATAAGTTCGGGTTCCACCGAGTGCCCACGAAATCGGTAAGTTGATAAGTTGACAACGTCCCGCATTACACATTACGCATTATTGGTTTTCACCCACAAATCAATTTTACAAAATGTAAATAACATTGACAATTTGCAAAAACCTCTCTAATATTCCTACATGATTAGGAGAAAACTTTCTTCAAAATTAGAGGAGCTTTCCAAGCAGTACCCAGTCGTAACCGTTACCGGCCCAAGGCAGTCGGGAAAAACAACCCTGGTAAAGGCAGTTTTTCCTGAACGGACATACGTGTCTCTTGAAGAACCGGATATTCGGGAATATGCCTTAAGCGATCCCCGCGGATTTATTGCCGCCTATCCTGAAGGCGCAATCCTGGATGAAGCCCAGCGCGCGCCTGATCTTTTTTCCTATATTCAAGCGCACGTGGATAGAATCGGCAAAGAAGGCGTTTACGTTCTAACAGGTTCGTTTAATTTTGGCTTGATGGAAGGGATCAGTCAGTCTTTGGCGGGAAGGGCGGCTATTTTAGAACTTCTTCCGCTTTCATTTTCCGAACTGGATCAGGCAAGAATAGTGCCCGGCTCAATAGAATCTCTCATGTTTACAGGTTCATATCCAAGGATTTATGACAGAAACTTGGAGCCTCAACAGTGGTATGCCAACTATGTCACAACTTACCTCGAAAGAGATGTGAGGCAGGTAAAAAACATTACCGACCTTTCGGTTTTTCAAAGGTTTTTAAAGATGTGCGCTGCACGTTCAGGACAGATCCTCAACCTTTCAGCACTCGGGGATGACTGCGGGATCACGCACAACACTGCAAAATCATGGCTGTCCATTCTCGAAGCCGGGTATATTGTATATCTTCTGAAACCGCATTATAAAAATTTTAACAAGCGGCTGATCAAAAGCCCGAAGATCTATTTCTACGATTCAGGGCTTCTCTCATACTTACTCGGAATCTCTTCTCCGGATATTCTGAGCACACACGCATCCAGGGGGAATATTTTTGAGACATGGGTTGTTTCAGAGCTTCTGAAGGGCAGGTTGAACAGAGGGTTGAAGGAAAATATATATTTCTGGAGGGACAATACCGGTCATGAAATTGATTGTATTGTAGATCAGGGTGATCTTCTCATCCCCCTTGAAATAAAATCCGGAAAGACTGTTTCACAGGATTTTTTCAAGGGATTCAGGTTCTGGTCTAAAATCTCCGGAACTGAAGGAAAACAGATGTACCTTGTTTATGCAGGCTTGATGGATCAGACGAGGAAAGAAGGAAATGTTCTTTCCTGGAAGTCTTTTGGTAACACAATCCCGTTAGAAATATGAGTGTGCACTATCGGGACGTCCATAAAATTATAAAAATCCCATGCTAAACAAAAAGGGAAAGCCCATAAGCTTGGTAAATGCTAAAGGGAAAGTTGCAATGTTATGATTTTATGTCCCCCTCTCATAAATTGGAATCATTGCAAAAAGGAGCCGTAGAGACTAAAATCTTAATATGAGCAATACACTCAAACGGATTATCGAACTTGTTGAACGCCAAGATACTAAAATATCTGATCATGGTTATGATGAATTGGCTGAAGATGGTATCTTTGTTAGGGAGGTTTTGCTCGGTATTAAGGAAGCAATAGTAATTGAAGATTATCCCGACTACACAAAAGGACCATGTGTATTGGTGTTACAGAAAGATTCTGAGATTAATCCGATCCATGTAGTATGGGGAATTCCCAAAGGCGCTAGGTCGCCGGCTGTTTTGGTTACCGCATACAGGCCGGATCCAGCCAAATGGTCAAATGATTTCATAAGGAGAATGCCATGAGGAAGAGACAACATAAAAAATTAGTACATGAAGGGCAATATGTGGCCGAAGTTGAAATCGAACTGATCGATACTGATGAAGGTTGGTCGCCTTATTTGTCCCTTGATGATGCATTGAAGCTTGACGATGTGCGAGATGCTCTTCGTAGAGGGGATTTGCACAAAGCAGATCGCCTCGCTCGTGTTTTTACTTTGACCCCTCTCGCACTTGATACCGCCGGAGAACAAGGCACTGCACCTGACCGCCAACAGCTCGGCGATTTTTGAAATGCTCTGCCCTGCGTCAAAGCAAGTGGTTTTTGCGTCGTATGTTATTCATCTCAAAGACGGGAGAAACGCATAAAATCATAGACTCCCCTTTTTTCACCTTTTTGGTCCATACCCGGCTCGAAACACCGAGGTAGGTAGGCGGTTATATATAAGGCGATTTCAAACAGAGATTACAGTTTTAAATCGAATGGGAAAGCTTTGAATATAATCGGTAAGTTTATAAGTTGACAACGTCCTGCATTACACGCATTAACACATTTTAGGAGGTGAAGATCAATGCCAACTCTACAAGAAGCAGAGGGCCTTATTTCTTCGATGACAGCAGGCGAAAAAGCACAATTGCTTCGATGGATAGCGCGGGATTTCGATGGCGCTTTTCCTGGGATAGAAAGCGATCCCGTGGTAGCAGGTGGAGAGCCCTGCATTCTGCGCACCCGCATCCCAGTATGGGTGCTTGTGCAAGCACGGAAATTGGGGGCCAGCGAAGCTGAATTGCTAAAAAATTATCCGACCCTACGGGCTGAAGATTTGGTTAATGCCTGGGGCTATTATCGACTACACAGAGATGAAATCGATCAACAGATCGTTGAGAACGAGGAAGATTAACAAATGAGCCGCCTTTTGGCTGGTGAGAATTTCCCCCTGCCTGTGATAGAAGAATTACGGTGACTTGGACATGACGTGCTCACGGTTCAAGAAGCAGGGAGAGCTAATCAACAATTTCCCGACAATGAGGTCTTAAGTCTTGCGAGCGCAGGAGAAAGGGCTGTCATGACGCTCAATCGCAAGCATTTTGTGCGTTTGCATCAAGTGTCTATAAAACACGCAGGTATCATTGTCTGTACCGTGGATCTTGATTATGATGGACAAGCTCATCGAATACATCAGGCCATTAAATCATGCGCTACCTTGGAAGGGCTGTTGATTCGAGTTAATCGACCAGATTGACATTCAAATTCCAATCTGGAAATTCCAGAAATTCCAGTGGTGAAAGGATTTCCGAAATAGGAGGGATCGGTTGTTTTGTAAACGTTCACGCGTCCAGAAGTTCTGAACCCTCTCTTGACAGGTAGGAGACACCCGGAAATCAGTTGACATTTTCTAATGGGTAATGGTATCAATTTATTCCTCCCTAAAAAGACTCTTTATTGTGCGGAATAGTAGTACGAAATGCCTTTCTCTATGATTTATAAAGCGGAGGGAAGTCAAATGGCCGATAAAACGGAAAAGAAGAAACTCACCTTCAAATACATACATCCAGACAATCTTCGAGACCTATATGTAACGGGTGCATGGGGAGGGCTTACGGCGCGAAAAGGAGTTCATATGCACTTTTATTCCGAGAGGCCACCCATCCCTAAATCTATCACCCACGAACTCAAAGAGGATCAAACGATAGGAAAACCTATCAAACAAGAAACCGGCGGTGACATTGTGCGCCTAATCCAAGCGTCAATAGTAATGGATTTCAATACTGCTATAGCTGTAAGAAATTGGCTTACCAGGATGATTGAATCGACCGAAAAGGAGAAAGACCATGGGTAACGGTGTCGACAAAGCAGTATCTGTGATTTTTGGATCTACCGGTCCGTTCTTGGTAGGATCGGGGGCTGAGAGGGCTGAGGCTTCTACAACTATGTACATAGATCCGATTGCCTTGATTGAGGGGGAATATTCCACTGAGGTAGCAACGGCGACAATTTATGAAGATTTTTATGGTAAAAAAATAAATGAACGTCTGTCTGCAATAGAAGAAGATTTAAGGGAGCTAAGGGAAATGATTCAAGAAAATCTCAGAAACAAAGATGTTTCTCTTAAACTCCGAGAGGTTCCTTTAGGTCAAGCAATGGCTCTGTCTATTATATCGACACAGATCCGCGACTTACCATCGGAAAAATATGAGTTGAAAGCACCGGTGGATGTAATTCTGGAAATATATACCGATGAAGTCCTGGCGTTATTGCCTGAATTAACTTTGTGTGGTGAAGGGAAAAATGAATTAGAAGCGATTAATGATTTGAAAGCGGACATTATTGACCTCCTGGAAGACCTTGAAGACATGCCGCAATCTGATTTAGGGACAAAACCCAAACTTTGGAAACGGAGTCTTGAGCTAATGGTGAAAAGATGTCAATAAATCAATATGAAGAGAAGGAGATACGGAAGAGCATACTCAACAAAATTGATCCGAAAATAAAGGCAGGCAGCAGGAGTAAGCACGACAAAGGGTATATAGTTCTTGATGGTACAGTGGTGGGCAAAGTGAAAATACCTAACAACCACGACACGATTATGAAGAAAAAAAAGTCTCAATATATAGCCCAGGATTTAAAATTAGAAGACGATGAATTCAATGACTTAATAGACTGCTCTTTAACTGGCCCACAGTATTACGACCTACTAAGAAAACGTCCTTGAGCGCCATTCACCTTAAATAACCCACGTCCTTTAAGCCTTTGGGAAGGGAGCGCATCCCCTTCGTCAACCACCGGCCAGGAGACCCCCTGGTGCAGGGACGCCTCATAAGAATTGCCGGAGAGGACGCTCTGAGCGCACAGGGGTAAAGCATTTCAGCACCCCTGGAAAGTTCGGTTAAATTGTGGTAAAAACATACGCCTTGAGTTGAGAAAGTCGATTGTTGTTGTTCTCAAACTCATGTGTTAAGGGGTATTTTTTCCAGTGCGCGGCATCGGAGGTATTATGAAAAAGTCTATGGTAGCCATTTTTGGAATTGGGATTCTGCTTTATCCTCTAATATGTTTTTCATCGTATATTATCCATCTCAAAGACGGGAGAAACGCATAATTCCATGACCTTGAAATCCATATGAAAACGTTTGAACATCATTAGTAAGTTGTTTATAAGGTAGACAACGTCCCGCATTCGCACACAGGAGGTAACAATGAATTTAAATGCTGTTTCCATATTCGACCTGAGTCCACCAGAGAAGCTACAACTGGTGGAAGATCTCTGGGACGATCTGGCGGCTACCCCGTCAGAGGTTCCTGTGCATGAATGGCAAAAGGAGGAGTTGGCTCGTCGAAAGGCCAACTTGATGAGAAATCCGGCTTCGGGGCTTTCGTGGGACGAGGTAAAACGCAGGGCTCGAAGTCGCTATGGCCGCTGAACTAATATTCGCGCCAGAAACACAACAGGACATCGATGAGGCATATTGTTGGTACGAAGATCGTCGGCCTGGTTTGGGGGAAGAGTTTCTCGGCTGTGTGGACGCCTGTATCCAAGCAATTTGTCGCATGCCCGAACTCCACGCGAAAATCCACGAGGAATATCGTCGGGCGTTGCTGAGGCGATTTCCGTACGCCATCTTTTACGAGTACGCCGGTGGGAAGGTGACAGTCTACTGCATCTTCCATACATCCCGGGATCCAAAGAAGTGGCACAGTCGCTTGGTGTGACTTGCCAAGCATCGCCGAACCAGTCAGTCCACCTGACCGGTGTTCCGCTACGCTTCACACACCGGCAGGTGACTTTATCGTTCGACATTGGTTTTTTTCACGCCTTGGCGTGATTGGATGTTCGACCTGCCCGCAATGCCTTTGGGTGATCTTGCCGGCATCTCCTCGTGTTTCGGCCCGGTGACAATGATCATACCACTATCGTTTGTGATGCATGGCAGGCGGGTGTTCATCTTTTGATAACCATCCCTCTGAACCCATAAAAGGAACATCTATGAAAAAGCTACTGACAGCGATCGCCGCGGCCGTTTTTGTGATATGCCCCTGTGTCTGTTTTTCATCCCATATTATTCATCTCAAATACGGGAGAAACGCATAATTTCATGGACGTCCCCCTAAGAATATATTATCCATCTTAAAGACGGGAGAAACGCATAATTTCATGTCCGTCCCTCTCTGTCACTGCCATCATTGCCATTATGCTCGTAATGGAATTTCCGCTTGACATATTACGCCTTGCGTAATACATTTTAAGTATGATTAGATCATTTACCTGTCGGGATACTGAAAAACTATTTAATGATCAACGGGTACGCCGCTTTCAAACCTTTGAAAGGCAGGCAAGAAAACGCTTAATGGTTCTTCATGCCGCCCCCAGCATAGAAGCGCTGATGCTTAACCCAGGAAACAAATTCCATGCCCTTTCAGGAGATCGAAAAGGGCAGTGTGCTATCAGTATCAATAAGCAGTGGCGCGTATGTTTCGAATGGAATGACGGTAATGCGTACCATGTTGAAATTACGGACTATCACTGAGGTGTCCCTATGAGTACAAAAAAAAATCTTGATCCAATAAAACCGGGTGAAATCCTTCGTGAGGATTTTCTAGAGCCATTAGACATCAGCATTAACCAGCTTTCTCGGGATCTTTCAGTTCCCCCCAATAGGGTAAGTGAAATTGTGAATGGAAAAAGGTCCATTACTGCTGACACAGCCTTGAGGCTACAGCGGTATTTTGGGGTTGAAGCTCAGTTTTGGCTAAATCTGCAAACTGAATATGATCTGCGAATGATGAAGCATAAAATTTGGGCGGATATTGAACGACGAATTATCCCTATTAAAGATGCCGGCAATAGTTTACAGCCACAAATGCGAGCAGTAAAGGAAGGGCTGAGCTTGTGAAGCAATCCATTGAAGAGTTTGAGGAACAACTTGTATATGGGCTTTACTATAGGAATATTGCATGGAAATAAGCGAATTTCAATGGGACGACAACAACATAGAACATATTGCAAGGCATGAAGTCACGCCAGGCGATGTTGAAGATGTCGCGTTTGATGATGACCCCTGGATAAGAAAAGGCCGAAAAGGAACCCGGCATATGCTTGGTTATACAATTGCAGGCCGGTATCTTTTCGTTGTATATGTTTTAAAAAGTAAAGGGGCTGCAAGGGTTATTACGGCGATGGATATGGATGATAAAACAAGAAGGCTCTACAGAAAGAAAAATAAGAGGTGACTAATGAAACTACCTGATTTCAAATCTGAAAAGGATGAGTCGCAATTTTGGGAAGAACATTCAATCGCAGATTATTGGGAGGACCTCAAAGAATCCGACGATACTTTCAACAGGCCGGCGTTAACTCCTGTAACGATTAGATTCGATCCTGTGGTTCTAAAAAAAATAAAGATGCTCGCAAGAAAAAGAGGGCTTTCATATAACGCATATACACGGTACCTGCTTGCAAAGAGCGTTGAACTTGAACTGACCCACAAGCCATCAGCATAAAGTCCAGTTTGTTAGACATCACCCGATAAATCGGGCTTGTCCTCCCAACGTGGAACAAAAACCCCTGAACCCATAAAAGGAAGGCCTATGAAAAAGATACTGACCGCAATCGCCGTAGCCGTTTTTGTGATATACCCCTCTGTCTCTTTTTCATCCCATATTATTCATCTCAAATACGGGAGAAACGCATAATTTCATGGACGTCCCCCTAAGCGCACACGGGCAATATACGGAGGAAGGGGAGCAGATAAAGTTTAAACGATATGGCGGGGTTATCGGGATTCAAAAGGATCTTGTAAGGGGGATTGAAGAGATAAAGGATATGCCGTACGAACACGAGGTGATGGCCAAGCAAACAGCATCTCTTGCTGCAAAAAAAGGCTCCGTGACGAGAAAACATTCAAGGATAAGTTTGATCGACTTAATGCCCTAATCAAGATGTGACACCAATTCTCTCGCATTACGTTATCGTGCGTCCAGCACTCTTAGGCATTACCTATCAGCAAATATTGGAGGCACCTATTGGAGAATCCTGAGAAATTCACAGTTGAGTGGTCCGGTTACCTCAGGTACCGAGCTGACTTAAGGGGGTTTGAGCTTGCGAAGATTGAAAAAATATTGCGGTATTCTGTAGAAAGATATTTTGACACCATAACAAGACGCATGATAGCGGTTGGCAGGCATGATGATCGCCTGGTCATGGTGCCGTATGAGGAAAAGGAAGACACCATCACTCCGGTCACGATTCATGTAACAACACACCAACAGATTAATTTCCGTCTCAAAACCGGGAGGTTTATAACATGAATAAGACACGGATGACATACTTCAAAGATGAAGATGTTTTGCACCTTGCTGTATCCGATGCGAAAGAGGCTGGCAGCGTGGAACTGAGTCCAAATGTCACGGCGGAGCTGAACGACGAAGGTGAATTGATAGGTATTGAGATCTTGGAGGCAAGCTCGTTCATAAGGGATTCAATATTAGAAGCTGCGCAGGCCAGGATGTTGGATCTTTCCGTGCCCCATAAGGCGCTTGCAGCCGATCACTAACTGCCATGGCCCGACTTCTCATACAACGCAGAATACGGCCTCCGGCCCTTAGGGGCCTACGCACCGGAGGGAACACGGAAAACAACCTCTGAACTCTTGAACTTCGACCTTGGACTTTGGACATTGGACCTCGGACCATGACCTTGGAACCTCTGAACCCTTGAACTCATAAAAGGAACATCTATGAAAAAGCTACCGACAGCCATCGCCGCGGCCGTTTTTGTCATATACCCCTGTGTCTGTTTTTCATCCCATATTATTCATCTCAAATACGGGAGAAACGCATAATTTCATGGACGTCCCCCTAAGGTTCTGGACGTCCCCCTAAGGTTTCTTGGGCGCAAGTTTGTGACCGGGCAATATACGGAGGAAGGGGATCAGATAAAGTTTAAACGATAAAACGATATGGCGGGGTTATCGGGATTCAAAAAGATCTTGTAAAGGGATTGAAGAGATAAAGGATATGCCGTACGAACACGAGGTGATGGCCAAGGCAAACATCAGGTTCGTGGATATTGAGTCGTTTCTTGTTTCTCTTGGCGGCAAGGTGAGCGAAGGAGCTGGCTCACGCATATCGGTCACTGTTTCCGGGAAGACGGCGCATTTCCATCGTCCGCATCCGGGCAAAGAAGCGAAAAAGTACCAAGTGGAGAATGCCCGTGAATTTCTGCAGCAATTAGGAGTAATACCATGAAAAATATACTTTTCTACAAAGGTTTTACTGCCCGCGTTGAGTTTGATGCCGATGACAACATTTTTGTAGGCCGGGTGCTTGGCGTCCGGAGCATTATTGGTTTTCACGGTGAAACGGTGTCTGAACTGACATCAGATTTTCATAATGCTATTGACCATTACCTTAACGTGTGTCGGGAACGCGGAGAGACTTCACAAAAGTCCTATTCCGGAAATATGACGCTACGGGTCCCACCGGAGATTCATGCGGCTGCGGCTATGGCTGCCGAAGCCCACGGTAAAAGTCTGAACCAGTGGGCAACTAAAGTGTTGAAGGATGCTGCGGACACACGTTAATAAAAACTCCGGTACAACGACAGAATTCAGATGGGGATAATCTCTGGGCCTACCACGGAACGTATGGTTGCGGGGCTAAGCTCTCTGTGCCACTGCTGATTCACTGCGAACCTCTCGTATGAACCTTGAACTTCGGACATTGGACTTTGGACTTAGGACATCGGACTTTCGAATGAAAAAGCTACTGACAGCAATCGCCGCGGCCGTTTTCCTCGTATGCCCCTCGCTCTGTTTTTCCTCGTATATTATTCATCTCAAAGATGGGAGAGAGTTTGCCACTGATCGATACTATGAAGAAGGGGATCAGATAAAGTTTAAAAGATATGGCGGAGTCATCGGGATTCAAAAAGACCTTGTAAGAGAGATAGAAGTGATAGAAGAGGCAGAGGATATCCCTGAAAAGGAAGAGGCGGCCAAGCCAGAGACCCCCGTCAAAACAGATGTACCTGCTGCCGAGGGGGAAACGGGTAAGCAAAGGGCGAGCAAGGATGCGGCAAAAGGGGAGGCCACAAAGCAGAATGGTGCTGACGGACAAGAAAAGGGAAAGGAAAAGGATCAGGTTAAAGAACAAAAGACGGCAGAAGAGGGCGCTGAAGAGGGAAAGAAAAACCTCATTGATAAATATACGAAGGAATTCAATTTAATTAATGAAAAGTTCAAAGACGTCCAAATGATGACAAAAGAAGATCTTTATAAATTAGTAGATGAACTAAGCACATTTAGGAAAGGTGTGCTTTCGAACCGCTTGGCCGGTATTTTCTCAAAACATCTGGTCGAAATATATTCAATGCTCGACGCGATTGAGGCAAGTCTGAAGTTCAGAGGTGACTAACTGAGTTTATCGGACCAGCTTATAGTTTTCATCGTCTGGCCGCCCAGAGCATCCTCTATCATACAACTATCATATCTAATATCCAAGCCCCCGTTGATATCAATGGTCTGATTCGCTAAAACAGCGCCAAGGATGTTTATTCCCGCGCCTCCACCATTGAAGGTAAGTTCACCAGTAACCAGGATAAGACCGTTCCAGTTGAAGCCACCTCCCAATGTTAGGTCCCCTTCCACCAAGAGCAGCCCATAGCCAGTGACATTTGATAATTTTAAGCCATTTACATTGTAGGGATTGGAGGTGTCGGAGTAACAAGTAACAAAACTGCTAGCATTACCGTAGGAGGTGCCATTTTGATCGCTTGTTATTGTTATTGTAGCTGACTCTTTCGTGCTGTTTACATAACCTGTAATATCAATGTCAATTGGACCAGTTTGTGCGGCTGCCGGAGTTCCGGTGTAATTGGGTACCGCATTTTCAACTATTGTTGCCGGCTGCAGTGCATAAGCTGGCCCTATATCTGTCCCGCCGCAATTATCTTCACCAAAAACATTCTGAGCACCGCCACCGTTAAAAGTCATGTCCTCCCTGCTGTACACCGTAGCTGTTATTGGAGGAGGGGTTGGTCGTACAACTCCGATCTCTATTGTCTTCGAGGCATTACCGCTCTTTCCATAGGCCGTTACAATCTCTACAGGTCTGGCTCCTGCCACAGCCCCTCCAGTAAATTGGACGAGTGTCGTAGGTTGAGCCGGATTCCCGTAGCCATAATAGATGATATTTCCCGGGGAGGCCTGAGTGTTTGTGGTCGGATCGCCGTCACCATCGTAATAGTGCGGTGTCGCTACAGTATGCCCCGCCTCCTCTGCGTCGAACTCTCTCTTGTGCCTAATCTTTACTAAATATGATATGTCTGTCTGAAGGCTGTTGACTGCAAGACCTGTGCTGGTATGATCAGCCGCAGTCGGGATATAGTTTCTATAATTACCATCGTAATTTGGGTCATCAGAAGGCGGAAACGAAGTAGAAGTCAGAATATATGCAGACCACCAGGGGTCTGGAGATGCCGCTGGATCTCCTGCGTAATTGGCTGCTGTTTTGGAGCCTGCGAGCCGGGCTCTAGCCTCCTCCGTACCTGCCTGTGCCACATTATCAGCCTGTACGCTGATCTTATAATTGGCGCCGATCTGCATATCTGTTGTTGTCATCACAACAGCGGTGGACCCTAACATTGCCAAAATAGCAATGAACATAAGCCCAATAACGAGCGCAGCGCCGTTTTCATTTTTGCACACAGATCGTATGCGAGATAAACGCAATTTTGTTCCCGATGATAGTTTCATAATACTGAAACCTCCCATCTAAAGGTCGAGATTTGGGGGAGTTACACGCGAGGTTAAGGTGTATCTTCTGTAGCCGCTGTTTTGCCCATAGTTAGGGTCAGGTTTTGAAGTCTGGGCGGTTATTGTTATTTCGATCTGACGGATATCGGCGGCTGTGGTGGTGGCATTGCCGGCACTGTCATAGTATGCGATAGTAAATGCCTGGATGTTTTCAGCAAGTTGTTGGGCCCCGCCCCCGGTATTTGTATTCCTGCGAATTATCTCTTCACCTGTGGCCTTCGAATACGTTATGTGGTCTTTCGATCCTGTTGAGGTAGTAATGCTCCCATCTCCATCAATGTCTGCGTATATATCGACTGTGGACGTATCAGAATTGTATGGGAGGGAGAAACTCCCTGAGCCCGTAGGATCATACCCGGCCATCTTGAGTTCTCGGCTGATCATATCCATGGCTGCCCTTGCATTTTGAATCATCTCGCTAACCTGCTCTTGGGCGGCATAGATTTTGCGTTGGCTGATGAAAGCACTGGATAAAGATGTTATCAGAACCAGCGCGAGTGCCATGGCAATGAGCAGCTCTATCAGGGTAAACCCTCGTTCCTTCTTTTCTGCGGAAAAACGCATCGAATCCCTCTTATTGGGCAAGGATGGTTTTCAGCTCGACCGAATGGGCGTCTGAGGCCCCCCAATAAGCCTTTACAATCACCGTTTTCATGCCGGTTGCCGGGCTGTTGTCGGTAACTGTTACCTCTCGCTTATATTCGGCATAAGGTGATGAAAGCGCGGCCTTTGTTTCGCTTGTAACACTTGCGTAACTGGTTCTTCGAATATCTTCCATCTTGTCCTGGGCTAAAGTCGTAGCGGTCGTGAGATCATTGCTGAACTTGTTGGCATGAATGATCCCTACTGTCAGAGAGGCCATACCTAACAGCCCGATGGAGAGGATAACCATCGCCACCAGGACCTCAACCAAGGTGAAACCACTGTTTTTTGTGTCTGATCGTAAATTGCTCATATTCCTATGATCATACATCCTCTATCTTAACACGCCCAGTAATAAGAACCACTACCTTCTTTTGTTTGCTTTCGGAATTGGTCAGAGTTATTGTGCCCCAACTATTAGCAGTGCCTCTGGGGGAAAAACTTGGGTTTACGTTAGAACTAAAACTCACATCGTGATAATTAGTCTGGATGTTTCTATTCTCAACGTCACCCTCTCCATCATATACCGTCGTGCCGGAGTCAGCATCATCATTGCATATTTTATATTGAATGCCCCCGCTGTCAAAAAAGACTTGTGTATTCTTGTTCAGCTTTACCGCCTTCATCCTCGCGGCCATCAGATCCCCCATCACCTGCCGGGCGGCCCCGTTCAGGCGTATTCCGGGGAGAAGGGACATAAAGTTCGGGATGGCGATGGAGGTGATTATAACGAGGATTCCGATCACAACCATCATTTCAATCAGTGTGAATCCCAATTCTCCTTTGCCTGACTTTTTAAATGTTTTCATTTCCCTGCCCAATAGCCTCCTTGGGTCGCCCATCCGGATACACGCCAATTTATTAACTCTATAGATCAGCAAGTTTTGTGCCATCATTTGGCGATGTGACGTATCCTATTGTTAATAAAGCGGAAAGCCGTTTAACAACTCAATTTATATTTGTTTCATATGATAATTTTTTGTTCAGCCTCTTGTCAACTGTAAAAAAATTTTACAGTAAGGGTCTCGCGCAGAGAAGGATAGTGAATTTGGATAAATTTGGGGTCAAGTCTACGATTGACCTTTGAGAATATCCCCTTCAATGTGTTCAAGGCGGTTTCTAAACTGTTTATCTTTCAGCAGCCCTTCCCATTGTGAGATAGGCCATCTCCTGTATCGTAACCGTTCACAGGTCGAGGACATTATGAATAATGGGATCAGTACCTGCTGGTGGAGGGGTTAGCCCGAAGCTGATAACGGAGTGATTTCTTTTTCGATTTTGGATTCCAACTCATCTTGAGCGAGATCCAGATCGTAGTCCATTTGGAGGCCGAGCCAAAACTGGGGAGACACACCAAAATAGTGCGATAGCCGAAGTGCGGTATCAGCCGTAACACGCCGTTTTCCCAAAACAATCTCGTTGATCCGTCGTGCAGGTACACGAAGGGCCAGAGCAAGCCTGTTCTGGCTCAAACCGATTGGCTCCAGGAATTCCTTATTCAATATTTCCCCTGGATGAACCGGGGCCATTTTTTTCTGTTTCATGATTTACCCCCTGTGATAGTCAACGATTTCCACATCAAATGCGTCCTCGTTTCGCCAGACAAAGCAAATTCAGCATTCGCAACTTTCTGAGGGCCGCGCGTTGAAGATTATCCGGTAACTTACGTGACAGTTCTCTCTTGAAGATTTTTTCGGTCTCTTTGTCCTTAAATGATCTTATCATATTGAAAGATTAAACCCTTTAACGTTAAACGTCAAGCGGGAATATTCAATGCTGGCCTTATACAGTTGCAGCAAATCCTGGTAGATGGTACAATAAGTCATGTCGTCATTTTCAAAGTTTACTGTTTGATTTCTTTTCCCTTCAGGGTTGAAAATTGCATACAGATCGTCTTGCCTACCAACAATTTGTAAACAATAATTCTCACATTGACATTCACACCATTTATGACTACCATTTATGACTACCATCTTGATTTAAAAGAGGGTGAAATGAAAAAAACGGCAAAAAAAACGATTCGCCGCAGCATTGCGCTTCCAAGTGAACTGGTTGAAGAATTGCGTGCTGCAGCCCCCCCTGAGCTCCACGACAACTTCAATCGACTGGTTACCTCCATCTTGGTCGATTTCACAAAACGTCAAAAAAAATATCAATTTGAAACAGCCATGGCTGAAATGGCCAAGGATCCTGCGATACAGGAATCCTGTTCTGGTCTCTCCGAGGAGTTTATGACAGCCGAAGACGATGGCCTGTGAATCATGATCAAGCGCGGTGGGATTTATCTGGTAAACTTGAACCCGATTAAGGGCCGAGAGCAGGCAGGCCGCAGACCTGTTCTCGTGATATCAAGCGATGCCATAAACAGGCAGCCGCTCGTTGTTTCAGTTGTTGTGGGGACAGATGCCCGGAACGTTTCGACAGATTACCCCACAAATGTTCGAGTGCCAGCAGATGAGACCGGCCTTCCCAGGGATACCGTATTTCTCTGTTTCCAAATCCGCTCCCTTGATCCGAAAAGATTTTACGATCCAGAAAAAAAACAACCTCAGTTGATTGGAACCATGCCGGCACACCGGATGGAAGAGGTCGTTGAAGCCCTTAAGCGGGTACTCGAGATCGAATAGGTCAAATCCTCAACGACAACTTTAGGCACTTCCAA
>JACKQG010003996.1_pt1 | contig 17501 bp, 20 predicted proteins | sample 8237621 | NCBI WGS metagenome assembly JACKQG01 (sample SAMN15677084, study PRJNA649215) | marine metagenome | biome: marine; feature: Black Sea; material: saline water; isolation source: suspended particulate matter (SPM) from the Black Sea western gyre | collected 2013-06-09/2013-06-10 | depth...
CTAGAAAAAAAAAGCCTTTAGGAGGTTAGAAAAAATGGCAAAAAATAACAATGGTTGTTTAAGTATTTTCCTCCCGTTTTTAAAACGAAAAAAAATGGAAGTGAGTGAGCTTCCATTTCGTGTACGGGATGATTTTCTTTCCCCTGCTGAATTATCTTTTTACAAAGTGTTGGTTTCAATTGCAGAGACGCGTTTGGTGATTCAGTCCAAAGTTCGTTTGGCAGATATTTTCTTTGTTTCGCGTCCGAATGAAAATAAAGCTTACTTTGGAAAAGTTTCGCAAAAACATTTGGATTTTCTAGTTTGTGATCCTGTGACAATGAAGCCCTTATTTGGAATCGAATTAGATGATGCCAGCCATAAACGTTCTGATAGGCAAACTCGTGACGCGTTCGTGAATGATGTTTTTCATGTAGCAAATTTACCTTTGTTGCGTTTTCCTGTTCAAAGGTCATATAATCGTGATGAAATTATAAATAAAATCGCTTCAGTCTTTAAAAAAAAATAATGGTGATGTTGTCACACCTGATCAAAAGGAAGTTGCGACTTTATCATCCGCTCCACTCTGTCCCAAATGCAATATCCCGATGGTCTTGAGAACAGTAAAAAAGGGGCACCATGCAGGAAAGCAATTTTATGGTTGCCTGAATTTTCCACAATGTAGAGAAATGCAGCCTATACGGGAACAAAAATGAACCCAACCTTCCTCAAACCCCGTTACGACTCAGGTGGCTTTGCCCATCTGCCCCAACGCATTCAAAATATCTTTGAAAAGAAAGAGTACCAAACCTTGCTCTTCTTTTTTATCGATGGTTTTGGCTGGCGTTTTTACCAGGAATTCAAAGAGCATCCCTTCTTCGTCGAACTTGCCAAACAAGGGGATATTGAGAAGATCATCGCCCAATTTCCCTCCACCACGGCGGCGCACGTCACCACCTGGCATACGGGACAGCCCGTCGGCGAGAACGGGGTTTTCGAGTGGCAATATTACGAGCCCAAACTCGATGCCATCTTCGCCCCGCTGCTTTTCTCCTATGCGGGAACCATCGAGCGCGATACGGCCAAATCCAGCGGCATCCCGCCGAGCGAGTTTTATCCCACCAAAAATATTTACTCTGCCCTCTCTGCTTTGGGCGTGGATGCGCATCTCTTTCAGCATCGCGACTTCTGCCACTCGCCCTACTCGGATACCGTTATGGATGGCGCAAAAAGACATGCCTACAAAACACTAAGCGAGGCAATGGTCAACCTGCGGATCCTGCTGGACGAGTCCCAGACTCCACTATACATCGGATTTTATTTTGGGGATATAGACTCGATCATGCATCAATATGGTCCCTCCTCCCCTCAGGCGCGGGCGGAAATTGAAACCACCCTTGACACGCTCCTGAACCGGTTTTTGCTTCCCTTATCTCAAGATCCTCCCGAGAAGACACTTTTCCTGCTGACCGCAGATCACGGTCATATGGAAGTTGATCCAGCCACCACGATCTATCTCAATCGGGAGCCAGCCTTCGCAGGTGTGGAGCGCTTTTTAAAATCCAATCAAAAGGGTGAGCTGCTCGTCCCCTCCGGCTCTCCCCGGGATATGTTCCTCTACGTCAAAGATGAACTCCTCGACGAGGCGCAGATTTTTCTCACATCTCGGCTGGAGGGAAAAGCAGATGTCCTCAAAACGCAGGACCTGATCGAGACGGGTTATTTCGGCCCAACGATCTCAGAAAGCTTTCTCTCGCGGGTGGGGAATCTGATCATTTTGCCTTACCGCTACCAATCCGTCTGGTGGTATGTCAAAGATAAATTTGAGCAGAAGCATTATGGGCATCACGGTGGCTTGACTCCCGAGGAAATGGAAATCCCATTAATTTCCTATACTTTTTAAGATTTATTTTCGAGTAAAATAGGGGGACTCAGCAACGTCGCGCGATGCGGCGTTCACTAAACCCAAAAGGAGAATTCCCCATGTATCAAAAACTTGTACTTGTTGGCAATCTGGGCAACGACCCGGAAATGCGCTATACCCCAAACGGCCAGGCTGTGACCAATTTGTCGATTGCCACAAATCGTCAATACACGGCAAATAGCGGCGAAAAGGTAAAAGAAACGACCTGGTTCCGTGTCTCGGTTTGGGGCAAACAGGCCGAAGCCTGCAATACCTACTTGAAAAAAGGCTCGAAGGTGCTGGTCGAGGGGCGCATGACGGCCGATTCTGCAACTGGCGGCCCGCGCATCTGGACTGCGAATGATGGCTCCCCACGCGCATCCTTTGAGGTCACTGCCCAAACAGTACGCTTCCTCTCATCCCGCAGCGATGATCAAGGCGGCGGTGACGGCGGTGGCGGCGATTATGGACAGGGGCAAGATAATATGATGCCGCCCTCGGATGATGACATCCCGTTTTAGAGCGTTTGGGAGAAAAATATGAGCAAGAAGCCCCCTGTCCAGCCCCAAAGGATCACGATCAACGCCTCGCCGGATATTGAAACGACCTATGCCAATCTGGCGCGGATCGCGCATTCTCCGGCAGATATTGTCTTCGATTTTGCCCATCTTTTGCCGGGCACACAAAAAGCAAAAGTCTCTGCCCGCGTTGTGATGACTCCGGTCAGTGCGAAATTGCTATTGAAAGCGTTGACCGAAAATCTTTCCCGCTACGAGAACTCTTTTGGCGAAATCGCTCTCCCCAAGAGCAATACCCTCGCTGATAATCTCTTTAAACCATTTTTATCGCCTGACCCAGACGCGAAGGAAGAATAATGGAAAAACTTGAAATTGTTGCCGAGCAGATCCGCGCAAAATTTGATATACAGACTGCTGCCCGCGACCAGGCCCTGACCCACTCCCGCGCGCTGATCAGATTCTGTGCCCAGGCGATCCGGGCTGTGCATCGCGACGATATTGATCTGATGAACGAAAACCTTGAGGAAGCTGCCAAATTGGCACAAGCGCTCAAGGACGATCTCGCCGATCATCCTGATCTTTTTTATACCGGCTATACCCAGGATGCCCTCAAGGAATATGTTGAGGCCAAGGTTACCTGTGCCTTGATCAAAGATCAGCCCCTCGTCATGTTCGAAGAGCTTGATGTTCCCCACGCCACCTATCTCAAGGGTCTCTCTGAAGTGATCGGTGAACTCCGTCGTCGCACACTGGATGAACTGCGCAGCGGCTATTCGCAGGAGACCGAACGTCTGCTGGGTCATATGGATGATATCTACGCTGTCCTCGTCACGATGGATTATCCCGATGCAATCACCCATGGCCTGCGCCGTCAAACCGATGTTGGCCGGAGCATCATTGAACGCACCCGTGGTGATGTTACCTTTAGTTTGCGCGAGGAGCATCTTGGACAAAAGATCGCTGAACTCAGCAAACAGCTTGGGGTGGCAGAGGAAGAGAACTAAAATGGCAAAGGCAGGCAAACGTTATCCGCTGTTGATCTATGAACATACCCTCAGTCGCTGGTGGCCTGCCACGCTTGCACTGAGTATCGTCCTCTTTATTCTCTGGTGGTTCATGCCCCTTTATAAAGCTGAAAAAGAATGGCAGGATTTAGCTCTGCTACTGATCAGCGCGGCCGCATTCGTGATGACCATTTTTATCTTCCTGATGCGCAAAGCAGCTTATGTGCGCCCTTACCAAGATCACTTACGCCTGGTAACGCCTTTCCTAAGGCTAAAGATTTCTTATAAGCGATTTCATAAAACAACTGTCACTAAAATGATCGAGCTTTTCCCGGCCACGGGAATGTCAAGCTGGCACTTTGAGGCAATGACCCCTTTGATGTCAAAGACAGCGATAGTCGTTGATTTTAAAAGCCCTCCAATGTCTCAAAAAGTGTTGCGCTTTTTCCTCTCCCCTTTTTTCTTTAAGGATAAATCGCCTCATCTTGTTCTTCTCGTAGATAATTGGATGCGTCTAAGCTCAGAAATGGAGAGCTTGCGCACCGGCGGCGATCTTGGCACCGGAAAAAGAAAAGACGACACCAGCTCAATCTTTAAATCCTTTTCTTACAAAGAATGAAAATTTACTTTGCCTGTTCCATCACGGGGGGGCGTGAATATGAAAAGAATTATCAGGCCATCACGCGCTATTTACTGGATCAGGGATACGAGGTCCCGACCGCGCATCTCGCCGACTCAAATATTCTGGATCTGGAGCGAGTCGTAGTCCCGGGCGAAATCTACGCACGTGATGTTGACTGGATTCAGGCCAGCGATATTCTTATCGCCGAGGTCAGTGTTCCCTCCCACGGAGTTGGTTACGAAATTGGATACGCCCTCAACCTGGGCAAGCCGGTTTTATGCCTCTACCAGGCGGGGAGGGCGGTCTCGAAGATGATCACCGGTAATCCGGATCCCTTGTTGAGCGTAAATGCATACGAAGATATCGAACAGGCTTTGGCACAGATTAATACGTTTGTGAAGATAGTCACATAAAGGTTGTGACCTTTAGCTTTGTACTTAATTGCGCAATCAGGTAAGATTTTATTGGAGACTATAAAACATCTTTTAGAAGATGCTCCTCATATCGTCTCCTCCTTTGGCGAAAGCCTCCGCTGGATAATTTCCAGCGGAGGCATGCTTTAAGGGGAGATTTTTTATTTAACGGAGTCTAACTGTTGCCCAAGAATTTTCTGAGAAACCCCAATCATACAGGGTCGCGTATGAGGGGGCCGAGCGCTTGTTGGAAAAGCTTAAAATAGAACGCGGACAACACTGATCAGGCAGATTTTCACAGATTATTAAAAGCATAAATCTTACAAAAGCCCCCACAAACGGGGTCTGAATGGTTAGACTCTCTGCTTTTGTTCCTCTCTAAGCCCCCAAATACTCAATAATAGCGCTGCAAAGATCAAAACACTGACAAGCATAAAAGTATCCCGTAAAGCCAGCACCTGCGCAGGAATTGGCGCGCTTGTCGCGCCGCCTGGCAGAACCGTGCCTGCATATTTGAAGGCCTGTCCCGCCCAGAGGGCGCCAAGGATGGCGATCCCCGTGACCTGGCCGAGGGTGCGGGTCATTGCCAACATACCGGAAGCAATCCCAAGGCGTTCGCGCGGTGCGGCTCCCATGATGGCGCTGTTATTAGGCGACTGGAACATGCCCATCCCAATGCCTATGGGCAGGAAGCGGATGATATAACCCAGAGTTGTCGTCTCGGCATCCAACGAGCTGATTGCCAGGAAGCCGATCATCAGCACCGCCAATCCCGCCACGGTGATCGGTCGCGAGCCAAAACGGTCTGAAAGCGAACCGGAGATCGGGGCAATGATTCCCAGCGCAATCGGCACAGTTCCCATCAACAATCCCGTTTGCTGCGGGTCGTAGCCAAGTACATTCTCGGCATAGAAGGGCATCAGGATCAACGAGCCAGAAAGGCAAAGGAAGATCAGGAAACCCGTCACCAGCGAGACCGAAAAGAGACTGTTTTTGAAGAGGCGTAGATCAAGCATTGGCTGCTCCAGACGCAGCTCGATCAGGATGAAGACCGTCAGGAAAAGTACGAATACAGTAGCCAAAAGCAAAACCGTGGAATCACCAAATCCGTTGCGCTGGCCCAGGGTGAGCGAGACCAACAATGCCAGCAAGGCGATGAACAAAGTCAGCGCGCCCCAGTAGTCAAAACGCTCTCCGCCCTTCGGTTTGAAGGCGGGCACATAGCGCACGACCATCAAAGTGCCCAGGATGCCAATGGGCAAATTGACAAAGAAGATCCAATTCCAGGAGAGATTTTTGACGATCAAACCGCCCAGTGTTGGGCCGAGTGCGATTCCTACAGAGACGATTGTTCCGGTAATCCCCAGCGCACGCCCACGCTCGGATGGAGGGAATGCTTCCGTTACAATAGCCATCCCCAGCGCCATGATCATTGCTGCGCCAACCCCCTGGACGATACGAAATCCGATCAATGTGTAGATCGTTGGCGAGAGGCCGCACAGTACCGATCCCGCTGTGAAGACGATAAATCCCGCCGTGTAGATCGGTTTCTTTCCGTAAATATCCGCCAGCCGGCCAATGCCGAGCATCAGTGTGGTCACGGTCAGCAGATAGGACAGCACCACCCATTGCACCAGGGCGAAATCGGTCTGGAAGGAGCTGACCAGCGTGGGGAGCGCGATATTGACAATACTTCCGTCGATAGTCGCCAGAAAGATGCCCATCCCTACGGCCAAAAGAACGGACCATTTTTGAGAAAAATCTACTTCAGAAGATGTCTGCATTTGTTTTCCTATTAAGATAGAGATGGCGAAATTATATCTCACGCCCAGTCTTTACCCACACCAATGCATATGCTAAACTCTAGTTACCCTTTTAGAATGGTGGCTTATGAATATTCTCCTTACAAATATCGACCCCAACGATCCGAATATAAAAAAAAATGCCCAGCATCATCGTGCGCTGGCCAAAGAATTGCGCCAGCATATTGCTGAAGCTGAAGAAGGCGGCGGGCCAAAATATCGTCAACGGCAGGAGGAACAAGGGAAACTTTTTGTTCGTGAGCGGATCGAACGCCTGCTTGACCCCAGGTCTCCCTTTTTGGAATTATCTTCGCTGGCCGCAAAGAAACTGTATAACGGCGCCGCAGCTGGCGCTGGATTGGTAACGGGTATCGGTCGGGTTTCCGGGCGAGAGGTGATGATCGTCGCCAACGATGCCACTGTCAAGGGAGGCTCCTACTATCCAATCACGGTTAAAAAGCATCTCCGTGCTCAGCAGATCGCCGAAGAAAATCATCTCCCCTGTCTCTATCTGGTCGATTCGGGCGGGGCTTTTTTGCCGCTCCAGGCCGAGGTTTTTCCCGATCAAAATCACTTCGGGCGCATCTTCTACAATCAGGCCCGGATGAGCGCAAAACGCATCCCGCAGATCGCGGCAGTCATGGGGAGTTGTACCGCAGGCGGAGCATACGTCCCCGCGATGAGCGATGAAGCGGTCATCGTCAAAGGCACCGGCACGATCTTTCTCGGTGGCCCGCCCCTCGTCAAGGCCGCAACCGGCGAAGACGTCACGGCTGAGGAACTCGGCGGGGCAGATGTCCACACACGTCTGTCTGGTGTGACGGATCATTTTGCCGAGGACGATGACCACGCCATCCAGATTTTGAGAGATATTGTCGAGACTCTTCCACCCGCCCCACAGCACGACACCCATCTCTCGACTTTGGGCTTGCTTCCGCCAGAGGAGCCTTTATACCCGCCCGAGGAGATCTACGGAATCCTGCCGACGACCTTCCGGGAGGCTTATGATGTGCGCGAAATCATCGCCCGCCTTGTGGACGGGAGCAAGTTCCGCGAATTTAAGGCACGTTACGGTACAACCTTGATAACTGGCTTCGCTCGCGTCTGTGGTTACCCGGTGGGGATCATCGCTAATAACGGGATCCTCTTTGGTGAATCAGCATTAAAAGGCGCGCATTTTGTTGAGTTATGCGAGCAGCGAGGCACGCCCCTGATTTTTCTACAAAATATTACCGGTTTCATGGTCGGTAAGGAATACGAGGCAGGCGGTATTGCCAAAGATGGCGCAAAGATGGTCCATGCGGTCGCAAATACCAGCGTTCCCAAGCTGACGGTCGTTATCGGCGGTTCATTTGGCGCGGGCAACTATGCCATGAGCGGACGCGGTTATTTACCTCGCTTCCTGTGGATGTGGCCGAATGCGCGCATCTCCGTTATGGGTGGAGAGCAGGCTGCCAATGTGCTGCTGACCGTCAAACAAGATCAACTTGCCCGAGAGGGCGCAGAGCCGATGACGCCAAAAGAAGCGGAGGCGTTCAAAGCACCGATATTGGAGAAATACGAAACCGAAGGCAATCCCTACTACTCCACCGCCCGCCTTTGGGATGATGGTGTTATTGATCCCATTGACACGCGTGAGGTGCTTGGTTTGGCCTTGTCAGTTGTTTTGAATGCGCCTGTTGAAAAAGGTGGGTTTGGGGTTTTTAGGATGTGAGGAGTGGTGAAGTGACGAGTGAGAAGTGAAAAGCGTGGAAAGTGATGAGTGAATTGAGATTTAAGAAAGAGGAAAGAGATAAATGAGAAGTAACGAGTGAAACGTGATGTTGAATGGTGAGGGTTACGATGAATTATGATGATTGGGTAAAAACTGTCCCAAATGAAATTACAGGGGATTCTCTTTGGAAAGTTGAAGCATATCGTCTAGCTCTCTTTCTGTCAGAAATCTGCTGGCAAGATGTTTCCAAACTCGTTAAGGACAAACGAACGCGCAGTCTCGCCGATCAGCTTTATCGAGCCGTTGGCTCAATTAGCGCGAATATCGCTGAAGGCTATTCCAAAAGCACTGGTCGTGACCGTGCACGCTTTTATGAATACTCATTAGGTTCTGCCCGTGAAAGCCGCGATTGGTACTACAAAGCACATCATATCTTGAGTGAAGATGTATTTAATCATCGCATGTCACTCACCACACAAATTATCCGTTTATTGCTAAAAATGGTTCCACAACAAAGAAAATCAAAAGGCATCAGAGAAGAAGATGGAATATACGAAACCAACACTCTCCAAGATATTCACAACGCCCCTATGCCATAAAATCACTTATCACTTATCACTTATCACTTATCACTTATCGCCTATCACTCATCACTCATCAAGTCTTCCAATTCACCAAAGAACCCAATTATGAAACGTACCCCCTTTAAGAAAATCCTGGTAGCAAATAGAGGCGAAATCGCTATTCGTATTATCCGTGCCTGTCAGGAACTTGATATCCGGACAGTGTCTGTCTACTCAGAAGCGGATGCGGATGCGCTCCACGTCCGACACGCTGACGAAGCTGTGCTGATCGGGCCGCCCGCGCCGCTGGAATCCTATCTCAATATCGAGAAGTTGCTCAACGCTGCCAGGGAAACCGGCGCAGAGGCCATCCATCCCGGTTATGGTTTTCTATCAGAAAATGCAGATTTTGCGGAAGCTGTTCGTACTGAGGGATTAACCTTTATCGGCCCGCCAGTGGATGCAATTCGTATCATGGGTGATAAAGCCGAATCAAAGATCCGGATGAAGGCGGCGGGAGTGCCGACCATCCCCGGTGCAGAGGGAATTGAAACTCTCGCCGAATTTGAAAAAGCCTCCGATAAGATCGGCTATCCTGTTTTGGTTAAGGCCGCGGCAGGTGGCGGGGGTAAAGGGATGCGTGTGGTCTGGGAGAAAAGTGAGCTACCCGAAGGAATAGAGTCCGCCCGGCGGGAGGCGTTGAATGCTTTTGGCGATGAAACCCTGCTTGTGGAAAAATATCTCCCCTCTGCCCGTCATATCGAATTTCAGGTCTTTGGCGATCAGCACGGTCATATTACGCATTTATTTGAACGCGAATGTTCCGTGCAACGTCGTCACCAGAAGATTATTGAAGAGACTCCTTCCCCATTATTGAATGATGAACTCCGTCAAAAGATGGGAGCAGCCGCCATCGCAGTGGCGCAGGCCGTAAATTACTATAACGCTGGCACAGTCGAATTTATAGTTGACCCCGAAACGGATGAGTTTTATTTTCTTGAAATGAATACCCGCTTGCAGGTGGAGCATCCCGTCACTGAGATGGTGCTCGGTATCGACCTTGTTCAATGGCAGATTCGCGTTGCTGCGGGCGAGGCCTTTCCGTACGAGGCAGAGGATCTAAATCCGCGCGGACATGCCATCGAAGCCCGTCTTTATGCTGAAGATCCCGCCAACAGCTTTTTGCCCAGCACAGGCGTAATTCTCAAATTTGGGGAGCCAGGCGGGCCGGGAATCCGTGTGGACAGCGGTATTGCTACTGGCAGCGAAATCAGTCATTATTACGATCCGATGCTGGCGAAGATCATTGTCCACGCCGAGGATCGGGGTACTGCCATTCAGCGTTTGCAAAATGCATTGCGGAATTCTATTGTGCATGGAGTGATCACTAATGTCGACTTTTTGCAGGCAATTTTGGGGCATGATGCTTTTCAGGCGGGGACGGTGACCACGCGCTGGGTCGAGGAAATCTTTGGCGAGTGGAAACCCAGCCCAAATATCCCCCACGAGGTGCTCATTGCCGCTGCTCTCGCAGATTTGGTCCAGCCTGCCATAACGATTGGCGGAAACGCATCCCAAGTATCGTCTCCAGACCCCTTTAGCCCATGGAAGAAAGCCAGCGGATTCCGCTTGCGGAGGTCCAAATGAAAAGCTTTTTTGAAAATAAGGGCAAAAATTATGCGTTGGAAATCACCCCCTTGAGCGAAGGTTATCAGGTGCAATTCAGAGAGAAAATCGTTGAGGTGCAGCTGGAGTACGTGGCCGATGGGCAGTTGACATTTATTCTGGATGGACGCAAAATAGATGCGTATGTCAGTGCAGATGGAAAGCGACGGTGGGTCTCATTCGGCGGTCAAACCTGGATGCTGGAAAAATCATCCGGTGCAGCGCGGGAGAGCGCGAGCGGTGCCTCATCTGGACGTTTGCTTGCTCCCATGCCCGGGCAGATTCGGGCCGTGAACGTCAGCGAGGGTGAGATGGTGACCAAGGGTCAGACGCTCATCGTGCTGGAAGCCATGAAGATGGAAATTCGCATTCAGGCGCCTCGTGATGGTGTTGTGGCAAAGCTGGCGGTTGAAGAGGGTCAGACGGTGGAACGGGAAGAGTTATTAGTGGAAGTTGGAGAGATTGACGAGTGAAAAGTGAAATCACTCATCACTTTTCACTTCTCACGCATCAGGAGCAATTATGACCGGAAAGTACTATAACGAACTTGAAGTCGGCCAAAAGATCAAACATTCCAATGGCCGCACAGTGACCGAGATGGACAACGTCATGTTCTCGATGCTGACGATGAATCCGCAACCCCTGCATAGCAACGAAGATTTTGCCAGCAAAACGCAGTTTGGTCAGCGGATCGTCAACGGCCTTTTTACGCTTGGATTGATCACTGGCCTGACCGTTTCTGAATTAACCGAGGGGACGATCATCGCCAATTTGGGCTACGAACACGTTGTGCACCCCAATCCACTTTTTCACGGCGAGACGGTCTACGCCGAGACCGAAGTGCTGGAAATGCGCGCATCCAAATCGAAGCCGAATGTGGGCATTGTGCGCCTCAAGCATTGGGGGAAGAAACCCGATGGGACGATTGTCGTTGAATTTGAACGAACAGTGATGTTTTTAATGAAAGAATAGTGAATCATGACGAGTGAAACGTAATGATAGTTTTCATACTTCACTTTTCACTTGTCACGCTTTTTTCTCTTCCTTTCAGGAGAATATATGAAATCAAGACGCGCACTCCTCTATATGCCCGGCGATTCACGCCCAAAAATCGAAAAAGCGATCACCCTCGGGGTGGATTCCATCTGCATGGATATGGAAGATGGCACCGCCCATAATCGCAAGGAAAAAGCCCGAGAGACCATCGCTACTGCCTTGCAGGAACTAGATTTTGGCAATGCTGAAAAGCTGATCCGTATCAACGGCTTCGGTACTGGCCTGGAAGCAGACGATCTTGCTGCGACCTTGAAATATCATCCTGAAGGCGTAGTTATCCCAAAAGTAGAATCCCTTGCCCAAATTGAATGGCTCAGCGATCAGATCGAAGCGATGGAACTGTCAAAGGGTTGGCCGCTCAACCACATCCGTATTTTGGCAGGGGTTGAGAGCACAAAGGGGATCATCAATCTCAAAGAGATCGCCACCCATCCCCGTCTCGATGGACTCATCTTCGGCGCAGAGGATTATGCTGCCAGCATCGGCGCGACCCGTACGCGCGGTGGTTTGGAAATTCTTTATGCCCGCAGCAAAGTCGTCCTGCATGCAGCCGCGAATGAATTACAAGCCATTGATATCGTTTTTGTGAACTATAAGGATTCCGTCAACCTGAAAATCGAATCATTGCAAGGGGCGCAAATGGGGTTTACAGGGAAACAGATTATCCATCCCAACCAGGTCGGGCCGGTTCAGGAGGCCTTTTCGCCGAGCGACGCAGCAATCGACTACGCTCAACGCCTTCTCGAGGCTTTTGAGGCTGCCGAAGCGGAGGGCGCAGGTGCGATCGCCTTCGAGGGCAAGATGATCGATATGCCCCTCGTCAAGTCTGCGCGGAGTGTAATTGAGCGAGCCAAAGCGGCTGGAAAACTTTAAGTGATTGCATCTTTACTGGGTCTTGCCTCCGCCCTCTCCTGGGGAACGGGAGATTTCGCGGGTGGATTGGCCTCCCGCAAGATAGGATCGTATCGGGCTGTGATGTTTTCCCTAGCCATCGGCCTGATCTTCACCCTGGCTGCATTACCCATTATCCACGAAACTTTCCCCGATAAGCATACGCTACTATGGAGCAGCATTGCCGGTATTGTTGGCGCGATCGGTTTACTCGCACTTTATGAAGGATTGCGGCGGGGACGTTTGAGCGTGGTCGCACCGCTCTCGGCATTATTAGGGGCAGCCGTTCCCATTGTGGCGGGAGTTTTCGTCGATGGACAGCCACAACCGATCATTTTCCTTGCTTTTGCGCTGGCACTCATCGCAGTGGTATTGATTTCAATCGAAAAATCATCGGATACTTTTTCCGAAAGTGTCCGAAATTATCTCCATCTCCCCCTGATCTCAGGCCTTGGTTTTGGGTTTTATTTCGTCCTGATGCACGAGGCCAGCCGAGATTTGGTCCTTGGGCCAATCATCATTGCTCGCTCCTCCGGGACGATTGCGATTGCCTTATTTTTATTAATCAAACGAGAAAGTTTTCGGATAGAATCAGGCAGTTGGCATCTGCTCATTATTAGCGGCCTCTTCGATGTCGGCGGGAATGCACTCTATATTCTCGCCGGGCAAGCCGGTCGGCTGGATATTTCTGCCGTGCTAAGCTCTCTCTATCCTGGTATGACGGTTTTTTTAGCCTGGTTTATCTTGAAGGAAAAAATTCAATTCTCTCAGTGGGCTGGAATTGGCCTAGCATTGGTTGCGATTGTTTTGATGACCACGGCTTAAAACGTATTATGATTCCGCGAGGAGCATGCTTGTGCACCGAAGCGGTCTCAGATTCGAGGAGATTGCTTCGTCGGGCTGCTGCCCTTCTCGCAAATTCCACTTTCACAGTGGATTGTTTTGATGACCACTTCCTGAAATCAGCAATATCCAGGAATCTTTATTTGTATACACAAAGGAAATCATATGTCTCACGAAAAAGAATTTGCCGAATTTATTGGAGCGTACCCACCATATAAAACAACTGAGAAACTCGATGCCCTGCGTGCCAGCGACTATGAGCGTCTCGATCGCAATAATCAGGTTTATCTTGATTACACTGGCGGCGGACTCTACGCTTCCTCACAAATTGCAAAGCACCAGGAAATCCTCGCCAACAATGTTTTCGGTAATCCGCACTCGACCAACTCCACCTCAATGGCCGCAACCGAACTGGTTGAAAATGCGCGTGCCTACGTTCTCGAATTTTTCAAGGCCGACCCTGAAGAGTACGATGTTATTTTTACTGCCAATGCCAGTGGAGCCCTCAAACTGGTTGGAGAATCCTATCCCTTTGACGAAAATAGCCGCTATATGCTCGCCTTTGATAACCATAATTCGGTTAACGGCATCCGTGAATTTGCCAATGCGCATGGTTCAAAAGTTGTCTACATGCCGGTCGCGTTGCCAGAAATGCGTCTCCCCCACGACCAACTCGAAGATGCGTGGAAGCAAGCCAATCCACAGGCGCGTAACTTATTCTCGTTTCCTGCACAATCCAACTTTTCAGGAGTCCAGCATCCGTTAGAGTGGATTGCAGAGGCCAAATCGCATGGTTGGGATGTGTTACTGGATGCGGCGGCCTTTGTCCCCACCAATCAACTGGATCTGAGCCGGATCGCCCCCGATTTTGTCGTGCTCTCGTTTTATAAGATTTTCGGCTACCCAACAGGGTTGGGTGCGTTAATCGCCCGGCGAGAAGCATTGGGGATGCTCCGGCGTCCCTGGTTTTCTGGCGGGACAATTACCGTTGTCTCCGTTCAGGGTGATAAACATTATATGGCCGAGGGTCATGCCGCCTTCGAAGATGGGACGGTCGATTACCTCAACATCCCGGCCATTGAGATCGGCCTACGCCATATCGCCGAAGTTGGCTACGATGCGATCCACGAACGCGTCAACTGCCTGGCAGGCTGGCTGCTCGACAAGCTTTCTGAGATGAAGCATAGTACGGGTGAGCCTTTAGCACGGATTTACGGTCCGCTTGAAACAGAAATGCGCGGTGGCACAATTGCAGCTAATTTTTATAATAAAGATGGCATCGCCTTCAATCACCGCTATATCGAGGATCAGGCCGACAAGGTCAATATCTCCTTGCGGACGGGCTGTTTCTGCAATCCCGGTGCAGGCGAGGTTGCCCTCGAATTGGAGAAGCCAGAGTTAATCGCCTGTTTCACCCAGACAGAGCACAAGCAGCGTCTCAGCTTTGAAGATTTCCAACTCTGTTTCGATGGGCAGGAATCAGGCGCTGTGCGTATCTCGGTGGGCATCGCCAGTAATTTCAATGACGTCCAGCGTCTGCTTGATTTTATGCGTGGATTGTTGGAATAAATGAGGGGATGCAACGCAGAGCGTTGCTGCCAGGAAGTACTATGCAATAGATGGTGTTTTACCCTTTCTCCAACGCTCTGCGTTGGAGTACTATAGAACACAGGAAAGCAGCAATGAGCCGCACCAGCTACAAATTTCTTAAGGGGGATATTAATCCATATTTTGTCACATCAACGGTTGTTGATTGGTTACCCCTTTTAGTTATTCCAGAGATTGCGAAAATTATCTTAAACTCTCTCTCTTTTCTTCAAAAGGAAAAACGGATTATTTTCTATGCTTATGTGATAATGAAAACACACCTTCATTCTATTGCTTCTGCCGATAATATATCTAAAGAAATGGCAAACTTAAGGTCTTATACGGCTAGGATAAGTATTGACTATTTCAAAGAGCACAATCAGCAAGATATACTCCAGCAGTTGAGCAAACAAAAACTTACTCACCGCAAAGACCGTGAACATCAATTCTGGCAAGAAGGGGTACAACCTAAACGTATTCATGACCGTAAAATGATGCATCAAAAAATCCTGTATATCCATGAGAACCCAGTTCGTAAAGGGTATGTAGAGAAATCAGAAGACTGGGTGTATTCAAGCGCTGGGCTTTACGATGGCAATGATGGTCTTTTAAATGTTTTCATGGATTGGTGAAGATGCATGTTCCTTTACTCATCGCAACGCAGAGCGTTGCTTATAGGATTGACATTGCTCTGAGTTGAGGAAACTCAACGCGGAGCGTTGCTACCAGAATTAAATTATTCCCTTTCTCCAACCCTCTGCGTTGGAATATTATAGGATTGCCCAATGACCCTGCTCTGGATTATCGTTTCAATCGTTATCATTTCCCTTCTTCTTGATCGCGGCATTGATAAAATGTATGCGTACAAGATAACGACTCATCGCAACACGCCTGCTAAATTTGAGATCCCCTTCGAGGAGATTCAAATTCCGACACAAGATGGTGGTCACCTATATGGTTGGTGGATACCTGCCTCGCCAGATGCCCCGACGCTGATCCTCGTCCACGGGTGGAGCCGAAACGTGGAACGGATGATGGCTTATATCCGCGAACTTCATCCGCAGGGGTACAACCTGCTTGTTTTCGATGCCCGCAATCATGGAAACAGCACCTTGATTATGCACCCTACAGTGGGCACTTTTACGGAAGATATTCTCGATGCAGTGAATTATGTGCTAAACAGCGAGAAGCTCACTTCACCAGAAATTGGCCTGGTTGGCTTGTCTATTGGCGGTGGGGCTGCTATCGCCGCGGCGGGGCAGGATGAGCGGATTCAAACGGTTATCACAGTCGGCGCACTTTCCCACCCTATTAAGGTGATGTCAGCACAATTTGAAGAGAAACACATTCCGAAATTTATCGCATCATTCTTGTTTGGATATATGCGTTATCGGCACGGGATTGATTTCAATAAAATCGCGCCTCTTACTCACATCCCCAATGCCAAAGCGGAGATACTGCTGATGCATGGCGAAAATGATGAGACCATCCCCATCGATCAGGCAGAAGATTTTCTTGTCGCCAATCCTAAGAAGACACAGTTGTGGATTGTTCCTGAGAAGGGTCATAGCGACTGTCATCTCCACCCGCAGTTTTGGGAGAAGGTGAGCGTGTTTTTAGAGGGGAGTTTGCCATCGCAAAAAAAATGAACCCCCCTAAAAAACAGAGCATCCACCAACCAGGACTCCCCAAGCGCCTCGAGGCTTTATCTCTGGTATCTCTCGAAGATTATGACGAATATGCCGAGAGGAAAATCAGTGGCTGTGATCTGGTCGAGCAAAAGGCAAAGAACGTTATTTTTGAAGAGAGCCTTTTAGAGCGGGTCACGCTGACAGGTGCTCAGTTGCCAAAACTGCGCCTGCGTGATGTACGCCTGGAAAGCTGCGATATCTCGGCCGCTTTTCTGGAAGGGTGTCGCCTGCAACGAGTCGAATTTCTCAATTGTCGTTTACTGGGCGTTCAAATGCTCGCAGCCCAAATGGATGATGTTCTTTTCAGGGATTGCAATCTCGAAGGGGCGGTCTTTTCTTTGGCTGAAGCAAAATCGATCCGTTTTGAAAAATCTATTTTGCGAAATGCGACCTTTGAAGGTGCAGACCTGAATAAAGTCACCTTCGATCATTGTGATCTGAGTTATGCTGATTTTAGAAACACCAAACTAAAACAGGCCGATCTGCGCGGCTCTGTTCTTGATGGAATGCAGATCGAAGCCACAGCTGTTAAGGGGATGGTGATCTCTCCGATGCAAGCCATTCAGATGGTGGGCTTGCTGGGGTTGGTCGTGCAGGATGAGGATATTTCAATGGGGCAGGGTTAACGAGCAACGCAACAGACCAGATTCTGTTTGAAAAGGGAAGCAAATTCGGGTCCACGCGCGAAACGGCATTTCATCCACTTGCGTGTATAATCCAATGCACAAAGGAGAATAATGGGAACTTTAGGGATTGTGATATTCTTTGGGTTAATTGGCGGGATTGCGGTCGGTTTGCAAGGTCCCCTGGCCAGTTTGATGAGCCAAAAACTCGGCACATTGGAGAGCGTTTTTTATATTCACATCGGCGGCGCATTGGTGGCTCTGGTGCCATTGCTTTTCTATGGGGGCAGGAATTTATCCCGTTGGCGTGAGGTTCCCTGGTACGCCCTGGGAGCAGGTGCCTTTGGATTGATCGTCATCGCTGCGATGAGTTATATGGTTCCGCGCGTTGGGGTTGCTCCGGCGGTGGTATTGATCGTTGCGGGACAATTAGTCGTTAGCGTGGTTTTGGACCATTATGGATTATTTGGTGCACATCTTCGCGCCTTTGATCTAACCCGAGCCTTGGGCTTGCTGCTGGTATTCATCGGTGTGTGGGTGACTGTAAAATAGAAAAACCTTAAACTTCATCTGACCTGATGACGAAGCAAAAAAATCGATATCTGACTGTTATAATGAAGCAATGGT
>JACKQG010003997.1_pt1 | contig 17496 bp, 10 predicted proteins | sample 8237621 | NCBI WGS metagenome assembly JACKQG01 (sample SAMN15677084, study PRJNA649215) | marine metagenome | biome: marine; feature: Black Sea; material: saline water; isolation source: suspended particulate matter (SPM) from the Black Sea western gyre | collected 2013-06-09/2013-06-10 | depth...
AAAATTGCCAAAAAAAAGGCATTTATTCAATCCAATTTGATTTACTGATTATATGAATTCATTAATATATTTATCTTTAACAAGCTGTTCAGATACGTCGGATATTCTCCATGAATGGCCAAAATAAGAAAGACTGTCAAAAAATAAATTTTGACCATCCATCATATAAAGAACGGGATACTGATTATCGTTATTTTCGAAATATGATGGAGGTAAATAAACTCTTATAGTTCTCTCATCTAAATAGGATGACCCAACGTAAGACTGCTCATGATATCTTGAATCTTGCTGTCCATGAATTGAAAGAAAAAGAGTCATCAAGAATATAATTTTTAATTTACGATTGATAGATTTCAATTTGGTCTGTAATAAATTACTTTAGGGTTACCCAGTCAAAATCAACATATTCTTCACTATTTTTACCGTTACTCGTAGAATAAATCCCCATATAGGCGCCTGTATAACCTTTACTTAGTAGTAAATCTGAACTTGTTTCTGCAAAAAAATTAAAAGTGGTACCATTGTCCAATGAATAGTAATACTTATAGGATTGATTATTAGAGAATACTTTAAGTATGATTGAATCATTATATGATTTTAAAAATGTTTTCTGAACGACTATTGGCTTCTCCTTCCGTTCTTTTGAGATAAGTTTAAGTATTATGTTCTGTTCACTATTCTTTTCAATTGTAAATGTAAGGTAATTATCATCTTTCTGGAACAGGCTAACTCCTGCCTGAACTTCTGGTGTGGATGGATTGTATAACATTTTTACCGAGAACTCAAAGTCAGTTTCTATTTGTCTAATACCTAAAAGGCTACACCCTTTATGATTTTCAATTACATTTTTACTGGAAAATAATCGAAGGTAACCTTCCTTGTTATTTATTAAATAGGTTCCTTCTTGAGGTACCCTGCGAAAATTCCATTCCAAATTTAAAGTTTCACTATCAAAGTTGTCCCTGAAGGATTCTTTATTGACTTGAGATGATGCAGGGAAGGGCAGGGGAAATGATCGTTCAACCCTACCTGTTAATGGTGAACAGACAGGCCACTCATAGTTAACACGCCTAAGTTTCTCGAACCGTTCTCTATCCGGTAAATCAGACCATTCTTTTTCAATTTTATCATATTTCCATTCGAATGGTTCTTCTTCCCAGGTAACAGGTATGAGGTGTGTCTCCCGCCCCATATTGGAGTAGGTATCAATTTCTGAGCGAATTCCAAGTGCAACCATATACCATCTCCCATCTGCGAGTTCTAAGAGGTCTGCATGGCCGATGCTGTTTACCCAGTAGTCATTTGATAGATGTCGAGATGTAAGAATTGGATTACGGGCATTGGGAACGTAAGGACCTTTAATGTTATCACTGACAGATACCATAACAGCATGTTCCAGACTAGTTCCGCCTTCTGCAATTAGAAGATAATAGAATCCATTCCGTTTATAGATATGGGGACCTTCGGCCCAGGTACCATAGTATAACGCACCACGCCATAAGAAGTATCTTTCTCCTTTTAATGACCAATCATCTAGATCCAGTTCTTGAAGCCATATTTCGCCTTCGCCATTAAAATTAGGCTTTTCTGGAACGTGTGTTCCAACATACCATACTTTACCATCATCAAAAATTATATCTGGATCAATACCTGGCGCACCTTCTATGATATGAGGGTTGGACCAAGGACCTTCAATCTGCTCTGCAGTAATAATGAAATTAATCATTTCAGTAGGTTGCTGCGGTCCAGGGCTGTATACATTTGTAGTAATTATATAGAACAGGCCATCATGGTAGCGGATTGATGGAGCATGAATACCGCCATCTGTTTGCACATCTACAAGATTCATTTCACCACTGCATTGATCATCACGATGGAGTCCATATCCAATCAGGTTCCAATTTACAAGATCTTTGCTGTGATGAATCGGAAGCCCGGGGAAATATTCGAAAGAAGAATTAACAATATAATAATCATTCCCAACCCGGCAAATCGATGGGTCTGGATAACTGCCTGGGATAATGGGGTTGTTATAACTTAATTCTTGAGCTAATGGATATATTTGAAAAATAAATAGTAATAGATAGAAATATTTCATTTTATTACATAATTACTTTTCATCTTTCCAGAACTGTTTATATAAAGCTCCTCTGAATCTATCGTTTCTGGTGTATCCTTCTGGTGTACCCCAACTCATTTGGGACATAATTATTGCCACAAAATTTCGTTTTGGATCGACCCAGAAATGTGTATTCTCGTAGCCGCCACCAAGCCATAGTCCTGCTTCGCCTTGTTCTTTGATTCGCATTGAATCACCGCTTACCCAAAGGTTATATCCATTGTGACCGTAAGGGCTATCTAAAAGAGTATGAGGAGAATATATATCTTCCACTGTTACTTTTTCTAAGAAGCGCTTTCCATTTAAAGTACCTCGGTTCAATAGCATGCGAAGGAAGTCAGCATAACCATCTGCCGTGGCCAGCATTCCTTCACCGCCGAAGTATAATTCATGATTCAGATCGTAGTCTGGTACATCAGGACCAAATATATCTAATTCTTCAGGTTTTGCTGTTCGCAGTATAGTATCTTTCGCACTGAATGTTGGTAGAAGGGTGGTATGTGGAGGCAATCCATATTGTAAACCGTTAATCCCAAGTGGCTTCGTTAATCGTTCTTCCACTAGTTGTTTAAGACTTTTGCCTGTTGCACGTTCTGCTACCAATCCTAGTACCGTGGTATTAGTACCATAAAAATGTTTTGTTCCTGGATGCTGGATCAGTGGCATTTCTGCCAAGAGATCTATAAGCTCCTGGGAATTTTTTGCTGTTGGTAGGTTTTTTGTTGCGAGTAATGAATCTAAACAGTAAATATTAGTCGTTGCATAGTAAAAACCAGCTTCATGGTTCAATAAGTGTAGGACTGTCATTAAAGAATCAGTTGATACTAATTTGAAGGGGCAGGCTTCTTCTGTCATAGCTTTCGAGATGGATAATGCAGGATCATCTATTTTTATTTTACTTAAAACTTTACCATCTTTTGATACGGCTACTTTTAAATTCTCAAATTCTGGTATGTATTTTGTAACAGGGTCATTTAATTCCAAAATACCATCTTCAACAAGATCCAAAGCAATTGTAATAGTAATGATTTTGCTCATAGACCATATCCTGAACCAAGTCTGCCCATTAATATCAACGAGGGGAAGTAAATTTCTGTTTACTGCACTATGTTCATAAAGAACATCGCCATCTAGATTTTCTAGGCGGGCATATATGACAGGGTCTAAACCTTCATCTACATATCTATCAAGGATAATGTCCAGTGAGTCTTTATTCCTTATAAAATCATAACCATTAGGTCCAGAACTGCATGAAGAAATAGTTAAGGATATAATGGAAATTATAAGAAGAGCTGGGAAAAAGAATTTTTTAATCATGATTCAAAGATTTCAATAATTTTTGTGATGTACTTTCTAGTTCAGTATAATAAAAAAAGGGACTAATAAAGTCCCTTTTTTTAAGATAAAAACCTATTTTAAAAGTGTCATTTTTTTGATGTCTCGGAATTGATTTCCTGCTTCCAATTCATAAAAATAGATGCCACTGGTCACTTGGTCTCCGATCTGGTTTAGCCCATTCCAATTAAATTCATAAGTACCCGGATCAAGCTTGCCATTATTATATGAAAATATCTTTTGACCTAGAATATTGTATATGCTGATCTTTACTTCTATACTAGATGATATTCCAAAAGTAAAAGATGTCGTCGGGTTGAATGGGTTGGGATAATTATTAGTCAAGAAAAAATTATCTGGAACAATATCTTTACCAATACCAGCCAATAATATGCAAATTGAATCTGGATTAAATTCTTCGACAGGTAGGGGAGGCTCAGACTGCCAAGCATCTTCTGGGAAAGTGTAATCCCCCCATGAACAATTATCGTTGGCATTTGCGTGTTGGTAGCGGGCTCGGGAACGTCCAAAACCAAATCCACCGCCTTCTTCAATATAGGCCAATTCAGACACGTCATAGAATCCCCAATTATAAATCATATGCCATGCAAATGGTCCCGTAAAAGATGGGCTGGCGGAATAAGTTCCATCCCCATTTGCTGTCGCGATTACTTTATAGTCATCACCTAGACCTTGGAGATATTTAAGCCATCGGTCCCTGATTGATAAATACACGGAATCCTCTGAAGCATTAAACCCAAGAGCTTCAGCATCTGTCATATCTACAGTAAATGTAACAGCAACAGTCTGTCCGGTAGGTATTACACCACCAGCAGGAAGGTCATAATATCCCGCTAGTTCCAGTTCAAGAAGACCGGTACCATCATCTGCGCCAAGAATGAAATTTCTGTTTCCACCACCAAATTGTGGAGAATCTTCCCATCCAATACCATCATAAATAACACCGTATGTTGCATTTAGCACTTCAATAGATGACGAATCCAGTTCCATATAATATTTAAATTCACTTAAAGTATTTGGAAATCCTGTAACGCTGGCTGCTAGACTAAAAATATTTGTACCTGGAGTACGAGTCATTTCACAGTCAGCAGGTTCATCACAGTCCCAACCATTAAACCCTGCACGTACCTGCATCTGATCTCCACGGGCCACACTAAAGACAGGCATTCCTGTTGCTCCATCTTCGTCCAGCCATTCAGTCATATCAACAGAGAATATAACTGTTTTTGTTATTTCACTTCCCTGATATGGAATGGTAATACTAGTGGAGCCAGTTACAGACCCGTCTTCTCCAACCGTAAATTCCTGGTTGGGCTCACCAATTATATCTAATAGCCAGGTTCCATATCCATCACTGCCATCACATACATTACATGTTGTACCATTACCATTATCAGTATCAATAGCACCCCAATCATAATCATTAGGACCGACTATACTATCAAATACAGCTGTCCATATCAAATCACCAGCTGTTTCGTCTCCATTGGTACCATCATCGTATCCCTGAATACTTGCCCAGTTAGACATAGTGCCCTTGAATCTAATATCCTGAAATCCATTTGCTTCATCAACCAGTGTAAGGGTGACAGTTGAATAGATAACTTCTTCCTCTGTCGGGGCTTGGTTATTCCAATATACCCACTGAAGTGTTGTATCATTTACTGAAGTGAAGGATCTGTCATTAATACCACTTTCCCAACCACCTAAACCATGTTGGAATTTATATGAAACGGTTGATCCAGATTGGTCAAAGGAATATTGTCCAGACCAGAATTCTGAGTCTCCTTCCTGCGTTAGGGGCTCACCGCTCCAGCCATTCATAGTACCGGCAATGTGCATGACCTCGCCATTATAACCTAGAATGCCTGCAGTACTAACTCTAAACCATACATCAATACTATTTGTTTCCGTGTAGGGCGGGGTGGTGCCATTTTCCCAGTAATCCTGGGGCAGGTTTGTTTCCCCAGAAACGCTTAAAGTGCGGTTATCAGTAGATTCCCATGATTCGATCCCCATGTTATCAATAACAACGTATTTATATCCATATTCGCCATCACTAAGGGTATCACTTGTGAAGGTCCAGTAATCCCCTCCAACATTGGATAAGGCCCATTCATTACCTCCCCAACCGTTCATAGAACCACGAATAACAAGAGTGGAAGTTGTATCAGTGAATCCTGGGGCAGTTGATGTATTCAAATTAAATGTGACAGTTGCAGTGGCAGTTGAAAGAAATAATACAACTATTGAAAATGTATTAACGAATTTTTTCATTTTTATATCCTTATGATTATTTAATCACCTTTAAATTAGTAACTCAGTTATGAGTTACCAAAAATTAGTCAATATATTACTAGAATTCCAACTGATTTCATATTCCAGCCTAATAGATAATCTCTAGACTAATTTGATGTACATCACCAAGATGGTTCAAAGTTTCAAAACAATAATTGATTTGTAGATTTTGTTTCATAAATATAGGTGATTTAATTCCAAAGCCTAAAGAGAATTCACGTTCCCTGTCATCTAATAAGAGAGAGTTCAATCCTGCCCGAAGTTTAAAAAGATCATCAAATAATCCAACTTCCATACCTGCATTAATATAGCTGGTATTATCATTGGGGCTGTTAGTATCCAGTGCCCAGGTCATTCGAACTATCTTTCCAATATTTAGATCATCCGATATACCAACCCTGAGTAACAGAGGCAGGTCAAAATCATCTGTTGCCAGAAATCCGGTGACACTTTCATTGTTCCCGTGGATAGACTCATCTACATCGACAGCAACAAGAAGATCGTCTCCTGTCATTTTCATCTTAGGCCCAAAATTGCTGATGGACGTCCCAAGCCTGAAGCCATAGGGTGTGTCAAATAGGGTGCCTAAATCTAAAGCCAGTCCGTTGGCATGGTTATTAGCAATAGTTTGCTGGATGTATTTCCCATTAAATCCTATTGAAAATCGATCTGTCAGGTTAAGAGCATAGGTTAAAGCAAATGCGTTATCCGATGCAGAAAAAGTTTCCCCTGTATCTTCATTGCCGTACCGGGTTACTTCCATTTCACCCATGGTTACAGATGTTACATTTATTCCAAGGAAACGATTTTTGTTTAAGGGAATGGAAAGGCTAAAGTAATCAAAAGTGATATCAGCAATCCAGTCCGAGTGATTCACATACACATTTCTAAGGCGGTTGAATCCAATCCCTGCTGGGTTCCAGTACATGGCTGAACCATCATTGGCAAGAGCTGTAAAAGCGCCCCCCATGCCCACGGCTTTTGAACCAATATTGGTTGATAAAAACTTTGCTGCCGTGGTACCTGTTTTATCAACAGAATATCCAAGAGAAGTCAACAAGAAGAAAAATAATATAGGACGGATTCTTATCATTTAATTATAGCCAATTTCCCAATTTTTTCACCAATACCAGTTGCTTCAATATGGTATACATAGATACCGTAAGCTGCGGTGAGATTATCTTTGGTGAGCAGGTCCCATTTACCTGTACCAAAATTGATGGATTCAGAATGATGAATTGTTTTAACTAACTCTCCAGATATGGTAAAGATACGAATAGTGCATTGCTGGGGCAGGTTTCTGAATTGGATTTCTCTTGGACCTCTGCCGGATGTAAAAGTATTCTGCCCTTCAAAGGCTGTGGTTGCATAGTAGGGGTTAGGCACCACCTTAATTTTGTTTAGATCATCTTTAGCCTGTTGTGTATCGATATAGGGTGAAACGGTTGTGAATTGGTAAATATCTTCTGGGAGAAATGGTTTTTCAACAATTATAAATGCTGTATCGCCAGGTTGCGGTTCGTTATAGACTAAAAGCGAATCGTTTGGATGAAGATTCAGGTAAAAAGCCCAGGATGGCCAGGGATTTCCCTGATCATCTTCATAATCCATAAATACAATCCAGTCACTTTCTCTATTACCATCTGCATTAAAAAAGCCATCTGGATCACCCATGGGAATAACATCGATCAATCCCGCAGGTATTTTTACCCAGTCTATAGATTCTATACCAGTGAGTGATTCCCTGCGTTCAACAAAAAAATTGACTGGTTTTCCCGAATGCAAAAATCCAGGAAAACATGTAGTTGTGTTGGGCAGATACCGCATACACATATCAATGGATGAATCAGACTGTTCTTCAGTAAATATGATCCTATAATCATAGGGTAGCTGAGTACCTACTACATTAAATGTGGCATACCTAAAAAAATCAAATGTCCAGATGCTATCCCTTGACCAGTAAGACTTTTCTTCATTGTATCTTAATTCATCTATATTATTGAATGCCAGCCTGAATCCGTCGATGACTTGTCCATCGCTCGCTTGGAATTCATATTCATCGTTAACCAATGTATCAGGGTCTTCTGGATCAGTAACATCAACAAGAAAATATGATTTTGTGGTGACAGTGTCATAGCCAGCGGGGCCCTGCTGATTTGCAAGTATTGTATCTGTAAATGTAATCTGATATGTATGGTCACTTTTTATATCCATAGGATTAATTATTTCATAATAAATCCTACCGCTAGATGTTCCGCTGATGTGATTTATGGTATCTCCTACAAATTCAGCATCATTGTATCCAGCAGATGGGGGAGAAGGAGTTACTTCTAAAACATTGGGCCCTAATTCTATTTCACCTGTCAAAGAATTAACTCTTAAGCGCATGGGTGAATCACTAGGAATAATATCATTAGAAAGATCTCCTCCATAATCGTAAGAAACCACAGCATAATAGTAACGCTGACCACTTACTACATTAAAATCAACATAGGAATGCTGTAGGCCAGTATCATCTCCCAAGTAGAATTTGATACCATTCAGATCAATTGGGTGCCAGCCTGTCTTACCATTTTCCAAATCCCATTGAGCTTTTTCACCATTCTGTGAATAGGGTTCCAGGAACGTCAGGTTACCTTCTCCATCAGTGATGGTATAGGCATCATTGAATTCAAAATCTGTAGCGCGATAAATCTTATAACCTTCAAAATCATAGAGATCTATGCCATTGGTGATTTCACCCATATATTTATCCTTGGATTGTTCGGCACGTGTATCCCAATACAAGGTAACTGAACCATCTCTGGAAACCGCTGTAACATTGGGCGGATCAGGAGCCTTGGCAAATTGATAATCAAAATCATAGGTGGTTTGAGCTACGGCTTTATTTCTCAAAGCATCTGCTACGTCATTACCTAATGTAACAGACATTGCAATCCGTTCGGTTTGTCCTGCTTTGAGAGGAAAAAAGCCAGACGTAACAAAAAGGTCATAGTCTCCTGGAGGTTGACCTCCTGCAGGTGGTTGCCAGTAACTTCCAGGTGTCATATAAAACAACCAGAGATAGCCATCACTTGATATTGGGATTGAACCTGCTGGGTCATATCCAACAGCAGTAAGTCCCATTTGATCCGACTCTGCAACATCAGTTTTATCAATGTTGGGTTCCCCGGGGAATCCCGTACCGGAACCCGATGTAGGCATCTGATCACCCACGCCTGCATCCATCCCACCTGATTCATCACCATTGATCCCTACATCGTCAGATGATTCCCAGTCCCCGTCATTGTCGATAAAATCATCCCGTGATTCATCAATCATTTCATCAATGCCTTCATCAATACCTTCATCCACGGCACCATCACCATCATTATCTATGCCATCTGCATAAGGTTTGCCAATGTCTTCAATATTCACATCATAGAGGATTATATTAGAGTTAGGAACTCGATACCTTAGCCAGGGGTCATTTGCCGCTGATAAGACCATGTCCTCACTTACAAGTGGACTATTCACATCAACTCCTAAACCCACAGGATACTCTAAAAGGTAGGGGTCTTCGGGATCAGCATTATTATCAATTCCATCAGCGTAAGGTAGACCAATATCTGTTTCATCCAAACCGATAATATGAATAATTGAATCCTGCATAGGATCATCCAAGGAAGGCCAGATATTCCATTGAGGTAATACTGCATTGATCATTTCCTGTGTAATTACAGGACTGTTTTCTTCACCATCTTCGTCATTATCTATTTTATCAGAATAAGTTACACCTGCCTGGTCGCCAAAAGGTACATGGGTCAAGTTCTCATCAATTAGGCCATTGCCGTTATCATCAATTGCATTACCTAAAATCTCATCGATAATATAATCTTCAGTTATGATTGGACCATTTTCTTCACCGTCTCCGTCGTTATCAATCCGATCAATATTATTTCCCGGTGTTTCAATAAAGGATGTTGCTGCAACACCCACAGGATCTGATCCAAAAGCGGCATTTCCAATTCCATCACTGTCCATAGACCAGGCAACATCATAGATTAAATCAAAATCCGGGGTATCATCACCAGAATCACCATCACCACCAACTAGGTCAGCAAGCCACATCGAAAATGAAACCTTATCGTAATCAAAAGAGCCATCATTTTTTATTTCATGAAGAATAAATACCACATCTTCAATTAAGACCTGTTTCCACTCCAATACTCGGACTCCTGCAAGAAGGCCGGCACCTTGACGGTTAAGATCAGTTGTATCGGGAGAATAAGGGTTTCCAAGTATATAATTTTTATCATCAGATACTTTATAAAATATTTCTTGTTGAGCGTTAAATTGATCTTTACCAAAAAATCCATTCCAGGATCCCGACCATCCAGGATCATTAATGTCATCCATTTTATCCGGCCAACTTGTAGGCCAGGTACTTTCATCATCACTGATACCAATTTTTTGAGAGTTTGGATTTAAATATCCCGGTACGGGTTCCCATGTCATAGAATTTCCAGATTGGTCAGATCTAAAGGGGATTGTTACAAGAGGCCTTACCTCCCCAGTATTTGTTGTGACTTCTGCGCCAACTGCAAGTGCAGTCAACGCAATGTAATGTTGCCCAGAATTAACTGGCCATTCATATGGAATATGCCCTGGATTTGCCATAGTCCGACCCGTAACACCATAATTGAAAATAGTCGTCCTGACTTTATTTACATCTATATTTGTTGCCCTTCTAAAATCAGAATCACCTCGCTCATCAGATTGACAGTACAAGACAGACCATAACAAGAATATATAGGATTTTTTTACCATGAGAATTGTAATCCTAATTGTATTTCGCGAGGTTCATCATACCATTCTGGACGATTGAAAAACTGATCCATTGTGTTAGGCCTCAATGGCTCAAAAGGCGAAATAATTTCAGCCCTGGTTTTTTCTATGGTTTCGTCGGAACGACCGGAATCAGCATAAACGAAATTCTGATTTCTCCGATCAGTCAGGTTATATACATTGATATAGGCTCTACCATTGAAACTTCCAATTCTAATATTCTTAAAGAATTTCAAATCCATCCTGAATGTGCTGGATTTCCTGCGGCTGTTTCTTAGAAGTACATTAGAAAGGACTTCGCCCTGCTGTTCATAATTGGTGATGACAGGAGTATATGGATAGCCGCTCCCGTATTGAAAAATTGTATTAAGTCCCCATCCTTTGTATGCAGTTGTAACTGAACCATTCAAATTATGCAATTGATCCCAATCCAGAGGAATAATGGATCGAGTGGGTTCTTTTCCTGCTAGAACTGCTCCAAATTCTTCATTGGGATTTGAGTTGGACCCTTCTGCAATTTGGAAGGTATAATCAAACTGCCAGCCGATGTAGTTACTGAATTGTTTAAATAGCATAAGGATGACACCCCTGGAGTTACTGTAATCCTTATTTACATAGGTATAGTAAGATTTCCCATCTCCAAGATCAATAGGTATGCCGCTGGTTACATAGTTGCGGGCATCTCTGTAAAAGCCTTTAATCTCTATTTTAGTCCTAAAACCAATCTCCTGTCTAAGACCCAGTTCATAGCTGATAGTTGTCTCCGGTTTCAGGTCTGGATTACCAAAAATACCAAAATCGGTGCCAGTTTCTGTCAATTTGTATTCAGTGTTGTTATATAAAAGAGAAAAGTCTGGGATTTTGAAGAAGTAACCATAAGCAAAATGGATCACACCTTTATCTGAAATTGGGTAAGCGACTGCGAGCCGTGGACTTAATTGGGATTTTCTTGTAGTATTTTTCCACCAGCCACGTTTATTCCCCAGATTAGGCTGGTCATTAAACCGATCATAAAATTCAGAATAGGTGTGATTGATTGTGTTCCCAGCGCTATCAATCTCAGAATACCACAGGGAACCCCAGTCTAGATTTTCCAATTCTTCCAATGATAAAGAATCAAGTGCCGGGTTTCTTGGGTCATTTATAAATGGTTCATGTATGTTATTTGGCGTTTTTGATTTAGGGCTAAATGATTCGAACCTTAAACCAGCATTAATAATCATATCACCATATTCTACTTTATCTTGAAAATAGATAGACCACTCTTCAGGACTGAATTCATAGCTAGAGCGGTTAAAACTTCCTACATCGGGTATTACTGGAGTGAATACTTGATCTGCCTGGGATGAATCTAACAGGGCATAACTGTCCAGGCTGAGCAGGTGGCGGGTCAGGTCTACACCTACCTTGATTTGGTTATACGCATTAACCTGATTTGTATAATCAAGTTTAAAGCTCTGAGTTTTAGTTTCTCTCATGAACCGATCAGTATCTACTCCCCAGCGTCTTAAGGTATATTGTGGGAAATAGTTTACACCATCTCCAAATTCATTCTGGATATGCTGGGGGACATCTCCAATAATATGAGCCCAGTATAAACTATCCGGAGTGATATAGCGAGAGTCTAATGGATCTTCATAAAGATATGATTCATTGCGGTGAATATACTGGGATGCATTGATCTCAATAAAGGACATGGCTGAAAATGAATGAGATAGATTTAAGCCTGAAAATTGTCCTGTATTGAAGTGCCTTTTTCTTCCATCCTGAGCCATTTGCCGATCATGATTATAGCCCTGACTGATTCCGGAGTTCCATATTGTATTTAACCTGAGCTTTGTAAGAGGGGATATTCGAAGAGTTAATTTATTTTGACTGGACCATGCGTTGTACCAGTTCATGCCTTCATAACCGGGCTCATTAATTTGTTCGCCTGAATCCCAGATTCCATTATCATTGTTATCTGTAAATACGGTATCTCCGTACATGGTAAATGTCTGTTTACCATAGAGCCAACCTTTTGAACCATTCAGCCGGCCTGATGAATAGAACGTGAGTCTTCCTGGAATAATTGGACCATTTAAGTTTACTGACACACTGTAGTCATTGATTGGAGAGAATGAATTAAGATTCTGGAAAGTTGGATCTGGGGTTGTGTGATCCCCGGTATACACATTAATAAATCCTTCAAATTTGTCTCTACCATCCTTAGTAACCATGTTGACCACACCAGTCAAGGATCTACCATATTCGGCATTAAAGGTGCCACTAATTACCTGCAGTTCTTGTATATTGTTATTTTCAATTTTCACTGAAATCCCACCATCATAGGCGTCAGTCATGGGAACGCCATCCACCATGTAGGAGATCTCGCTACTACGACCTCCGCGCATGTGAAGACCGCCCCCAGCATCCTGGGTAATGCCTCCTTGAAGTCTTAAAACATCCTTGACTTCTGTTACTGGCATAACGTCCAGTTCATCCGCAGTGATTCTTGCTTCAGACTGGGTTACGTCAAACTGGATCAGTTTTCTTTCAGCCGTGACAACAACTTCGGATCCTTCAATAACTTCAGTTCCTAAAGCTGCATTCATGCGAGTTGTTTTATCTATAGAAACATTGACATTTTGAAAAATAAGTGACTCATATCCAATCATGGAAAATTTTATTGTGTAAATACCTGGAGGAATATTCAATATAAAATATTCACCCAACGCATTTGATGCTGTACCCAGGTCAGTATCTGTCACAATAACATTACAGCCAATAAGTGCTTCACCTGAGTTCTTGTCCGATATGAGCCCCGTAAGTTTTCCAGTAGTTCCGGCAGTGAGCAAGTGTACCATTACTATCAATAAAATTATGTAGCGGGTTAATCTCATAGCGATGCTTCCACAACCATTGGAAAGGATTTTACCTGCGTACTATCGATAGTTATTTTGCTATTAACAGCTAAAGAATTTCGAAACTTGAAATATTCATTTTGCCAGTTCACAGAGCCTGAATCAGTGATTATATCATTCATCACTTCCCTTAGTATCAGTGATGTATGCTCTTGGTTCAAATTCTCTTGAAAAATATTTCTTCGATGGAGACCAAGATTTTCAGCATCATCGATCATTTTATTTCTTACAAGGATGCCGGACAAAACGGATTTTAACGTTTTAATGGTTCTAATTCGTTTGAATTGCCGTTCAGAAAGTTTTGCTAAATCCATAAGGCACTTTTCTACTGTAATGATGTTGCTACTTCCTGTAAATGCAGCAGGAGTTTGATTGTTAGATACATTCTTTTCCTGATTGTTATTCAGTTCATCCAATATTTCAACTAAACCTTCATCATTAAACCTGATCTCAAGGTTTTGAGCAACTTTATCCGTAAAACTTCTTAACTCTGGTAATTTTTTATAGGTCACGGCCATTTGCTTAAGCCAGTCCTTATTAAGCTGATACTCTTTTTCTGTGAGAAGTATATCTTTCTCTTTTTCCAGCACCTGGATGATGCTGAAACCAGTGCTGGTTTTTACGGGATCTGAAATTTCCCCATCCATTAAAGCAAATGCTGCTATTTCAAAAGATGGATCCAATTCGCCCATTTTATACCAACCAATATCACCGCCATTTCCTTTAAGGATTGGATCATCAAAATATGTTTCTGCTAAAATATCCCACTGAACCCCTGATTTGAGTTGCTGATCTATTTCCCTAATGGTTTCAAGGTCAATAGCATATAGATGTCGAACATGGAGCCTTGTTTTATTGTATGTAAAAAGCCGTCTCAACTCATGGTCAGTGACTTTTATTTTTTGAATAACCTTTGAATTATGGTAGGTATTTAAAAGAAGCTGCTTGTAGGCCTGTTCTTTTTTCAGGATAATTTGAGGATTTTCTAGTATGCTCTTATTGTGACTATAATTAAGAATCAATTTTTCATCGATCAAGGAATTCAATAGGGCATAGCGGTTTGAAAGATTATCAGTTTGATGTGTTTTTAAAAGAAAAGACTGATATCGAGGGATGAAAGAGTCCAGGTTGATCCTGTCACTGTCAATCTCTGCTAATTTTGGACTATTTGATTGATCACACGAAAAGAATATGAATGTAAAAATGATTGCTATTAATCGTTGATTTATAGACCAACAATTGAATAAGTATTTAATAAAGCGTTTCATTCTTATACTTAATTGATTTCAAGAATAAGAGCAGTTTTACCAGGAAGATTAATTTTACTTGTAAGATCATATACTCTATTATCCAAAACACTTATACCTTGGTTTTTTTCTGCTAAAACCTCATTGAAGCGACCAGGATCAATTCTTATTGACCTCTTATTGTTATTCATCATTACCATTACAAGGTCATTTTCATACAATCTAAAATAAACATAAACTCCATTTTTCACTGGATAGTGCACCAAACTACCTTTACCAATTGCTGAACTTGATTTACGCCAGTTCAGTAAGTCTCTCATGAAATTTTGAGCTTCCCTTTGCTCACCACTCAATCTAATTCCATTAAAGGCATCTATTTTATCCCCGGCCCATCCTCCGGGAAAGTCTTTTCTTAGTTCACCATGATCTCTTGTACTGGTCATTGCTATTTCTGCACCATAGTATATTTGCGGAATACCTCTTGTGGTTAAAATAAAAGACATCGCTATTTTATAAAGATCCATATTCTCGCTTAGCTGAGAATATATTCTTTGCATATCGTGGTTACCGGCAAATACCAATAGATTATATGGATCTCCATATTGATAATCATTTGCCAATACTCTATATATATCTCCAATTCCACTATCCCATTTTTCCTCGCTCATTAATCCCTGAACAAGTGCTTTTTGTAGAGGAAAGTCTTTCATGCTTGGTATGTAAGATATGTAACCATCATAAGGTTTGCTTCCTTTTTGCCAGTATGCGACCATTGAAGGATTATTATTCCAGGCCTCTCCGCAAAAATTAAAATTTGGATATTCTCTTGCTATTCTTTTACTCCAAATGGTTAAAAAATCTTTATCTATATAGGGATATGTATCTATTCGGAATCCAGATAGTTTAGCATACTCGACCCACCATATTGATAGCTGAATCAGATAATTGGCAAGGAATGGATTGGACTGGTTCAAATCAGGCATTGTCTTAACAAACCAACCGCTTGTGAAAAGATCTTTTTCAAATTGAGGAATATATGGGTCATAAATAGATTCATGAATGTGACTGGTTTGGACAAATTCTCCATTGTGATTGATCCAGTCAGATGATGGAAGGTCATACATCAACCAGTGCTCTGAACCAATGTGGTTCAATATAAGATCCATTATGATTCCAATACCTTTATTCTGTGCACTCTCAGATAATTCTTTATAAAGTTCATTGGTACCAAATCTTTCATCAATATTATAGTAGTCTGTGGTTGAATATCCATGGTATGAATATTTTTTTTGATTATTCTCTAGCACTGGGTTTAACCAGATCTGAGTAAACCCCATTTCTGCTATATAATCAAGATGATCAATGATACCCTTGATGTCGCCACCGTGCCTACCATCTTTATTTCTTCTGTTTGGCTTTTCCTTTAAACTTGGGACTGAGTCGTTGTCAGGGTTCCCATTGGCATAGCGGTCGGGTGTAATTAAGTAAATAACATCTGCAGGGGAAAACCCCTGACGTTCCGCTGAACCAGCAGTCCTTTTTAATATTTCATATGGATGGCTAATGATTGTTTGGCCTGATTTGTTGAAAAGGATATCAAATTTCCCAGGCCTTGTTGTTCCAGATAATAATAGATCAATGAATAGGTAGTTTGGATTTTCTACCCTATGTACTTTATTTATCAATACCCCATGGAAATTGAATTCTGGTTCTAGATCCGCAATATTCTTACCATGGACCATCAACTGGAGTGTATTATTTGCCATATCGGTCCACCAGAAGGGAGGTTCCAGATGATCAATTTGATAGGATTTATTATTATCTGCCGATAATAATGTAACAATGAGTAAAAGATGTAAATATGAGTGAAAATGCTTCATATAGGGATTATTATATTAGTAACTCATTTAGTAGTGACGAAATTGCTATGTGAAATGTAATGCTAATGTTTCATTTTCGAAAACAAGAATAATGTGAATTATTAATTAATACAAAAATTTTCATAAAAAAAAGGGCGCTAATTAGCGCCCTTTTTATGATTGTGATAGTATTCAATATTACTTCATTAGAAGCATTTTACCTGTCAAGACACGACTATCAGAAGTAACCTTATAAAGGTACATGCCTGTAGGCATGCTCTTTCCTTGGTCATTGGTTGCATTCCAAGTCAGGGAATATCTTCCAGGATTCATTTCCCCATTCTGAATTGTGGTGATTTCATTACCTAGAATATTATAAATAGTAACAATCACATTAGAACGGTAGTCAATATCAAACCTGAGTTTTGTGACCGGATTAAAGGGATTTGGGAAATTACCAAGTAGCTTGAATTCCCCTGGCAGATCTGCATCCAGATCAACAGATACCACATCAGAAATATGCATTTCCAACATATCTGTGTAGACACTTCCATTATCAGCATTGGAAGCCTGATAATATTCTACACCAGCCCACACCCAAACAGTACCTTCAGGGACCGTTCCTGTTACTTCGCGGTGTAGCCACTCACTTGAAGGAGAACTTGCATCAATTACATCGGTTATCTCCCAACCAGGGCCAACCATACCATAGTAGTCATCGTAGTAATAGAATGCCAGATATGCTGAATTTACACCTTGACCGATCCAGTCATCCGCATGTGAAAACATCATGCCACTTAGAGTAGGTTGGGAACCTACATCAAGTCCAGCCACCCCAACTTGAAATATTACGTGACTACGGACATCAAACATGGGCATCATTTACA
>JACKQG010003999.1_pt1 | contig 17485 bp, 21 predicted proteins | sample 8237621 | NCBI WGS metagenome assembly JACKQG01 (sample SAMN15677084, study PRJNA649215) | marine metagenome | biome: marine; feature: Black Sea; material: saline water; isolation source: suspended particulate matter (SPM) from the Black Sea western gyre | collected 2013-06-09/2013-06-10 | depth...
GGCCGAGCACCAGGCAGATGACGCGACAGACTCCGCCCTGGGCGCCCACGGGCTCGCCGACTCCGCTGTCTCCGAGATCGAACAGGCTGAGGACGCGATAACCGTCGCCGAGGACGCAGGGAAGACCGTGGGCCTCGACGAGGCAAAGGACCTGCTACAGCAGGCTGAGGCCGCCTACGAAACCGGGGACTATGCCCAGGCGGAGGAGCTTGCGAGTAGAGCGAGGTCCTCTGCCGCTGGGGCGACGAAGGAGGGGGGTCTCCCAGTGATCTGGATTGGAGCCGCCGCCCTCGTTGTAGCTCTCTCAGCCGGGGCTTTTTTCCTGACCAGGAAAGATGGCGGGAAGGGCGTCGAGACTCCGGCGAGCTTCGATCTGGACCGCCTCTTCGAGGAGCACCCCCACCTGAGGATCGACGACAAGGAGGTCATCCGTTTCATAGCCGAGTCTGGGGGCGAGGTCTTCGCCGCGGAGCTGCGGGAGCGTTTCAAAGTGCCCCGGACGAGCCTCTGGAGGATGATCAGGCGCCTGGAGAGGGAGGAGGTCGTGGAGGTCTCCACCATCGGGGGGCAGAGTTTAGTTAAAATCAGTCAAAACTACCTCGAAGGGGGCTCCTGAGCATGAAACACGTGTTCCGCGGCGTTCCGGCAGGTTCCTCATATTATACCCCTCCCCACCATAGGGCGGTGAAAAACATGAAGATGAACAAGCTCGCAGCGCTCTTCATCATAGCGATAATCATATCACCCAACCTGACTATCGTCAGAGGTCAGACGCTCACCCTGGCGCCCTTCGATGGGGACTATGAACCAGGGGACGATGTCTCGATCTCCGGGACAGCCACTGCCGAGGCGAATCTGACCCTCATCATCGTATTCAACTCGACGAACCTGCACGAAGCCAACTTCACAGCGGAAGGGGACGGGAACTACACGGAGGAGTACGAGATCCCCGGGGACGCCGCGGACGGGGTCTACACGGTCACTGTCTCCGACGGGGGCGAGTCGGTGAACGCCGACTTTACTGTATCCAGCGACGGCTCCGAGATGCTCGCTGAGACCCTCATCGAGCAGGCGGAGGACGCCAAGAATAACGTTGAGGACGCCTTCGACGAACTCGAGGACGAGGGAGTCGAGATACCCTCGGAGGCCAACTCCAGCTACCTCCAGGGAATCGAGTACCTGGACATGGCTAAAGCGGGCTTTGACGAGGGGAACTACACGGGGGCTTCCGACTTGGCTTTCGAGGCAATCCAGTCCTTCGGGGACGCCTTCGAGCGGGTTCAGGGCCTGACCCCTGTGGAGCCCGACGTCGATGACGACGATGATGGCGACGACGAGACAGGGGATCCCGAGAGGCTCGCGGTCGCTATAGAGAGGGCCTACGTCTACTGGGAGAGACTCAACGAGACGGTGACCCGCCTCGCCGGGGAAGGATTCAACGTGACCAGGGTCATGGAGGCTCTGGACGAGGCGAAGGGCCATCTGGACATGGCGTCCATGTACCAGGAGGAGGGCAATCACACCGCCGCCGTACGGGAGTTCACTGCGGCCCGGTCCTCCCTGGGCAGGATCCACGGATTCATCGAGAGCACTGTCAAGAAGCGGAAGGAGAAGCAGACTGAGCAGTTCATGGAGCAGTTCCAGAGGCGGGTCGAGAAGATCTCCGGGGTCCTAGAGGGCCTCCAGGATAGTCTCGAGGCGGGGAAGACCCAGAGAGTCCAGGCGGTTCTCAGGTCCACGGCGCAGAAGCTCCTCCGGCTGAGCGACAGCCTCGCCGGCGGGGACCTCGAGGGGGTCCTCGACGAGATGGAGGACGCGGTCGATGAGTTCGAGGACGGAATCGACGAGCTCAACGGGGAGGGGCTTTCCAAGCAGTTAAAGTCCGCCAACCGCTTCGAGGCCAGGATTGAATCCCTCAACAAGACCCTCCGGAGGCTCGCCGAGGCCGGCTTCGAGACCTCCGAGCTCGACGAATACATGACCGATGCGCAGGGCCTCCTTGCGAGGATCGAGGCGGAGTTCCGGGCGGGCAACGAGGAGGATGCCGAGGAGCTCATCGAGGATGCCGAGGAGCTAATAGAGGAAGCCCAGGAGCGCTTCAAGAAGTTCCAGAAAGAAGCCGCGAAGGTCTCCGGGGGCGAGGAGAACGGTCGGGGAAGACCCGAGAGCCCCGGGCGGAGCGGCAAAGACGACGACGAGGACGACGCGTAAGACGAAGAGCCGGAGACGTCGGTATAATTTCATCGAGCCCCTCTTTCCTCGAAGATTATTTTTTTCTAACCCGTTCCAGCGTCGATTTTATTCGATTCATTCTAGCATTCGGCTTAAATCCCGGGAGCCTCGGATACTGATCGGTGTTCTGATGACCGAAGCAACAGAGGAGATGGTGCCCCTCAGCGAGGCCGAGAACGAGGTCAAGGTGGCGACCCAGAGGCTCGCCCTCCTCCACCTCGCCTTCGGGCGGGTCTTGGTGGACGAGTTCGGCTGGGAGAAGGGGAAGCAGCTCATCATGGATGCGATCAAGGAGTACGCCCGACGGGTCGCCGAGAGAACTGCGGCGGGCCACCAGAGCCTCCCCAAGTACGGCTTCTGGGAGCGTAGGGAGGACGGCCCTCCCATCTGCGAGCTGGGGAAGATCGTGAAGGAGTACGACGAGATGGACATCGGGAGCCTCTACTGCCTCATCGACCCCGCGAAGATCATGTGGGCGAACCCCGAGGAGAAGCTGGTCCACATCAAGGCTCTGACTGTGGGGGACGACTGCTGCGAGTTCGAGACCGTCCCCACGACAGAGGAGGACCGGGAGGACCTCTTCGGGGAGAGCAGGGACTGGTCCCACGTCGACCCGAGGCTCCACAAGTACTACGTCGAGAAGGAGAAGAAGTAGCCGCCCAAAACTCCCCTCTAGTTTTACTTTTCTGATAATCTATTGTCTACGCCTTTCGACCCAAAGCCTTCTCGTACTCGTAGATGAGCCTAGACGTCACGACCCAGGTCTCGAGGGGCTCAGGATAGATGCTGATCGCCTCATCTGCGAGGGCCAGTGTCTCCTCGGCCATCGATCCGTGGGGGAACGCCCCTATGAACACGGTGGGGGACTCTTCCGATGCAAGCCGTGAAGCCACAGCCTCGAGATCCGAGGGCTCTCCGTGGCTCGTGAGGGCCACCGTCAGGGTCGGGGATATCTCCGCTTTTAGAGTCTCCAGGCTCTGTTGGGTGAGCCTCATCAGAGGTTTCTCGCTTCCCGGAGGGACCACTCCGTTCGCGAAGAGCTGTTCCAGGAGGCTGTTGAACCTGTTGCAGTCCCGGGGGAGCCTCGCCTCTGGGGAGACCTCGATGGAGTAGCCCCCGAATGTGTGGATCCACGTGGAGAGGCGCCCCTCCCGGTTGAGGGGGGAGCCGAGGGCCTCGAGGAGGCAGATGTTGGCGATATCCGGCCGCCCCCGCTTGTGGCCGTCGGGTATCCTGTCCATGACGGAATGGTGGAGGCTCCTGTTGAGGAGGGTCTCCCCTGGGATCTTCTTCCTCCTCTTGGCGTTCCTCCTCACCGAGGGGTGGCCGATGATGCCGGGGGGGACCGTCTCGAGGGCGGCCTCCACGAACACTAGATGGAGCATCTTGCGGAAACTAAAATAGGCAGTGCTCTTCATAAGTCTGAGTGGTGTCCTTGGCCGAAGAATTCACCCTGGCCCCGATCAGGAGGCTCTTCAAGAAGCGCGGCGACCTCAGAGTGAGCGAGGGCGCAGCCGAGGAGCTCCGCAGGGCGCTGGGAGAATATGGTTCAAGCCTCGCCGAGGCTGCGATCGCCATCTCCTCGGAGGATGGCCGCAAGACCGTCCTCGAGAGGGACGTGGCCGCGGCTAGGGACAGGTTACTATCCGGAGGAGAGGAATGACCGTTCCCCAACGTCGGGAGAGGCCCTCCGGACTGCTGGGTTTCATCTTCAGGAGGCAGACTTCCTACGTCCGACGGCTCTCCCCCCTCTTCATGCTCTGCCTGTTCGGTTTCGGATTCTCCATGCTCGCAGGATACTACCTGGGGGACACGATCTCTCTTGCACTCCTCGAGGAGGTCATGGGGGGCCTCCCGGACCTCGCGGGCTTCGATTTAGTCCAGATATTCTTCTTCATCGTATACAACAACGTCACCAAGAGCTTCTTCTGGATGGTCCTCGGTGTCATGGGTGGGCTCCCCCCCATGTTCTTCGCAGTGCTCAACGGCTTCTTCATAGGCCATTTCTCCTACCACGTGGCCCTGGATTACAGCCTCGGCTTCATCGCTGCGGCCCTGATACCCCATGGGGTCATCGAGATCCCCACGATACTCCTTAGTTCTGCTGCGGGGATGGGTCTGGGCTACGCGTTTATCAACAGGTTGAGGGGCCAAGGGAGCTTGAGGGCCGAGTTCGGGAAAGCCCTTCTCCTCTACATCACCAAGATCATGCCCCTGCTGATACTGGCCGCGGTGCTCGAGGTGACCCTGACCCCCATCGTCGTCGCCTTCCTTGGTTTCGTCTAGGCTCGACCCCGCAACCCTTTTCTAACCCCTATCCGAGAAGAGACTTTATTATGATAGGCAGAAACGGGAAGAGGTTCAACTGCTGCGAGAGCGTCCTTATCATGGTCGACGAGGGGTACCCGCTGAAGGGCTTCGAGTCGAACATCATGAAGGCTGCGTCCTCCTTCGGCGGGGGAGTGGGGGGCTGGGGGAGCGCCTGCGGAGCCGTGACAGGGGCGGTCATCGCCCTGGCCCTCGTCCACGGGACCGACGGCGAGGAGACCCTCGAAGAATTTAAGGATAATAGAGGGCGTCTCAGGGAGGCGAGCCAGGTGTTCCTGAAAGATTTCGAGGACGCCTTCGGCTCCGTCAACTGCATGGATCTCCTGGGCGTGGACCGCCGAACCGAGGAGGGCAAGGCGCGCTACGCCGAGTTGAGGGCTAAGGGCTTGGTTATGTGTGACGACTATGTCGACTGGGCCGCGAAGCGAGGACTAGAGATCCTCGGCGAAGGTTGAAAATATTTCCAGTGATTTTTACATGAAGGCGGTTCTCTTCGACCTCGAGGGCACACTGATCGAGTCCGCCTATCAGCGATCCAGTGAACTCGTATCCAGACTGCGGAGAAGCACGAGGGAACACCTCATCGGCCTCGGGGTCCCCGAGACCGTCCTCGAGGGGCTTGTGAGATCCCACGCCCTCAGGAACGAGGCATACAACTGGGCCGATGAGAACCTAGACCCCGAAGAGGCCCCGGGGATCAGGGCCAAGATGGAGGAGTTCACCCTCGAGTTCGACATGATCTCCGCGAGAGAATCAAAGCTCTACCCCGACACCATCGATGCCCTGGAGCGTCTCCGAGGACACGGGTGCGTCATGGCCCTGGTCACGAACACGTCGACGCCTGCAGCCAACTATGTCATGGGGAGGCTCGGGCTCGAAGGATTCTTCGATGCGGTGGTGACCCGGAGCGATGTGCCCCGGCTCAAGCCCGATCCTGCGATGGTGAGGCTGGCCGAGGCGAGGCTGGGCGTGGAGGCGGGGTGGCTCGTCGGGGACTCCTCTTTCGATGCGGGAGCAGCGGAAGGAGCGGGATTGTCCTCGATAACCATCCGGAGGGACGGGGTGAGGCCCAGCTTCCCCCATGACCACTTCATCGAGTCCCTCCTAGAGGTGCTCCCGATCCTCGGGTTGAGTCCCGAACAGCCAAACTGTTGATATCCGTAGGGGCCTCAGTGGCTCTATGGGTTCCATGAGCCGGAGGGAAGCCTTGAAGATGATCAAGGGGTCCTGAAGACACGCCCATTCTGTGCTCGTCGGCAGGGTCATGGCGATCTTGGCAAGGCGCCTCGGCGGGAATGAAAGGGAATGGGAACTCGTCGGGTTGTTGCACGACCTTGACCACGACTCGGTCCTAGGAGACATGGCCCGGCACGGTGTCAGGGCCGCAGAGAGCCTTGCAGGAAAGGTTTCAGATGAGGGGCTCGACGCGATCAGGTCTCACGACCATCGGACGGGTTTCAAGCCCAAGGGACCCCTGGCAGAGTCTCTGAGATTCGCTGATGCCGTGGTCGTTTTGGTGGCGGATCAAGGACTACAGGGGCCAATAGCGGAGGCTGCTCTCGAACGTGCTGTGAGCTTGGAGTCCTCTCAGAAACCTTGGATAGAGGAAATCATCGAGTCGTTTAGACAAGCATATAGAGTTCAATTGTCCGAGGTTCTCAACGAACTGGGCAGGCTCTAACGCTCGATCCTAACCTCTGCAAAGTAGGGCGAGATCAGGGCTCTCATCTTCTCAAGCTCCTCGATGCTGAAGGGGCGGATGGAGTCGTATTCAGGGTCTAAGCATCCTCCTGGCTTAAACTGGCGGATGACGAACCTCCTGGAGCCTATGAGTGATCGGGCTATCTCCTCGATGTCCCTTGCCTCGACGAGCCCGGGGACCACGGTGGTCCCGAACTCGTAGTCGACGTTTCCCCTCCTCAGGAGCCTGATGCTCTCCTCCACGTCGCCGATGTTCACCTTGTTCTGGACCACCTCCCCGTAGCGGTCCAGGGGGGCCTTGATGTCCAACGCGACGTAGTTCAGGACCCTCTCCTCCATCAGCTTGTTGATCCTCCTGGGGCGGGTGCCGTTGGTGTCCAGTTTGATCCTGTACCCGACGGACTTGACCTTGAACGCGAACTCGAGGAGCCCGTTGTGGATGGTGGGCTCCCCGCCCCCGATGCAGAACCCGGTGATGTATCCCCTCGCCCTGTAGAGGTGGCCGAGGATGTCGTTGAATGTGACCCAGTCCATCCCGAGGAAGTCGAAGATGAGGTCCTGGCGGGTGCAGTAGGGGCACCGGAAGTTGCACCCGGGGATGATCGCCTTGGCGCAGAGGCGGCCCGGGTAGTCCCTGAGGCTGAGCCTCTGATACCCCACGATGGGCATCCAGCTCCGCCTCCTATTATCGCTCCCCGAACTCATCTCGTCCCCTTCCTTCCCTGGGCTTTCGTATTGAGGGGGGAACCCGTCTTTAAACGTATTGAGGTTATATTCATGGACCCCCTCCAAGGATGCGTGAATCGTACGATGAGAGGCATAGGAAAGGAGTTCATGGATAAGACCCGGTACAAACACATGGAGGAGTCCGACCAGAGCAAGGGGCTCCCCCAGCCCCCCCTGGAGCTGCCCCAGGAGGAGGGCCAGATGGTCATCGCCCTCCCGAGGCCCGAGAAGCTCGCCCTGGGCCACGCCGACCTCAGGGAGGTCATCGAGGGGCGCAGGAGCGTCAGGGCCTACTCTGAGGAGCCCTTCACCGTCGAGGAGCTGTCCTGGCTCCTCTGGGCCTGCCAGGGAGTCAAGGATATCGTGAAGAGGCCCGCAACCCTCCGGACCGTCCCGTCCGCCGGGGCCCGCCACCCCTTCGAGACCTACGTCCTCGTGAACAACGTGGAGGGCCTGACCAAGGGCCTCTACAGGTTCCTCGCCTCCGAGCACAAGCTCGCCGCCGTGAACCTGGACGACGACATCGCGGACCGTGTCACCGAGGGCTGCTACAAGCAGAGGTTCGTGAAGGACTGCGCTGCCGCCTTCATCTTCACAGCGGACCTGTACAGAATGTACTGGAGATACGGCGAACGGGGCTACAGGTACATGCACCTCGACGCGGGCCACGCCAGCCAGAACCTGTATCTGGCGGCGGAGGCCATCGGGGGAGGTGCCTGCGCCATCGGGGCGTTCTACGACGAGCTGCTGAACAGGGCCCTGGGCATCGACGGCGAGAACCAGTTCACCGTCTACGTCACCACGACCGGGAAAAAACAGTAGACTGTCTTTCCAAACCGTTTTTTCTTATCAATAATTTAGCTGGAAAAAGAAAAATCAGTGCGTAGGAAAAGGTGTGTTAAAGGGATTCGGAGAACTTTTTGGCCCATTCCCGGCATTTTGCGAGGTGATCGTCGGGGTGGTACTGGAGGTCTGTGCCCACCTCGACGCATGCGTCCTGCTCGACTTTGTATCCGAGGGCCTTGACGTAGCCGTAGAATTTCTGCTCCATGACCCAGGCTCCGTCCCAGCCGTAGCTCCCGAAGACCGCCGCCTTCTTCCCTTTGAGCTTCACCTTCCCGGCGTCGACCGCTCCCTTCAGGTTCTCGAGGAAGTCCCGCATAGCGGGAGTCACGTTGGCGTAGATGCACGGGCTGCCGAACAGGGCTCCGTCGGCGTCCCCCAGGCTCGAGAGGGGGAAGGGCTCCCCGATCTTCTTGACCTCGACGGATGCGCCGCCGGAGGCTGCTCCCTCCGCGACCGCCTTCGCCATCTTTTCGGTGTTCCCGGTGTTGCTGTCGTACACGACCATGATCTTCATTCAAACATTCCTCCAATCTGGGATCGATCCCAGTGGACATCCTCAATTTTCCTACCGGTTAATATATACGTTACCCGAAGATTGATACCCGGCGGTTCCAAGGATGGTTTGATCGCCTTGAGGATAGGGGAGATCACCTGCAAAACCCTGATGGGTCGAAGCGGCATCGGGAGCGTGGACTACGCCATCAACCCCTACCTCGGCTGCGCCCACGCATGCGCCTACTGCTACGCCCGGTTCATGAGGCGGATGGGGCACCAGGGGGAGCGGTGGGGGAGCTTCGTCGACGCCAAGGTGAACGGCCTGGAGCGGCTCCGGGCCGAGGCGCCCAGGCGGAGTATGGGGAAGGTGCTCCTCAGCAGCGTCACCGACCCCTACCAGCCGTTGGAGAGGAAGTACGAGCTCACCCGGGGCAGCCTCGAGCTCCTCCGGGAGCGCCAGTTCCCCGTGAGCATCCTCACCAAGTCGGATCTCGTCCTCAGGGACCTCGACATCATCAGAAAGTTCGACACCATCGATGTGGGTTTCACCCTCACGGCATACGACGATGCCGCCCGGAGAGCCTTCGAGCCCGGAGCCTCGCCTGTCGAGAGGAGGCTGGCGGCCCTTAGGGAGCTGAGCGAGGAGGGCATCCCCACCTGGGCTTTCATAGGGCCCGTGCTCCCCTACATCACCGAGGACGGCCTTGAGCCCCTCCTCGACGAGCTCGCAGGCTGCGTCAACAGGGTCCTGATCGACAGGCTGAACGTGAAGGCCGGGAACATGCCGGACATCCGGGGAGCCCTGTCGGAGCACTACCCCGACCTGCAGCCCCTCTTCGAGTCCGCACTGAAAGGGGGCTCCGTCTACTACGATGGATTCAGAAGAAAGGTGTCGGAGATGTGCCGAAGGCGCTCGATACCCTTCGAAGTCCTCTACTGAGCCTTCTCCATGATCTCGACGTCGTGGCCGTCGGGGTCCTTGAAGAAGGCGATGCGCCTACCCTTGGCGAGCGTTACCTTCCTGAGCTCCAGGCCTATGCCCTCGAGCTTGGACTCCATGGCATCGTAGTCGTCGACGCCGTAGGCGGTGTGGTTCCACCTGCCTTCGGGTGGAGCCCCGGGGCCCTCAGGGGCTGGATGAGCTCCAGTAGCCCTCCCCCGATGTCGAGGAAGGCGATCTTCGCCTCCCCCAGATCCATGGTCCTAACTACCTCGAATCCGAAGATTTCGCCGTAGAAGACGACGCTCTTCGCCAGGTCCTTTACGTACAGGCCGACGTGGTCCAATTCATTCATCCTAGTCGCCTCTGTGCTTCAGCTCCGACTGGGCTGCTGCGAGCCTCGCAATCGGAACCCTGAAAGGGCTGCAGGAGACGTAGTCGAGCCCCGCGATGTGGCAGAACTCGATGCTGCTGGGGTCGCCCCCGTGCTCCCCGCAGATCCCCACCTCGAGCTCGGGTTTGGTCTTCCGCCCTTTCTCGACGCAGATGGACATGAGCTGGCCCACGCCGTCCCAGTCGAGCTGCTGGAACGGGTTCGCCGGAAGGAGGCCCCTGTCCACGAAGTTGAGTAGGAACTTCCCCTCGGCGTCGTCCCTGCTGAGCCCGAATGTCATCTGTGTGAGGTCGTTGGTGCCGAAGCTGAAAAAGTCGGAGGATTCGGCGATCTCGTCGGCGGTGAGGGCGGCCCGGGGTATCTCGATCATCGTGCCGAACATGTAGTCCACCTCTATTCCCTTCTCTTCCATCACCTTCTTTGCCTCCCTCTCGAGCTTCCCCCTCTCGGCTCGGAGCTCGTTGATGTGGCTCGTGAGGGGTATCATCACCTCGGGGTGGACATCGAATCCCTCCTTCGCCTTGTTGCATGCGGCCTCGAACATGGCCCGGGTCTGCATTTCTGTGAGCCCCGGATACATGAGCCCCGCGCGGCAGCCCCTGAGCCCGAGCATGGGGTTGGTCTCCCACATGCTCTCCACGGTCATGAGCATCGCCTCCTTCTCTTTGAGCAGCTCGGGGTTTTCGCCGGTGCACCTGAGCTTTGTGACCTCCACGATGAGCTCCTCCTTGGGTGGGAGGAACTCGTGCATGGGGGGGTCGATGAGGCGGACGATGACGGGTAGGCCGTCCATAGCCTCGAATATCCCCTCGAAGTCCTTCCTCTGGAAGGGGAGGAGCGCCTCCAGGGCCGCCCGGTACTCCTGGACCGCTGGGTTGGCGTCGGCCTCGGCGTTGAGCGCCTCGATCTCCGCCTCGAGCTCCCCGTTCCCCGGGTCTGCCTCCAGCTTGTTCTCGAGGTCGATAATCGTCCTGAGGATGGGGGCTGCGGCGTCGGACTGGAGAATCATCTTGACGACGTTCTCCCTCCGGCTCACCTCCTCCCCCTCCTTGTCGAAGAACATGTGCTCCGTCCTCGCGAGGCCGATGCCCTCCGCGCCGAAGATGCGGGCCTGCCTCGCGTCCTCCGGGGTGTCCGCGTTGGTCCGCACCCCGAGCCTCCTGATCTCGTCGGCCCACTCCAGGGCATGGCGGATCTCAACCTCGTCCTCGAAGTTAGGGATCTTGGTCTCGAGGACCCCTGCAAAGACCTCTCCCGTGGAGCCGTCGATGCTGATGATGTCCCCCTCGTTGAAGGTCCTGCCCTTCACTGTGAAGAGGCGGTCGTGGGTGTTGATGCGGATCTCCTCCGCCCCCGCGACGCAGGGCTTCCCCCAGCCCCTGGCCACGACGGCGGCGTGGCTGGTGCCCCCGCCGTGCTGCGTGAGGAATCCCTGGGAGACGATCATCCCGTTCACGTCGTCGGGGGTGGTCTCGGGGCGGACCATGATGACGTTCTTCCCCTGCTTCCCTAGCTCCTCGGCCCTGTCCGCGTTGAAGATGATGATCCCGCTCGCGGCCCCGGGGGAGGCGTTGAGCCCCACCGTGAGGAGGTCCCCCCTCTTCTCCGCCTCCTCCTTGGAGGCGGGGTCGAACTGGGGGTGGAGGAGCTGATCCACGTGGTCCGGGGTTATGCGCATGATCGCGGTCTCCTTGTCGATGAGTCCCTCGACCGCCATGTCCACGGCGATCTTGATGTGGGCCCGGGCGGTTCTCTTCCCGGTCCGGGTCTGGAGGATGTAGAGGACCCCCTTCTCTATGGTGAACTCCATGTCCTGCATATCGGTGTAGTGGGCCTCCATCTTCTCGGCGATGCCCTCCAGGGCCTCGTAGTGATGAGGGTGATCCTTGTTGAGGTCCGCAAGCTTGATGGGAGTCCTTGTCCCGGCCACGACGTCTTCCCCCTGGGCGTTGAAGAGAAGCTCCCCGAAGAGCCCCTTCTCCCCGTTGCCCGGGTCCCGGGTGAACAGGACGCCGCTCCCCGAGTCCCAGCCCATGTTCCCGAAGACCATGATCTGGATGTTGCATGCAGTCCCCATGTCGTCGGGGATGCCTTCAGCCTTGCGATAGGTCACGGCCCTGGGGATGTTCCAGGAGTTGAAGACCGCGGCGATGGCCCGCTTGAGCTGCTCGTGGGGGTCGGTCGGGAAGGGGGTTCCTACTTCCTTCTCGTAGACCTCCTTCATCCCCTCTACGGTTCGCTTGAGCCCTTCGACGCTGATCTCGGTGTCATTCTTGACTCCCTCTTTTTCCTTCTCGGCATGGTGGACGGCGTCGAATTTCTCCCGTTCCGCGCGCATCACCACGTTCCCGAACATCGTGATGAACCTCCGGTAGGAGTCGTAGACGAACCACTCGTCCCCCGTGAGCTTGACGAGGGCTTTCGCGACCCCGTCGTTGAGGCCCAGGTTGAGAACGGTGTCCATCATCCCGGGCATCGAGACTGGGGCGCCGCTCCTCACCGAGGCTAATAGGGGGTTCTCGGGGTCGCCGAAGCACTTCCCCGTGTTCTCCTCGAGGCGAGCCACGTGCTCGAGGACCTCCTCCCACAGCTCCTCGGGGAACTCACCCTTGGCCTCGAAGAATTCTTTACATGTACTCGTGGTTACCGTGAACCCTGGGGGGACGTTGAGCCCCAGGTTCGTCATCTCGGAAAGGTTGGCTCCCTTTCCTCCTAGGAGGGCCTTCATCTCCTTCGTGCCCTCCCCAAAAGTATAGACTCGCTTGACCATATGTGATCTCTCTCGTCAGATTTAGCCCCACATTGTTGTTCTTAAGTTTACCCTCAATGTTGTCTGATGAGAGACCTTAGAAAGTGATATCAATCAAACGGCGAGATGAATGGGGAACAGATCTTGACACTTCTGGATGAGTTGAAGGGGAAAGTACAGGAAGCGGTAGACGAGCAGAGAGGCCGCCTCCGGGAGATCAGTGGCTTCATCTACGAGAACCCCGAGCTGGGGAGCGAGGAGTTCAAGGCCGCCGAGCTCCTCACGGGGGAGCTTGAGAAACAGGGCTTCGAGGTGGAGAGGGGGACCCTGGGCATGCCCACTGCTTTCTCCGCGACCTACAAGGGCAGGGGGAGCGGCCCCAGGATCGCCGTCATCGCTGAGTACGACTGCCTCCCGGGGGTGGGTCACGGCTGCGGCCACAACCTGATAGCCGCGTCGGCGGTCGGAGCCGGTGTCGCCGCGAGCAGGGTGATGAGCGAGCTGGACGGCGAGGTGGTCGTCGTGGGGACCCCCGCCGAGGAGGGTCACGGCCCCAACGGAGGAGCCAAGGTGATCATGGCCGAGAAGGGGTTCTGGGACGACATCGACGCGGCCATCATGCTCCACCCCGCCTCCAGCTACGTGGCGGGCAGCAGGGCCCTCGGGATCTCCACGGTGGTGATGGAGTTCGAGGGGCAGACGAGCCACGCCGCCGCGAGCCCCCACGAGGGGGTCAACGCCCTCAACGCGGCGACCCTCGCCTTCATGGCGACCCACATGCTCCGCCAGGAGGCCCGCAGGGACGCGAACCTCGTCATCCACGGGATCATCTCCGAGGGAGGCCTCGCCTCCAACATCATCCCTGACAGGGCGGTCTGTAATTTCGGGGTCCGGAGCAGCGACGACGCCTACCTCGACGAGATGGTGGACAAGGTGGCCCGATGCGCCGAGGGGGCGGCGCTGGCGATGGGGGCGACGGTGAAGGTCACCAAGAGGAAGCTCTACAGCGGCAAGAAGGTGAACGAGCCCCTCGCCGAGGCGCTCTGGAACAACTACGCAGCCCAGGGCGTCCAGATAAAACCCTGGCAGGAGACCATCAAAGGGATGCCCATGGCCTCCACGGATTTCGGTGACGTATCCCAGAGGATACCCGCCGCAGGCTCATCCATCGCCGTCACAGAGCCGGGGACCCCCGGCCACAGCGTCCAGATGGCGGATGCTACGATGACGGAGAAGGGTCAGGAGGCGATGATCGTGGGGACCAAGGCTCTCGCCATGACCCTAGTGGAGCTGCTGGCTGAGCCGGAGAAGCTGAAAAAGGCGAAGGAGTACTTCGACGGCCACTAGCCCTCTCTCTTCCATGTGGAGAGGCCCCTGTACTGTTTCAATGCCTCGAATAGGAACGCCGAGACACTGAAGAGGGTGACCCCGAGGACTACCAGGTCCCTGAAGTCCCCCCTCCACGGCCAGAAAACGACATAAGAAAACATGACCCCCGAGAGGAGGGCCGCGTAGACCATCATCCGCGGGATCAGCATCCCCCTCAGAGCCAGGAAGCTTCTCAGGGCCTCAAGGCGCTCCTCGTCGTTGGTCACATATTTCCCCTGGGGGGTCGATTCGATGAGCCTGAGCTCGAGGAGCTTGTTGACGTGATACTGGGCGAGGCTGGGGCTCGAGAGACCCAGGTCTCTCCAGATATCCCTCACTCCGATGGGGGCACCGGAGGTGAGGATGCAGAGGTAGACGTCCCATGTCTTCCCGTAGACCTGCTTGTATCCCGCCACACCTTCACCCCTAGTCGAGGTCCACTCTACCGACCTCGGAGAGATCCCCCAAGCCGTTCATCTTGATCAGCCCGCCGGAGATGGTGTAGAGGGTGTCATCGATGTAGAGGCTCCTCTCCACCGAGAGGTCGGACTCGAACCAGTAGCCGCTCTTCAGGAAGGCCTGGGGATCCTCGATGTGGGTCACCCTCCCCCTGAGCTGGATACCATCCTCCGGGGAGAGATGGAAGACGTAGGCGCCCTGGTAGACGTAGTCCCCGTAGGCGTTGTCCGGCACCTGGCTACCGTAGTCGCTGGAGTCGATTTTGGCCTCCAGGACGGGTATCACCAGGAGGTTCCTGCTTAGGCTGAACAGGAAGGCCTTGTGGTCGTAAAGGGCGGGGGAGTCGGTGCCCCTGTCCCCTATCTCATACTTGGCGAGCTCTTTGGGGTCTGAGACGTCGCTCACGTCGAAGAGGCTGACCTTCACCCCCTGATACCAGGCGAAGTTCCCCTCCTCGGCCTCCACGGTCTCCTTGCCTATCCCGATGAGGGTGTTCTCGTCGTAGGGGTGGAGGTAGTCGCTGTAGCCGGGGATCTTGAGCTTCCCCAGGACTTGGGGGTTCTCGGGGTCTTCGAGGTCGATGACGAAGAGGGGGTCAATCTTTTTGAATGTGACCAGATAGCAGCGCCCCCCCATGAACCGGGCGGAGTAGATGTCCTCCCCCGGGGCGAGCCCCTCAAGCCTACCGGCGACTCCAAGGGTCGAGTTGAGGACGTACAGATTGTTGCTGGTCCCTCCCCCGTTCCTGGAGACGAATCCGCTGGTGGTGGCGATCCTGAAGTAGTCTCCATTTTCGTCCATGGAGAACTGGTTGAGCACCCTGCCCGGGACCGTCCCCTCGGCAACGAGATGGATCTCGCCCTTGTCCACCCTGAGCTTGTAGACGGTGGTGGTCTCCCATCCCCCATCCACGTTATACACCCAATCCAGGTTGGTGAGGTAGATGTTATCCAGGGAGGCGTAGATGGTGCTCGAGGACCCCATGAGATAGGTCTCGCTGGTTATCTCCTCCCCGGGATCCTGAACGTTCAGCGCGACGATGTTGGTGTAACCATAATTGACGTCGGTGTTGTTGACGTACCAGACATCGGTGGCCTCCACCACACAGGTCTCGTTACCAGACCTGATCCCCGGGAGAATGGGCTCCGAATAGTTCAGCATTGCGGGCTGACTCGTGATGAGATAGACATAGTCCCCGATCATCCTGGAGCTAGTGTAGTAACCGTCGACGCTCACCTCCCTCTCGAGGAAGGGCTGAGCCCTGTCGTTGACGTCGTAGACCCAGACGTGTGTGGTCATCTCGTACTCCTCGGGAACGACATCCCAGCCATACCAATAGAAGTAGTCCGGGGCGCTGATCACGACCAGTTTCTCGCCGTTGATGTACAGGTCACTCACGGGGAGTCCAGGCTCTATTTTGGCGACGATCCCCGCCTCCTCGGGGGGATGAGCCCTGACAATGTACACGGTCTTCCCTGAGGCGAGGTAGATGTAGGTGCCATCGGTCTTCACGAGGTCCGCCTCGTCTACTCCCTCCACCTGGATGTTTGTCCCAGAGTAATCCGTGGAACCGGGAGCGGAAGAAGCCGCGTCAGCGGCCTCCATGACCACGCCTCCTCTAAAACTCGGGAAGATGCCCATGCCTTTCGCTGCGTTCTCGTAATAGTATTCCTGGGGTCTCGTGCCTATGAAGTTGGCCAACTCCTCGGATGAGCCGAACTTCATGAGCGAGCTCGAGGTGAGGAGATCCGAGGGGGGCAGCTTCGGGAGGTACACTCCTGCAAAGTTCCACATTGTGCCCCCCAGGAGGCTCCCCAGGACGAATGCCAAGATCGTGTAGGACACGAGCTTTCTCTTGTCGAGATATATCGAGAATACAGGTAGACTCGTTTCAATCACCAGTATATTGGGCGTAGAGAATGATAGATAATCCTAGGTTTTAGAACAACTAAGGGAGATCACCTCTCATCCGTTCAAATACGTAGAACAGCTGGTTCAGCCATGAATCCGGGGCTCAAACCTCGAGGACAAGGGATTCAAGGGGATGGCCACATGGATGAGAGCCCAGGCCTAGGAGGAGAAGGCCCACACCAGTGGGGGAAAGGATTAAGACTCCCGAGACAAGTTTCGAATATCGAGATAGATCCGCCATGTTCATCCTTCTAGTGGCCTCCACGGACTCCCAGGAGACCCTCGAAACCGTCCACCATCTCACACAGGCCACCGTCTCGAGGGGGCACAGGGTCGTTGTATTCTTCAATTCACAATCGACGAGGCTTCTGGGCTCAGACAGGGACTCCCCCCATCTCCCAGCCTTGTCAGAACTGGGCGTGAGGCTCCTCGCCTGCAGGACCAGTGTCCTGGAGACAGGTCTCGCCCCGAAAGTAGCCCTCATGAATGGGGTCGAGATGAGCAGCCTCGGGGAACTCGTGGACCTCATGGCGGATGCGGAAAGGGTTCTCTTCCTGGGGTAGGTGACATGATACGGACGGATTGATGATCTTGGTGCGGAGCGGCCCCGAGGAGACGGGGAGAGTCGAGGAAGCCCTGAGGCTCGCAGCTGCGATGCTCGGCTTCGACGAACTCCCCGCCATCGTCTTCATCGACGACGGGGTCCGATGCCTCCACACCCAAGCGTTCAGCAACCCTACACTCCAGGACTATCTGCAAGCCGCAGCGGACCTCGCCGAAGTCCATGCGGTGAGCAGTGCGAAAGAATCAGGGGGAGACCTCGATCCAACCCTCGGAGTGAATCTGATCGGCATGGACGACCTGGTGACCATGATGGAAGAATACGCGGCGGTGGCTACCTTCTAGGGGGCAGCGTATGGGAGTCCTCTACGTGATCTCTGACCGGCAATCTGCCTCCACAGCCATCGCGTTGGCATCAAAGGAAAGGGGCGATGTCTCCATTCTCTTCATCGGCGAAGCCCGTGGGCTGGTTGATGACAGGGAACACAGGAAGACCCTCGACCACATATCCCGAATCTACTGTCTCGGCGACATCACAAATGGGATGAGCCAAAGCGAGGGAGTAGAGGTCGTGGACTACTCCGGCTGGGTCGAGTTGATCGAGGAGAACGATAGAATCGTCTCCTGGGCCTAGCCCTCCACCCACCAGATCCAGCCCTTCCTCTCCCTGGACCTCTCCCCTTTGATGAGCCCCTTGACCCTGAGGCGGTTCCGGAACACCACGGTGGAGTCGGGGCCCCTCCCCCACCTCTTCCCCGCCTCCCCTTTGAACTCC
>JACKQG010004001.1_pt1 | contig 17483 bp, 22 predicted proteins | sample 8237621 | NCBI WGS metagenome assembly JACKQG01 (sample SAMN15677084, study PRJNA649215) | marine metagenome | biome: marine; feature: Black Sea; material: saline water; isolation source: suspended particulate matter (SPM) from the Black Sea western gyre | collected 2013-06-09/2013-06-10 | depth...
GCTAGAAAATCAAATAGATATTCGTGTCATTGGGTGGGCGTCAATAGGACTTTGAACACGCAAGATTTTGTCATGGCCAACGGCCCACCTTCGGTGTGAACGGAGCCTGGTTTGTAATTCAACCAGGCGAAGTGAAGAATCCCTGATACCAAACGATCCAAGTATCCGTGATGGTAATAATTCAAGCAGATTTTCAGGAATTCCTCTCTTCGTTCGGAATGACAAGTTTACATAACTGTTGCACTTGATACTTGAATCCAAGAAGTAATTCTTACCGTGAGGGGACATTTTGGTCTGAATACTTCGTTGAAAAAGCCAAAATCTGTCTGCGGATATACCAGATCTCAGGATCGGCTTTTGGGCGACCTGCTTTGACAAGAGCCATGGCTTCCTTTGGAGAATGACCCTGTGCAATGAGAATGCAGCTAGCCATCGCCACCGCTCTATGTACACCTCCGTGACAGTGCGTATAAACTTTGCCCCCCTCACCAATAACTTCCAAAGCCGCATCTACGCCTCGTTTGAGCAGCCGGATGGGTATCCATATGAAGGGATGGTCAGCACTGGGCAGCCATAATGTTTGAATAGGTGCATTTCGAGGTGGGGGATATTCTACGCGCATGTTGATGATCAAATCAATGCGAAGTTCACGCAATTGTTCGTACCCCTTGCGTAAAGGTGTTTTGCCCACATACAGGTAATCTGTGATTTTTGAAAAATCCATGGGGAATTTATGAAGACCTCCCGCAAATCGAAGAAATGCGGGAGGTACCAGAAAACTAAAGATATGCTTTTGAAAGGTTTAGGCTGGAGCGAAGTATACGTCAGTTGGCTTGAGCTTGCTGTTGCGTAGGAATTTCGGTTTCAATTCCATGCCGATCCAATCTAGTGTGGCCTCCATTGGGTCTATGCCAACAAGACGGGATAACAACAGGGTGTTGACTCCCTCAAATTCGACCAGGATCAACACAAAGGGAGTCTCAGGGAGAAACTCTTCAGAGCCAAAATGGCAGACAGTAAAAGCGTGAATTTTGGCCGTTTTTTCTGTGATATCAATCCATTTGGTTTCGTCACCGCTGTACATATCATGACCGCGCGGCGTGGCATAAGCATAGCCTGATCCTGCGTCCTGATTGGCAAGCAGTTTCTTATTGGTTAGCGCCGCAAACCAGGGACTATCTTGGGCATAGGAATGTAAATAAGTGATTTGATATGGCTGCTCAATCTGGATGGGCGCCATCTGTTTGATCCATTCCAGTGATTCAGGAGTAATCTCCGCAGGGAAGGGAATATTGTGAACAATATATCCGCCGAGGGTTTCAGGTCGTTTCGATGGTAGTTTAGACATCATATCCTCCTCACTCGCGCTCCAGAATGCTGACCGTTACATAGGTACCAGTCCCGGCATGGCTGTGGATTGCGCCGCGTTGGGCATCTTTCAATTGCAATGTACCGTCACCAAAATGCTGTTCGACACTGCCCTGAAGTTGCCAGATGGCGAAAACGGCTTGCATTAGTCCCGTCGCGCCAACAGGGTGACCGCAGGCGATCAACCCACCTGATGGATTGACGGGGATCGTTGGCTGTTTGGGGAGATTGAGATCATACTCAACGCCGGGCATGAAAGCCTCTCCGGAGGCAGCAAACTCTCCACCTTCACCGTACCTGCATAACCCCAAGTCTTCATAGGTTTGGATTTCGCTGGAAGTATAGGCATCATGCAGTTCGACGAAATCCAACTCTTTCACAGGGTCGTAAATTCCAGCATGTTTGTAGGCCATGTTTCCAGCAGTCCGTCCAGCTCGGAACGAGTGCACTCCGGGGTAGCGGGTGCCGCGATCCCAGAGTTCTTTGTAGTATGCCAGTGTCTCATCAGAATCTTTTTCTTGAGGGGTAGCATAGTTCTCAATGAAGAAATCGTAATCAACATGGGGACGGTCAGACATGCGCATGGCATCGGTGCCTCGCCCAATGCCAGTGACTTTTACCAAAGGTCGAGCTATCTTCGCGCCTTCATCTTCAAGTTTCTTGAGTCCCTCTTCAGAAACCAAGATCGTCGATGCTGCGCCATCGGACATCACACAGATATCCAAGCGCGTCAAAGGCCAGGCCACCATGGGGGAATTGCGAACATCTTCGATGGTGTAGCGGTTGCGTTTTTGCGCGTAAGGGTTGAAATAGGCGTTGATGTGGTTCTTAACGCTGACATGCGCCATTTGCTCAACTGTTGTGCCATATTCTTTCATATGGCGGGTGACCATCATGGCGTAGTACCCGGAATAAAAACCTCCGACGGGATAATCGAACGATATGTCGGAAGCCAGAGCAATGAATTCGTTGCCTTTCCAGGTTTCTACATGGCTCATGGTTTCGAAACCGTAGGCTGCACAAATATCCATATGGCCGCTGGCCACGGATTTCCACGCTTCTTGGAAGCACAGGCCGCCAGTCGCACCGCCCCCCTCAACCCTGTGGCTGGGTTTCGGCACCAGGCCGAGATAGTCTTGAGCCATAATGCCAGCCATAAGCTGGCGGGTAAAATGGTCGGAGAAGTACGATGCTACAGAGCCATCAACTAGTCGGGTGAAAGTAGGGAAATCTAGCCCAATGTCGTCAATGGCGTAATCGTAGGCTTCTTTGACAATTGCCCCAAAGGTTTTGTCGGGTCGCGATTTGGTGAATTTTGAAACACCCCCCGAGATCGCATAGACAGGTCTCATGATGCTACGTCCTCCTTGAGTAGATAGATTATGCCGTCTCAGCGACGGTTGACCATACGAACAAGCTTAGGCCGTGTTGACACTTGGAATTTCTTCTCTTGAAATGGATGAGAGAGTCAAAGGGTTCGTACTCCAGCAAATTCCTGTAATGTCGACATTACCTAGCAAATAAAACGACCCAGCAATTTGGCTGGGTCGCAATATCTCACTCAATTTCACGCTCACGTCGGCCCTGAGCGATATAAGCTAGGCCGATGCTAAGGAAGTATAACAAGATCATTGGGCCCATCACTAAAGCCATGTTGATCGGATCTATCGTCGGTGTGATGGCCGCTGAAAGAACCGCAATAATTACAATTGCCATACGCCATTGTTGGGCTAGGTTTTTGGCTCGCACGATGCCCATCCCCGCCATGGCAAAGATCACCAGTGGAAATTCGAACGCTACCCCAATCCAGAACATTAACCCCGTGACAAATTTTATGTAAGAGGCTGGTCGCACCGCGGTGGGGATATCCATGAAATTCAACAAAAAGGGTAATGCCGTGGGCATCATTACGTAGTAGGAAAAAGCCATACCCCCAACGAAAAATAAAAACGCCACCGGGATAGAGAGCAAACCCAAGACGCGGGCGCGAACCTTTAACCCCGGAGCAATAAATAGATAGATTTCAAAAGTGATATAGGGCAAAGCCAGCGCGAAACCTGCAAGCAACACCACCCGCATGACCACTCCCAACGGTTCCGTAACTTCGATTGCCTGGAGCGATTCGATGCCCCCAACGGGTTGTGATATCCAGTCAAGCAAATCCCTGACGAAAAAAGCCGAAGCAGCAACTGCTAAAATAATAACTACCAATGCGCGGAAGAGATGTTTACGCAGAGCATCCAGGTGTTCTACAATCGCCCACCAAAACTCTTTAGGTTCATCCAGCGCCACAGAGACAGTATCTGTGATCGGTTTATCTTCTGGTTCTGCTACAAAGAGATCTCCGATATCTTTGAAAACGTTTCTGATCCAGATGAAAATTCTTTTGAAGATCCAATATATGAAGCGGAATGGGGCTGTTATTATGAGCCAGAGAGTATTGAAGAATTTTCGCATAGATTAGGTGTCGCTGGATGATGGGGGGATTTCTTCAGATGCATCAGTTGGAGGGGATTCAGTACCCGAAGTGGACGTTTCTTCTGAAATTTCAGGTTGGCCGGCATTTTTTGGTGGAGGCGTTGTCCAGGGGGAAATCTGGTTATCAAGATCTTTGGTTGTGTTTTCCAAATCGGTCAAGCCGGTCATATTTTTGAGTTCTTCCTCTTCTATACCAGCCTCTCGCATCAATGTGTTGGGAAGATTTCTCATCCCCTTCGATGCTTCCTGGAATGCTTTCCAGCTGTCAGATTTGACGATTGTACGCAGGAAGCGCCCAACGGTTCGACCTGCCTTGATAATATCCTTAGGTCCAAAGATAATCAGGGCGATCAAAAGCACAAAAACAAGTTCTAAAGGTCCAATTCCAAGAAAATCCATATTAATTTTCAGTAGAGTTTGATGACTGTTCCACAAAGGACTGGCGGAGCTCGTTTAATCTCGATGCCAGACTTCCTAGAACGCCATTTACAAAACGGGGGCTGCTTTCGGAGCCATAAAACTTGGCCAATTCAACAGCCTCATTGATGGCAACTTTCACCGGGGTATCGCATTTAACAGCAAATTCCCATAAGGCAATTCGCAAGATATTTCGGTCGATGATAGCAACTTGATCCATAGGCCATTCTGGGGCGTGCACGGCGATCGTCTGATCAAGTTGAGTTTTGATCGGCCAGATACCACGTACTAGCAGAGAAACAAAATCGACCAGACGATCCTCTAATTCAGCTTCATCTAGTCGACATTTGAGTGCTGTCCCGAGGGGATGATCGACCAGGTCGATTTCGTAAAGAACTTGTAGTGCCGTGCCTCTAGCCCTGGTACGGGGTTTCATTCGTTATCCGGCTTTTCTCGCGGGACGTCTTGACCGGATGGATAATCGATATTTTCTATGTGCACGTTGATCCGGCCTACTTCCATGCCTACCATCTCTGAAAAGGCGCGTTTGACTTCATTTTGAACATTGCGGCTAATTTCTCGGATGTTGACATCATTTTCTAGTACAACGTGAATGTCTGCGAAAATGCGATCATCTTCGATCTTGATATGCACACCCTCACCGTAGTCGCCTTTATGGAAAATGCGGCTCATACCGCTGGGTAAATTATGCATACGACTAACTCCCTCAACTTGCTGGGTGGTCAGTCGGGCAATTGTAAGTAAGACGTTGGTGGCAACTGTCGTTTTGCCAGGCGGGCGAGTTTCAGTACTCATATTTTCCGTTCTTTCCCAAATATTTTACTGTGAAGGCGTGTAACTTGATAGATGAACATTATCACATCATTACCATGCCGCCATCAACGGCTAATACTTGGCCTGTGATATAGGAAGCGCCTTCAGAAGCTAGGAAGGCAACTGCTGTGGCAATTTCTTCGGGTGTTCCCATGCGACCAATTGGTGTTATACCCAACATCTGATTTACTAATTCTTCGGGCAGATCATTGGTTAGCGTCGTGGGAACAAACCCTGGAGCAACCGCGTTAACTGTTATACCGCGCGAAGCAACTTCTTTGGCTAACGCTTTTGTGAAACCGATCAATCCAGCTTTGGAAGCTGAATAATTCGTTTGTCCAGCCTGACCTACTTGACCGGATACCGATGAAATATTAACGATGCGGCCATAGCGTTTTTTCATCATCGCTCTGATGACAGATTTTGAGCAATTCCAAGCTCCTTTTAGATTGACATTGATTACATCATCCCAATCTTGTTCAGGCATACGCATGATCAAATCGTCACGCGTGATTCCGGCATTATTGACTAATATATCGACCTTCCCAAATTCATTCAAGACATGTTTGACCATTTCTTGCGCTGCTTCGAAATCAGAAACATCGATCATGGAGCATATCACTCTTGAACCGGTCGCTTCGGAAATCTCATCAGCGGTAGCTTGAGAAGTTTCAGAGCAGCTATCTGCTAGGGCCACATTTGCGCCGAGTTGAGCGAGCAACGTGACAATAGCTCGACCAATTCCGCGAGATCCACCTGTAACAATCGCAGATCGGCCTTCAAATGATTGATTAGCAAAAATTGACATTTAGTTCTCCTTATGGCTGGCTAATTATACCGCAATGACGTGCAAGGGTACGTGGGTGCTATGTGGGGAACATGGGAGAAAATATCATGCTTTTATTCCCTACTTCCTTTGCCTTACTGGATGATTTTTGCGAAATCTTCTGGTGTACCCAATGACAGCCGTGTGGTTTTACGATTGATCCGTTTTACAAGCCCAGTTAGAACGTTTCCAGTGCCAACATCGACAAACGTATCAACACCTTGATCCAGCAAAAATTGAATCGTCTCTGTCCAGCGCACGCGCTCAGTTAATTGGGCTTGTAAATCTTCACGGATCTCTTCAGGGGTTGTCAATGGCTTGGCGCTGACGTTCCCAATAACGGGTATCTTGGGAGCAGCGATTGGCGCAACGCCAACAGCCTGGTTGAAATCTTCCTGAGCATGAGTCATTAATGGAGAATGTGCTGCGATGCTGACTGCCAAGGGCACCACCTTCCTTGCACCAGCTTCGCCAGCGGCTGCCATCGCGCGTTCCAAGGCATTTTTCTCCCCAGAGATAACTACCTGGCCCGGACAATTGTCATTGGCAACCTGAACAATTTGCTCAGTGGTACTGGCTTGGGAGCAGATCTCATCTAAAGTTGGAATATCCAACCCCAAAATAGCAGCCATCCCTCCTGGTGACGAATCCCCCGCGGATTTCATCAACTCCCCACGGCGGCGTACCAGCTTCAAGGCATCCTGAAAAGTGAGTGCTCCCGCGGCGACCAGGGCGCTAAACTCGCCCATTGAATGTCCAGCAACAAAAGCGGGATTAAATTCTGGTATCAACATTAGGAAAACCCTAAGCGCTGCGACAGAATGTACCAACAAGGCTGGTTGCGTATTGATGGTGTCGTTGAGATTATCCTCGGGCCCATCCCATGAAAGTTGGGAGATTTTAAGCCCCAAGCTGGCATCAGCTTCCTCGAATACCTCTCGAGCAAGAGCATATTCTTGTGCGAGTGAATTCCCCATGCCGATTTCTTGTGATCCCTGGCCGGGAAATAGAAAAGCAGTTCGGTTTGAATCTAGCATTTTATTGTGTTCCTTTCGCTTTGGCCCCAATGCTCATGCATTGGGGTTGCAGACAGCCGATTTGATTACGGCTCTCTGCATAAAAAAGCCGGGCAAATGCCCGGCAAAAAAGTATCATATATATTAACGCCAATGAGCCGCGATGGTCACGGCTCATTTGAGAATTGCTAGATTTTATTCCTCAATTTCAACGACTTCGCGGCCCTTGTAATGCCCACAGTTGGGACAAACGCGATGAGGTAGCCGCATTTCGCCGCAATTGCTGCACTGCACTATATTCTTGGCTTTGAGTGCATGATGGGAGCGGCGGCGGTCACGTCGTGACTTGGCAGTTCTTTGTTTTGGGACAGCCATGATCTTACTCCTGCTAAAATCTCATTTCTGAAAGTAGCTTGTCTAATAGATAAGCGGATGGATTATACGATAGGGTGGGGGAGTGTCAAGAGGAATTTTCCCTACCGACGTTTGCACGTAAATATGCCCCGATTAAGCCATCTAAATCACCATCCAACACGCCCTCGGCGTTGCCTACCTCATGATTAGTACGGTGATCTTTGACCATTTTATAGGGGTGCAGCACGTAAGAACGGATCTGGCTGCCCCACTCGGCCTTGGTGTATTCACCGCGCAGTTCATCAATCTTCTCGGCTTTTTCGCGCTCTTTGATCTCCAATAGACGGGCGCGTAACACTTTTATGGCCATCTCGCGGTTTTGAGCTTGTGAGCGCTCGTTCTGGCAACTTGCCACAATTCCAGTGGGAAGGTGCGTGATGCGCACTGCGGTATCGTTCTTCTGAACGCTCTGACCGCCAGCACCGCCCGCTTTGAAGGTATCGATTTTGATATCGTTGGGATTGATTTGGATATCACCATCATCATCGACCTGGGGGAGCACTTCTACCATGGCGAAGGATGTGTGCCTGCGGCTGTTGGCATCGAAGGGGGAGATGCGCACCAATCGGTGGACACCTTTTTCAGAGCGCAAGTACCCATAGGCATAACGCCCTCCTACAGATATTGTCACGCTTTTGACTCCCGCCTCTTCCCCGGCAGTTGTATCGATGATTTCGGTTTCGTAGTTTTGTTTTTCCATCCAGCGCAGATACATGCGTTGCAGCATCTGAGCCCAATCTTGAGAATCTGTGCCGCCAGCTCCGGCGTGAATGGCCAGAATGGCATCTCCTTTATCGAATTCACCGGAAAGCATGGCGCGAAACTCTCGCCGCTCAACTTCTCCTTCAATGAATTTGGTTTCAGCTTCTAATTCATCGAAGAGGGAGTCGTCACTTAAATCAGCTAATTCCAGTGAATCATTGAGACGACCCTGGAGTTTGTGCCAACTCTCGATGCTCTCTCGCAGTCGGGAGAGGCTCTTCATCACTTTTTGAGCGTGTTGGGGATTATCCCAAAAGTCAGCTGATTCGGATTCTTTCTGTAACTTTTTAAATCTTTCTTCCCGCCCGGCTAGGTCAAAGCCGCACCAGTAGATTTTGAATTTTTGCCTCACTATCGCGCAGGCGTGCGATCATATCTTCCATACATTGTTCCTTATCTTCTAAATCTTGCCCAATTATATGCAGATCAGGGTTCTTGTGCCAGTTTTGCTTGGTGAAGAGTGACCCCCACGGACACAGCGAGATTGAAAGAGTCAATCGCCTCAGTTTGTGGAATGCTCACGCTCGTCCCAATATGATTGAATTCATCCCCCAATCCAGTGCTCTCATTCCCGAAAATCAGGCTGAAGGGGGATTGATATTGCGCTTCGTGGACAAGATGCCTCCCATGGGTCATCAGTGGATAGTGCTGCCTTGGATATTTTTCTTGATAGGCCTCGAATTCACTGAAAGTATCAATCTGCATTTGGAAAATTGCCCCCATAGAAGCGCGTATTACTCTAGGATCGAACTGATCAGCTGCGGGCGTGATAATTACTAGATTATTGAAACCAAATCCCAACATTGTGCGCATGATCGTACCTAGATTACCCATACTGCTCGGATTGACCAAGACAACATGATTTGATTTATGATCGAGTGAGAATGAATATTTTTTAAAAATGCCTATGGCAAAATCGTTTTCGCGAGCCCCCAAACGGGAGAATACCTTTTCCTGGATTTCAAGAGGGATGCTGGCGCCCTGGCATATTTCTTGAATTTTAGCGACTCCCTGATTCGCTACCCCCTTGGGGTTTACTACAACTCCTAAGACATGCTCGCTTTGATATGCGAGTAACTCCAATGTTGGGAACACGCCAAAAGTGTATGAATGATCAAAATCTTTCTTGTAACGTTTTAGTTTTATATTCATCGTTCGGAAAAGCTAAACTTCTTCTAGAAGTTTAGCTTTTAGCTGAAATCAGCCAGGATGCCTTCTACGAACGCCTCTGGATCGAATGGTTCCAGGTCTTCAGCGCCCTCACCCAAACCGGCATACAGAATCGGTAAACCTAATTCTCTTTGAATGGCAAAGGCCATACCGCCCCTGGCAGAAGAATCTAATTTGGCCAGGATCACACCTGTCACATCGACAGCGTCCTTGAATGCGCGTGCCTGGTGTAAGGCATTCTGACCGGTGGTGGCATCCATCACTAGCCAAACGGCATGCGGCGCGCCCTGGAACGATTTGCCCACCACCCGATGGACTTTCTTTAGTTCCTCCATCAGATTGAAGCGGGTGTGCAGCCGGCCCGCGGTGTCGATCATGACGATATCCACCTTACGAGCGATCGCGGCCTGGACAGTGTCATAGGCCACTGCGCCGGGATCACCCTCAGGTTGCCCGGCAATCACATTGATATCTAGACGCTCACCCCAAATTTGGAGTTGATCAATAGCCGCTGCCCGAAAAGTGTCCGCGGCCCCAAAGATTACACTTTTTCCCTGCTCTTTGAATCGAGACCCCAGTTTGGCCATATTGGTGGTCTTCCCCGAACCGTTGACCCCGACGACCAAGATTACGCTGGGCAGATCCTTGAAAGCTAACTCTGGTGGTGAATCCAGTCGCTTTAGCATTTCTGCTTTAATCGCATCAGCTAATTCATTGGCTTGGGTCAGGCCTTCTTCATGTACACGCACTTTCAGCGCCTCGATAATTTCCTCGGCGGCTTCTAAACCCATATCGGCCTGGATGAACATGGCTTCAAGCTCATCCCAGGTTTCTGCGTCGATTTGGCTGGTTCCAAGGAAGTTGGAGATACGCCCGAAGGTGGTCTTGCGGGTGCGCGCCAACCCAGTTTTCCATTTGTTGAAGACGTTTTCTGTCATGGCGCGGAGATTATAACATGCGCACTCGCCCGGAGCGTAAACGCCCGGAGATGAAGTCTCCGGGCTAAGAACAGCGCCGGATTAATCCGGCTAGCCCCTTTCATGGGGCGCTGTTTTCTAGGACGGTGATTCATCACCGTCTGTTCTTCGGAGAAGGGAATTTTCAGCTATTCGCTACTTAAATAACCGTTTTCTAATGCTTCAAGCTCTTCACGCCAACCTATGTCATTTGTCAAATAATGTTCAACTTCTTCGCTGATAAGTCTAACCCCTTCACCTTCAGTACGCTCTAGAATTGGTATCGTAGTTTTCTCTTGGTGATGTTCTTTTTGGCGCTCGACATATTTGATGTAATTGGGTAATCGTTTTCTGTCGAAGGAAAAAACAGCATATTCAGCTTGCCAATAGAATGAGATTATTGCGTGTCCTGATTTGTTGAATTTTGTGGAAGCTACTGCTTTTACTTGCCCGATGAATTTTGCAACACTGATTTTTGGTGGAATTGAAACCACCATATGAACGTGATCGTTCCAACCGTTGAGAGCAAACACGATTGCTCCTAATCCAACAGCTTTTTTCTGCAAATAGTTGTGGATAATCGGTTCGGTTTCTGCTGTCAGGATGGGTACACGATGCTTTGTGGCCCAGACTATGTGATAAAAAAGTTGCCAGTAGGGCATGGATACCTCCCATTGAGTGGATAGTGAATCACTTTGTCAATTCGCTCGGAGATAAAATCTCCGAGCTAAGAACAGCGCCAGATGAATCTGGCTTGGCAAACCCCATTCATGGGGTGCTGTTGTGTAGCACGGGGGATTCATCCCCGTGCGGGTCGCGTAACACGACCGTTTTATAAGACGGTGATTCATCAACGTCCTATCGAGATAAGATCATTTTCAACCTCTCCAACGACAAATTCCCCCCGCTCATCACCAGGACGACCTTCTTTCCTCGTAAACGATCTTTCATGTTCAAGGCGGCTGCCAAGGGGGCAGCACCCGCACCCTCAGCCAAATTGTGCGTATATTCTAGTAAAATGCGGATTGCTTCTTCAATTTCAGTATCGTCAACCAAAACGAAGTCGTCCAGATACTTACGCATGATGATTTGAGTATTTTCAAAAGGAACGCGCGTGGCGATGCCTTCAGCGAAGGTCTCCATTTGGGCGCTGACGAGATCGCCCGATTTCCAGCTCAACTGCATCGCCGGGGCTTGCGCCGACTGTACGCCTATAACTTCAATCTTGGGGTTGATGCTTTTAGCGACGATGCTGGTCGCGCTGGCGCCGCTGCCGGCTCCCACCGGGACTAGGATCACGTCCACATCTGGCAGATCCTCTAAAATTTCAAGAGTGTACGTCCCCACTCCATGAAGCAAAGGTTCATCGGTCGGACCAACAAAGGTGCCCCCCTTATCAGTAGCAACTTTCATAATCCACTCGCGAGCTGTATCAAAATCCTTTCCATGGAAGATCACTTCCGCACCAAGCCCGCGCATCGCCGCAACTTTCCCAGGGTTAGCGCCTTCGGGTACGGCGATGGTTGCCTTGATACCGCTTACTTTTGCTCCATAGGCAATGCTCTGTCCGTGGTTGCCTGTCGATGCAGTGAACAATCCACCTTTGCGTTGTTCCTCAGACAGCCTTGAAGCCATCACTAATCCACCGCGCACTTTGAAAGCGCCCACAGGCTGATGATTCTCGTGTTTGATATATACATGAGCGCCAACCATCTCACTTAAAGTGGCGTAGTGATGTAAGGGCGTAGGTTTCAAGTACTGATAGACGTGAGAACGAGCGGCATAAACATCTTGTAGAGTTGGCATATCAGTCATGATCATCTCCATTTTCAGGTGTGTGGTTGCTAGACTTCTCTGATTTGATTCCCAGGATTTGTAAAGGCTGGTTGATGGCAAAGAAAAGCACTATGAAACCCATGATCAAGCCAAATCCCCCAAAGAGGCAGCGGCCGATGAACTCACTGCCCTGGCCTATGATTCCCAGTGGACCAATGGATACAGAACTCTGGAATTCGCGTTCTCCTGTGCCCAGGCCAACCCAAATGAAGATAGCCGCGAAGGATGCCAGCATGCCTAAAACCAGGAAATATTGCAGCCATTTATACAGCATGATTTGTTCGGCACCAGGGCCAGCTATTCCCTGAAATATAATCATCATTCCAGCCAGGAAGAAAACCAGCCCCGCCGCACCGATCACCCAAAGGGGAGCATGGACATCGTCGGGGTTGAGATGAATGATATCCGCACCTGCAAGCATGAAAAAGGCTCCCATGGCGGCACTGACAAACCCCATCAGCGCTGTTACTGCGGCACCGCTGGAGGAAGAATTATTTTTCTCAGTCATAAGCGTATCTCGTCTTGTGCGAATCTCTTATTGAAATCTAAGCCTGAACAGTGTAAATTGTCAAGCTGATTCGGTATAATCATTCACATGTCTGAGAAGAAACTCTCCCACATCGATGATTCGGGCCGGGCCCGTATGGTTGACGTTGGAAATAAGCCGATCACCGAACGTGTGGCAGTTGCTAAAGGGGAAGTGCATATGCAGCCTGAAACGCTGGAATTGATCCAACAGGGTGCGCTGAAAAAGGGGGATGTTTTGAGTGTGGCGCAGCTTGCTGGCGTGATGGCTGCCAAACGCACCTCGGAGTTGATCCCGTTATGTCATCCTTTGGCCCTCAACCAGGTTTTGGTAGATGTGGAACCTGACTCATCATTGCCAGGAGTGCAGATTACCGCAACTGTGCGCACCAGCGGCAAGACGGGTGTGGAGATGGAAGCACTCACTGCGGTATCCGTGGCAGCGCTGACGGTTTACGACATGGCCAAAGCAGTAGAAAAGAACATGCGCATCGAAAATGTCCGTGTGGTCGAGAAGCGCGGGGGCCAGAGTGGGGATGTGGTTAATGAGTAGGAGATATTATGGCTGAACCAGATTTGATTGGGATTGTGGTGAACGATATGGCCGCAGCCTTGCGCTTTTACCGGATGTTGGGATTGGATATTCCCGCAGATGCTGATTCTGAACCCCATGTTGAATACACTACCCGAGGCGGGTTCCGCGTCGCCTGGGATACTCTTGAACTCATCCAAAGCTTGAATGATGATTGGCCTGAACCCAGCGGACATCGCACAGTGTTGGCCTTCAAATGCGAGAATCCAACTGATGTTGATGTACTTTACAAAAAGGTAATGCAGGAAGGTTATCAAAGCCACAAAGAACCCTGGGATGCTTTCTGGGGTCAACGCTATGCAGTTGTCATTGATCCTGATGGCAATTTGGTAGATTTATTTGCAAATTTCCAAGATTAGGCTTGGATCAATTGAGAAGGTATATGGATGAATAAAATATCGGTATTATTTTTTGCGACTATGCGAGACCATATTGGTCAGAAGAGCATATCCTTAGATGTGCCTGACAAAACGAACGTACAGGGATTGAAGTCTGTACTGGCAGAAAAATATCCCAACGCATCGGGTGCGTTAGAAGCAACATTAGTTTCCATCAATCGTGAATATGCCTTCCCCGAGGATAATATTCCCGATGGCGCAGAAGTAGCAATGTTCCCTCATGTCAGTGGGGGATGAAATAGTGGATAGCTGGTAGTGGAAAGTGATTGGTATGACTGAATTTCCAACAATATATTCGATTACGGAAGACGAACTTGATCTGAACGATTTGCTTGAGCAAATCACGCTGCCTTCTACGGGAGCGGCATGTTTCTTCACCGGTATGGTGCGCGGCGAAACCAACAAAGATGGTTTACCGCCCCAGACTGAATACCTGGAATACGAAGCCTACATCCCCATGGCCGAGGCCAAGATGGAGCAAGTCGCTGAGGAAATTCGAGAGCGCTGGCCAGCAGTAGAGGGTATCACCATCGTGCAGCGTATCGGACGGCTCTATCCCTTGACTCCCACGGTATTGATTGCCTGCACTGCCGCCCATCGTGATACAGGAGTCTTCGAAGCAGCTCGTTATGGCATTGACCGTTTAAAAGAGATTGTTCCCATCTGGAAGAAGGAAGTTGGCACTGATGATGAAACTTGGATCGAGGGGGAATATTCACCGAAACCGGGAGAATGATCCCGAATTAAGGTTTGGGGTTTGGACTGCGGGGAATTCTAGCGTGATCAAGGATTGTGACATTTGCTAACGGATTTAATTTGGGTATCAATTCTATTTGGTTTAGCTTCTGCTTTTTTTGGCGCCCTCTCTAACGTTCTCGCCAAATTGGTGATGAATTTTTCCAATGCAAGAGATTATAGTGCAGTAAATTTCGCAATCATATTTCTTTTGTTGATCCCCTTTACCCCCTTCTTTTTTAATCTTGAATTCTCGATAGTTGCTGTTCTACTTGTATTGGCTGCTTCATTCGTCGATGGATTAGCCAACTATTTTTATTTTAAAGCCTTTGAAATAAATGACTCGGTCACAGCAAGCATTTTCTTATCGTTATCTCCGGTCTTTACTCTTTTGCTGCTTCCCTTTATTGATTTTGCTCAGAATCAATTCACATTAATTGATGTGTTGGGGGTTCTGACTATTGTCTTTGGCATCATCGCTTTGAACTGGGAGATACAGAGGGGCTTGCAACCTGGCTCGAAGAATGAATCCATCAAAACTCTGTTGGTGCCAATTCTGGCATCCTTTTTATTCGGCGCCAATATCTATCTGATCAAGTATATTTTTAATCTAGAAATTGCGAACTCATTTACGTATTACTTCGTCAGGGCCTTCATTATCTCAGTGATGATGTTTGGTTTTCTCCGCCCCAATCTTGCATGGATCACGCCAAAACATATTAGTATTGCAGCAGGGCGATCTAGTCTGGTGATAATTCAATGGATGTTTTTGCTCTATGCGCTGAATCTTGGAAATCCAGTCATTGTAAAGGCTGTTTCTGATACTTCTCCGTTATTTGTGATTGTTTTTGCTTTTATATTCCTGAAAGAAAAACTCACCCGGCTGAAAATTCTGGGGGTTATCATTGTCATTGTGGGATTGATTCTTTTGACAGTTTAATTGATGTTACGCAACCTAAAGAGAATCTACCTGTAAATAGGGGGTCGGGGGCTTCGCCCCTGACCCCCTATTTACAGAGAAACCTCGCTACGTGTGCGTAACATGAAAGTTTAACTTAAGACAAATTTCATGCCGTTAGACCGCGACCAGCTTATCTATTGGGGGTTTAAGTCTTCGAATCCCGAAAAACGATTCATGGATTGTTTTTAGACATTGGAATCATAATTATTTATGGAGGCATTATGAGTGAGCGCGTTGTGGTGACAGGCATGGGTGCTATTAGTCCATTGGGACTTAGCGCAGACGAAAGTTGGCAGAATGCCATAGCTGGGGTATCCGGATTGGGACCGATAACCCTTTTTGATACATCCGAATATCTAATTAAAGTGGCGTGCGAAGTAAAAGGGTTCGACCCCAAAAACTACATGCATGCTCGAGATGCTCGGCGTCAGGATCGCTTCGAACAAATGGCCATTGCTGTGGCTCGTGAAGCCATTCAGCATTCTGGGTTGGAGATTACCGAGGATAACGCAGGGCGTATTGGGGTGATCGTCTCTTCGGCGATTGGCGGCATTGAATCCTTGCAGAATGGGGTTTTACAGATGGAGAAATCGGGGCCGCGTAAGGTCAGCCCCTTCTTGATCCCAATGTTGATGCCCAACGGCGGCGCGGGGTTGATTGGTATCGAATCTGGATGCCAAGGACCGGCGTTTTCTGTTGCCTCAGCCTGCGCATCGGGCGCAGATGGTATTGGTGTGGCCTGGATGATGTTAAAAACTGGCATGATCGATGTGGCGATTGCTGGCGCTAGTGAAACTGCAATAACTCGTGTTGGCGTGGCTGCGTTTGACCGCTTGGGAGCAATGTCTCGGCGGGAAGATGATCCCATGACTCCCCAGCCATTTGATAAAAATCGAGACGGTCTTGTAATGGGAGAGGGTGCTGCGGTTTTAATTTTAGAATTGGAAAGGCATGCTAAAGCTCGTGGCGCAGAGATCTATGCCGAATTAGCTGGCTACGGCAGTACGGCTGATGCCAACCATATCACTGCCCCAGCAGAAGATGGCGCTGGTGGAGCCAAGGCGATGAAAATGGCTATGGATAGTGCGGGCCTGAACCCTGAAGATGTGAGTTATATCAATGCCCATGGAACGGCAACACCCCTGAATGATGCCGCTGAAACTAAGGCAATTAAGGCGTCATTTGGGGATATGGCGTATAATATTCCTATCTCCTCCACAAAGTCGATGACCGGGCATATGATGGGTGCGACAGGTGCACTAGAAGCGCTCTTTTTGGTCAAGGCAGTGAACGAAAATATCCTGCCGCCAACGATCAATTACCAAACCCCTGACCCCGATTGCGACTTGGATTACGTTCCAAACCAAGCCCGCGAGACCACGGTCAACGCTGCTATCAGTAATGCATTTGGCTTTGGAGGACATAATGCCGTATTGGCGGTGAAAAAGTATCAATAATTGATGTTATGCAGCCAGAGAAGAATTGCCCCCCTATCTTAGGGATTTTCTCGAAACGAATGCGTAACATGAGTCATAAGATAGATCTGTAATAATCATCTGAATAAAGAACTAATGGACCGCGAGACACCCGACCTGTGGTGGGGTGTTTCTCGGCCCCTGAGTTCTGAGGAGGCTAGTATGGAATATGCTCAGGGCACCCCCGTGGAAGAATCTCCGCGTGAATTGGCTACCCGCCTCGGGTTAGGTATATCTGATTACCGGCTCATTAGCCGGGCATTGACTCATCGGTCATACCTGAATGAGAACCCTGATGCTTTAGAGGACAACGAGCGCCTCGAGTTTTTAGGGGATGCTGTGTTGGACTTTTTGGTGGGTGCTTGGTTGTACAACCGCTTCCCAGAAATGTCGGAAGGTCAATTGACGCGCATGCGCTCAGCTTTGGTTCGTACAGAACAGTTGGCTGAATTTGCCAGCCAGCTGAATTTAAGCTCAGCAATGCGTTTGGGACGCGGTGAGGCCGAATCCGGCGGACGGGAGCGCCCAGCTTTGTTATGTGCTACTTTTGAAGCTTTGATCGGAGCAATTTATTTAGGCGCAGATATCCCCGCGGTTCAGCAGTTTGTCGAACCGCTTCTTGATGGAAATGCCCACCAGATCTACGCGTCGGGTGGTATGCACGACCCCAAGAGTAAACTCCAAGAATGGACTCAAGCCCGAGGTAGGGGAGCGCCTAGA
>JACKQG010004002.1_pt1 | contig 17483 bp, 22 predicted proteins | sample 8237621 | NCBI WGS metagenome assembly JACKQG01 (sample SAMN15677084, study PRJNA649215) | marine metagenome | biome: marine; feature: Black Sea; material: saline water; isolation source: suspended particulate matter (SPM) from the Black Sea western gyre | collected 2013-06-09/2013-06-10 | depth...
GCCGGCAGCATCCATGCCATCCGCTTCATGGGTCCTATGTAGGGCTGACTGCTGATGCTTAAGGATAGGTTGAGTGGATTTGATCTGGTCTGTTTGCTTGATTCTTTAAAACGATATTGGTGGTGATTGTGTTGGTCCTGGTCGCTCTTTGTAAAAGGTGCTCTGAGTTGCGCTCTTCAAAACAGCGTCATTGCTCGTGGTGTTGGTGCTGCCCTTAAAATCGAGCATTGAATATGCATTCATCGGTCGTTGTGGCAGGTGAATGAGATCGTTTCGGCCCGTTTCAAACCCTCTTGATGACCTCTTCGGTTCCGTCCCTTCGAATCGGCAACGGCTATGACATCCACCGTTTGGTGCCGGGCCGGCCTCTGATTCTTGGTGGTCAGCAGCTTGAGCATCCAGCAGGGCTAGGCCTCGATGGTCACAGCGATGCTGATGTGTTGGTGCACGCGATCATGGACGCCCTTTTGGGGGCGCTCTCTTTGGGTGACATCGGCAAATATTTTCCTCCCGACGATCCTCAATGGAAAGGAGCCGACAGTCTCGTGCTCCTGGAGCAGGTTGTGGCTTTGGTGAAGGGGCGTGGCTGGGGCGTGGTCAATGTGGATGCGGTGTTGATCGCCGAGCGGCCCAAACTTAAGCCCCACATTGAGGCGATGCGATCGGCCATCGCTCTCAGGATTGGGGTTGCTCCAGATCAGGTGGGCGTGAAAGCCACCACCAATGAAAAACTCGGCCCTGAAGGTCGGGAAGAGGGAATCTCTTGTCAGGCCGTGGCCCTGTTGCAGGCGCTTTGATGCAAAGCCTTTTGCAGCGATTCCAGCCATTGATGATTAGGGTCGCCACTCTGCTTTGTGTGGCTTTCGTGCTGATGGGTCAATCGGCTGATGTCCGTTTCGCTGCTTTTGCTGATCCTGAGGGTGGATATGACGTTGCTGTGATTGAGCATCTGCGCATCTCAGTGCCAAAGCAAGGGCGTCAGGCCTGGCTGGAAGCGGAGCGAGGCAGCTGGGAGCCTTGGTTGGAGCAACAAACGGGTTTTCTTGGTCGTGATCTGCTTTGGGACCCTGAAACGGAAGAGGGCACCCTCTTGATTCGCTGGTCGAGTCGTCAGGCTTGGAAAGCGATCCCCAGCGAGCAGGTGGAAGAGGTTCAAAACCGCTTTGAGCAGCTTGCTCGCGAAGCGATGGAGCTTGCTCAAGACATGGACAATCCTTTCCCCTTGGTGTTTGAAGGAGAACTGTTACCCCCATGAGCAGCGAAGACGTCCGTCTCGACTGGCAACGGAGCGATCGTCTCGGCATCAGCGAAGCGATCTGGGGGTTGCACAAAACGGTGGATCAGATCGTGGCCATCCTGGAAGCCTTCGCGGCCAGGGAGCAGCCAGCGTTGGTCACGCGTGTGGATGAGGCCAAGGCCAAGGCCGTTCTTCAGCGTTGCGACAGGGAGCTTGTGCGTTTTGAGGCCCGGGCTCGATGTTTGACCTCGGGAACCCCTCCTCCGTTGCGACCGGAGCTTGGGACCGTCACGGTGCTCAGCGGCGGTACCAGTGATCTCCCTATCGCCGCAGAAGCGCAACTGGCTTTGCATTGGCATGGCATTGATGCAGATCTGTTGCTGGATGTGGGGGTTGCCGGGTTGCATCGTTTGTTGGATCAACTGCCGAAACTTCAGCAGTCGTCGGTGCTGATTGCTTGCGCTGGTATGGAAGGTGCCCTGCCAACTGTTCTTGCTGGGCTCTTGCCCCAACCGGTGATCGGCGTGCCTGTGTCTGTGGGCTATGGCGTGAGTGCTGGTGGTCGAGCCGCTCTCGATGGAATGCTGGCGAGCTGTGCTCCAGGCCTAGTGGTGGTCAATATCGACAACGGCTATGGAGCAGCGATGGCTGCCTTGCGGATTCTGCAAAGACGCTCCTGATTTAGGCGGGCTGCTTTTGCATGGTCATGCCGGTTTTGGAGTCTTCCGTGGGCCTTTGGCCTAAGCGCGAAAGCTCATCACTGTGCTGGCCGCATTCCGCTTTGCGCAGATGGCAAACCAGCGCGATGAGGTCGCCTTGATGGAGTTCGCCATTGGTCTGCCACTGCATGGATCTGGGGTCTATGCGTGGTGCAGTGGAGGCCAAGGCTCAAACAAGGAGTAGTGATTTAAACCTATTGCGTTGAATCCCTGACCGCTAGTTTGATGTCGCGAATTTGGCGGAAGATTTTCTTAAATCGAAGTCAAAGGTGCTGGAGGTTTGGATAGGCCATCACCAGCTCATCGGCACTGAGAACATCGCCACTTCCATCGGGTTGCCAGATCACCTCAAGGGCCATTAGGTCAGAGGAGGATGTGGAGCCAAGAATGCGCAGCGTTTCGCGTAGGGCTTCTCCACTGTCGGCTTGCTTGAGCTTCACGCTTTGGCGGCTGGCCACGAGCACGGTGACCACGATGAATTCGTTTGTGGCATCGGCATCGCCGCTGCTGCTCAACTCCGCTGTGTTGCCGTTGCGTACGCCGCCCACATTGGTGGTGATTTCAGCGCGCAGCTTGCTGCGTTCGGTCATCGACAGGCGGTTGAACGTCGACTCTGAAGCGTTGAAGGGAACGCTGCCTGATTCCACGTTGGCGTACACCCAAAGTTCGGGCTGTCGCAGCAGGGCGAGGGTTGTTTCCTGCAGCACCCGTTGCAGGCCGGATGATGTGCTGGTGTCAGCGGATGCGGCGAGCTGACGCAGGTCTGTTTGCAGCGACTTGGCACTCGCAAGCAGTCCGATCTGCATTTGCAGCAAAGACACGGGTCCGGTGGAGAGCTCACGGGGGGCTCGATAACCACCTCCAATCGCAGGGGAACCGCCACCGCCGCCATTGCGCACGGCGTTGACCACAACACCCACGATCGCCGCGAGCACTAAGAAGCCAAACAGGCCGCCTCCACCAAATCCAAAGATCGGGATGATGAATGGAAAGCCCATTCCGCGTCCATATCCGCGGCCGTATCCGCCGCCGTATCCACCGCCTCCATAGCTGCGGTTGTAACCCCCGCCTCTGGGCATGGACGGGGCGCGGAAGCTCCCGCCTCCGATTCGACCGCCTCGGGCGGCTTCGCTGGGTTGGGGACTGATCAGCAGCAGGCCAACCACGAACACTGGCACCAGCAATCCCGAGAGCCAGCGTCTGATTTGACCAGCCTGGGGGCGGAGTTTGGAGGAGGCCAAGACGGCATATCGCACTCTGGTAACTCTAGGAACCACCGCCCACGATGGTGACGATCTCGAGGTTGTCACCATCTTTGACTTGCTGGGCTTCCCAGCGTTCCGGGGTGAGGATCAGTCCGTTGTATTCGACGACGACCAGTCGAGGGTGGTGCCCAAGCTGCTGGATCACTTGATCCAGAGTTGTGGCTGAGGGATCAAGGCGGCGAAGTTCGCCGTTCACCGTGAGTTGCATGGAACCGAAATAAGACCGAAGTAAGGGCTGTTAAGAAAGAGCTTGGAGCAGGGTCCGGCTCGCTTCTTCCGGATGATTGGATCCCATGATCGCGCTCACCACGGCAACGCGCTGAGCACCTGCAGCACGAACCGAGGGGATTGTCTCAACATCGATGCCACCGATCGCAAACCAGGGCACGGCGGCATGAAGACTGGCTTCCGTCACCCAGCTCAGGCCGGCTGGTCTGCGATCACGTTTGGTAGCGGTGGCGAAGACGGGGCCAACGCCCAGATAATCGGCGCCCTCTTCCTGGGCCGCGAGCAGGTGCTCGAGGCAGTGGGTGCTGCGTCCAAGCAAGCGCTCTGGGCCGAGCAGCTGTCTCGCCTCTGAGAGGGGGAGGTCGTCCTGGCCGAGATGCACGCCATCGGCATCCACCAAGAGCGCGAGATCAATGCGGTCGTTGATGATGAACAGGGCCTCAAAGCGACTGCACAGTGTTTTCAGGGCTTGCGCTTCAAGCAGGCGTTGTTGGTCATTGCCCTGTTTGCGCCGGTACTGAACCAGGCTGACGCCGGCCACCAGAGCGGCTTCAACCCCCTGAAGCAATCGCTCCAGGTTGTTGTCTCGATCGGGATCCGTAATCAGGCAAAGCTTTGCGGCCTCGAGGCGTTCCTGCCTGTGCTGACGCCCGCAGGCTTCGAGAATGCGCACCTCAAGGTCATAGAGCCCGTAGCGGATCTCAGCTGAAGTGCTGGCTAGGGCTGGATCGAGATTGCGCCCGAATTCCTCCAAGACGCGCAGTGCTTCCTGCACACGGCTGGCATTGGCTTTAACAATCGCTTGGGCGGTGCCACGACTCGCTTGAGCGGGATGGCCCAGGCCGGCGGCAACGTCTGTTGCCGTGGAACGGGCGCGGCGGTAGCGATCGTGATGCTGTTGCCCAAGTCGCTGCCGCCAGTCTTTTAGCGGCACGACGAGATCGTCCCGATCCAGACCAAACCGACACCAGTCTTCAATGACACGCAGCCCTTCTCGTGCTCGATCCAGGTTGGCGTCGATCAGCCGTGCCACTCGCAGGTTGGCGTCTGCTTCGGCAACCATCGGCTCCATGGCAGTCTGAGAAGGATCGCATGCTCCACGGCGGCCATGGACAACAGCGGATCCGAGAGCTCCATGCACGTGCTGGTTTGGGGGATCATTCTCCTAGGCGGTGTTGGTGTGTTCATCGTCTGGGGACTGTCGAACGCTTACCCAGCTGGGGCTTGAAGCCGTTGACGTGCTGCTTCGGCGTCCTTTCCGATTTGTGCACTGAGCTCATCGAGGCCCGAAAAGCGTTGTTGTCCGCGTAGCCGTTCCACCGGTTCCACGACAAGCTCCTGGCCGACCAGTTCAATGCGCCTGTCGAGCAGATGCACCTCAACGGCTGAAGGAGCGTTGGGATCCACGGTGGGCTGGGGGCCGAGATTCATCACGGCCGGCAGTGCTTCGCTATCACTTCCTTCGCCAACGCACCCTTTGCCATCGCGTTGCGTCCAGGCGCGGGCGGCATAGACACCAAGCCCTGGCAAAAACTTGCGCCCATCCACTTGCAGATTGGCGGTGGGCCAGCCCAAATCACGCCCTAGGCCGCGACCGCGCACCACCGTTCCCCGGAAGCGGTAGGGGCGGCCGAGCAGCGCGCTAGCGGTTTGTAGGTCGCCATTTGCGAGTGCTTCGCGAATGCGGCTGCTGCTCATCCGTCCTCCGGCATCCTCCAGAATCGGCAACACCGACACCTGAACCCCAGCGGCTTCCGCTAAGGCCCGCAGCGTGTTGGTATCGCCTTCCCGGCCCCGACCGAATCGGAAGTTGGCCCCTACGGCGATTTGTTGCGCCTTGAGGCAACCGAGCAGCACCTGCTCTACAAATTCGGCGGCACTGAGCTGCGCTAGTTGGCGGTTGAAAGGCACCAAGACCAGCTGCTGGATGCCAAGCGGCTCCAGGAGCTCGAGCTTCTCTTCTGGGAGATCGAGGCGCAGACGTGGTTCACCGTGCAGCACTTCGCGTGGGTGCGGCCAGAAGCTCACCACCGTGGGAATGGCATTGAGGTGATCCGTTTTGGTCACAGACGCGATCACCCGCCGATGACCCGCATGGAGGCCGTCGAAGCTGCCCAACGCCAGGGTGGTGGGGGTTTTGGCCTGCTGTGGAGAGCAGAGAGGAATCAACGGCGTTGTGCACGGATCTGTGGTTGATGGCAAGTTTGGACGACAGACCTCCTACATCGCATGGCCGATCGGCTCGATCTCCAACTGCTCGCTCTTGGCTTGCGCCGCACCGCTTGGATTCGCTTTTGGACGCAAACCGGCCTGGGAATTGTGATTTTGGGGGTGTTGATGTTCAACAACATCGGCGGCAGTTTGAGCAGAAATGCCGATAAAGCCTTGGGATTAGGGCCGGGCCTGTCGTTGACCACCCTTGCGTTTTTAGTGTTGTTATTCAGTCTTTGGCAGAGCTGGTTGGTGGTCCGGCTGGGACGGGCGTTGGCGAGTGGTGCGCGACCCAGTCGAGGCGAGGCCAGTCGCACGATCAAGCGCAGTTTGTTCGCTGATCTGTTGGGCCTGGTGTTTGCCGCTGTGGGCTATCAATCCTTGGCTGGTGCCCTGTTTGTGCAGGCCTCGATGCAGACGCCAGGCATTGCCATTGGAGCAAGGGGAGCGGGAGAAAATATGGCGATCACCTCCCTGGAGATGCTTTCGGTGCTGAGCAACACGCAGGTGTTGTTTGCTCATCTCATTGGTTTGCTGTTCTCGCTTTGGATGCTGCAGCGGATTTATCGCGCAGGATGAAGGGAGAAGTCTTTTCTCTTAACAGACAGCGTGTAGAATAATTTTTAATTCCTTGGATGATTCATTGGCTTCCAATTCCGAATCTCCGAAGAATCTTCTAATTTTCCTTCGCGATCAAGTTCAAACTCAGTGGTTCCCAGAGCAGTGGAAAGATGATTCGCTGCCTACCACAAACTGGCTAAAAGATAATGGATTGTCATTCTCAAACGCTTATGCCGCGACTTCAATGTGTACCTCCTCGAGGTCTACATTTTTTACTGGAAAATTTCCTGCTCAACATCAAGTTAAAAATGTTTTAGATGAAAATCATCTCGATAATGAAATCATTCAGAATCAGATTCAGTTAGATCCGCAGCTTCCTAACCTTGGGAGCCTCTTTAGTCAGGCTGGTTACGACACAGTTTATTTTGGAAAGCAAGATCTCCAAAAATCCTTGGCTCTTAATGAGATTATTGGCACTGATGGAGAAGTTGTTAGGCCTTCCTCGATTGCATACACAAATTTAGATGAATATGGTTTTGGGGACGGTACGACTGCTGTCCCTGATTGGGAAGGAAAAGATGCTGGTGGTGATTCCAGTGACAGGAGTTATGGAGGTGGATCTGCTGATTGGGATTCTAAATACATTGAGCGAGCTAAGAATTGGCTTGATCAAAGGATTAATGGTGGAGATGAAAAACCATTCGTCATGGTTGTTTCGTTAGTCAATCCTCATGATGTTCTTGCTTATAATTCTGAAAGCTGGAATAATAATCCTGATCATGGTGGTTATGCCAGTGAAGCATGGCTAGATGCGGGGATTACAGCTCTGCCACCAACAGTTGATGAAGTTAAGAGTAAGAACAGCAAGCCGCCGGTTCAGACGATATTTGAAGCTGCCTCAAATCAAGGACAGCAAAATCTAAACAGTGAAGAGTTGCAGTTAAATTATCTCAATTTCCTGGCGAACCTTACCCGTAAAGCTGATGAGCAGCTCGGAGAGGTTTTAAGTTTGCTTCAGGAAGACGATGACTTGTTAGAAGATACATTGATTGTCAATACAACTGACCATGGAGATATGTCCATGGCTCATGGTGGGATGACGCAGAAAATGTTTAATGCGTATGAAGAAACGAATAATGTTTTATTGACTTATTCAAATCCTAAGCTTTTTGGAAGCAAGGCTAAGTCTACTGATGCACTGGTTTCGCATGTTGATTTTTTGCAAACCATTGCTTCTTATATGGGACTCTCGCAAGAAATTATTGATTCCGCTGATTTAAGAGGCGTTGATTATTCTTCAATTCTTAATGCGGCTGAAAGTGGTATTGGGGATCGATATAAACACCTTGATGTTCAGGATAACGTACTCTTTACGTTTGATGATATTTGGTTTGGCAATGATCCTGAAGCAGGACTGCCGAATAGTTCGGTTCATGGATCATTGCCCGGGCGTAACCGAATTCAATCAATTTTTACTGAAAATTACAAGTATAATCGGTATTACAGTCAAGATTATGATGCTGAAAATAGGGCTTCAGATACGTGGAACGCGGATACAGTTTGGTTTTCTGAATATTATGATATTTCTCCTGATGGTAATGATTATTTCGACGGTGGAGCTCCTAATATATTTAATTCTTGGGAGTCGTATTCGCCAACGCCGCTTGAGATGAAAAACCTCGACCCGGTCTATGGAGGCTATCAGCCTAATCTAAGTCAATTGATTGACCTTAAAAAATTATCCAATACGTTGGAGGATTCTGTAGATCACCGGCTTCAGCCGCTTACAAGGTTTGATCCGGTTACAGGCAAAGAATTGATCGTGACTAGTCTCGATGATCCATCTGCACCAGAGATCTATTTTTACAATGGAGGCATCAAGTATCGCTCTGATAATGATCTAAAGGGTGAAGCTGCCAATGCCTATGGGTTTGGTGATCCATTGATTCAGTTCTTTGATCTGGAAGGTGATGACAAGCTTTTAGAAATTGCTTTCACCACACGGTTTGGTAATGAATATGCGGTTGTAGGGCGTTCTGCTAATGGAAAAAGTGTGGAGGTTTTAGAGCTTTTCGTTAGCGACACCAATATTAATTATCAAGAGACCCCAGTTGTTCTAGGAACCAATGGCCCCACTATCCAGTATCGACTTGTTCCTGATGATTATCAGATCGGTGATATTGGGATCGCATGGGATGGAGGAGATGTGGTCTGGGTTGCAGACCAGCTTGCTTCCGCTATTTAGTTTTGATGGATGACCTGATTTTGTTTTCGCGATGACTTCATCTCTGGTTGAGGCCTTTATTTCCAAGGCCCGAAAGGATCCTGATCTGCTTGAGCAGTTAGAGGGCTGCTCGATTGAACAATGGGGTGATCAGCACACTCCTTTAGATGTAGACCTGGATCGGGTTGTTGACGTTGCTCAAAATGCAGGATTTCAGATCTGCCGAGCTGATTTAATCGCTGCCCAGTGCAAGCAGTTGGATGGTTTCTGGACGTTTGAAATGAGCAATTCTTTTGTGGCTCGTCGTTGTTTGGAGACGTTGCAATGTCAGGTTTCAGATCCCGCTTGGAGAGTCCGCTATTACTGAGTGAAAGCGAGACCTCAATGAGTTAAATAGATCGCACTGAAGTCAATGAACCCTATAACGTTCTGACCTGATTGGTTCCCATGGCTTGTCTTAATCAGGTGCAGTAACTATTTTTATTGTTTTCTAATTAGTGAATCAGTTGTCCATCCATACTGAAACTCGGAAGAGTGGAAAGTCCTCCGCGCCAGAACAGCTCAGGTTGAATCGGTGTGAGCGACGGTGCATTCGCCTGGATTTGGGCCACGTCAGTGGGCCAGTCGCGGGGGCCATCACCGCCCGACTCGAAATCTTCGACGGCTTCACCGGCCAACCAGTAATAGGTACGGCCACGGGGGTCGACCCGAGGACTGAACTGTTCGTCGTAGCGGCGGATGGAAAGACGGGTCCAGCGCAGTTCCCCCATGGCCTCCTGCTTGCAGGGCGGCACGTTGAGATTGAGCAGTAGGTTTTCCGGCCATCGATCAGCAAGGGCGGCTTCTGCCACCTGCACGGCTAAATCTGCGGCGGCTTGGAATTCTCTCCACTGAAAACAAGCACTGCTCACGGCCATTGCCGGCAAACCCTCCAGGGTGCCTTCCATCGCGGCTGCCACGGTTCCTGAACAGAACACATCGGTGCCGAGGTTGGGGCCGTGGTTGATCCCTGAAAGCACCAGGTCTGGCTTCTCGGATAGAAGTTCAAACAGGGCTAATTTCATGCAATCGGCGGGGGTGCCGCTGCAGGCCCAGGCTTTGATTCCAGGTTCAAACAGCTCATCAGCCCGTTCGGCACGAATGGGGGTCTGAAGCGTTAATCCATGCCCGGTGGCAGAGCGCTCCTGATCGGGGCACACCACCGTGACCTGATGGCCTGCTGCGGCTGCCGCTGCCGCCAGGGTGCGGATGCCGTCGGCGAACACGCCGTCGTCGTTGCTGATCAGGATCCGCAGGGGCTTCATCAGGAGTGGGTGTATGCGTTGGATGGAACCTAGTCGTGATGGCTGCCTACAGTCATTGCCGCGATACCGATGCCTTGAGCGCCACGATCTCCCTGCAGCAGCTCACTGATCAGCTGGACGCCCTAGAGGCGGAAGCGGCCGTTGAGATTCAGGCAGCAACCGATGCCGCTGCTCTTGAGCAGCTTCGCGTTGGACTGCTCGGTAAAAAGGGGCGGCTTTCAGCCGTTCTGGGGGCGATGGGCAAGCTGCCAGGGGATGAACGCCCGGTGGTTGGCCAGCGCGCCAATGTCTTGAAGACTCAGGTGCAGCAGCTGCTCTCTGAGCGGCTGCAATCCGTGAAGAGCGCTGCCATGGAAGCGCGGATTGCTGCGGAAACGCTCGATGTCACGGCGGCTCCGCTGGGGGTGCCGATGGGGCATCGGCACCCGTTGATCACCACCACAGAGGAGATTGTTGATCTGTTCTGCGGTCTCGGCTATCAGGTGGAAGAAGGCCCAGAAGTGGAGACGGATCACCACAATTTCACGGCGCTGAACATTCCGCCTGAGCACCCTGCGCGAGACATGCAGGACACTTTTTATCTGCAAGACAACCTGTTGTTGCGCACCCACACCTCGCCGGTACAGATCCGCCACCTCGAAACGAATCCACCACCGGTGCGGATCGTGGCTCCAGGCCGGGTGTATCGGCGGGATGCGGTTGATGCCACCCATTCGCCCGTGTTTCATCAAGTGGAGGTGTTGGCGATCGATGAGGGCTTGGATTTCAGCCACCTCCGCGGCACGGTGATGCAGTTCCTCAAGGCGTTCTTTGGCGACCTGCCAGTACGCTTTCGCGCCAGTTACTTCCCGTTTACGGAACCCTCTGCTGAGGTGGATGTCCAATGGCGAGGGCGCTGGCTTGAGGTGATGGGTTGCGGAATGGTGGATCCGGCAGTGCTGGAGGGGTTAGGCCTTGATCCCGATCGTTGGAGTGGTTTTGCTGCTGGTTTAGGAGTGGAACGGTTTTGCATGGTGCGTCATGGCATCGACGACATCCGCCGGTTGTACACCAGTGATCTGCGCTTCTTGGATCAATTCTGATTCGAATCGATCACGGTTGAGCGAAGCCTCTTGCCTTGATTCCTAATCCATGGGTAAGGATCAAGATGCACACTCACAGCCCTTGAGGCGATCCTGGGAAGCAGACATCTTTTTTTATTTGCTGCCTCTTCATCAGCACTAGAAACATTTAGAAAGACTTTCTCAGTGTTGTGTCATGTTTGCCACGTTCAAGCAGGGCATAGTCAACAAGCGAAAGCAAGTGACTTGGTGGGAGGGGTAAGCAGCCTCCCATTTTTATGCTCGTCGCGAACGAAGCACATGTCTCTCCGAACAGCCGCTTGCTTTACAGCCAAGTGAGTGGAAAAGCGAATCATCCCCCTTGCTTCTTCCGGCCATCGTTGAAGGGCAAAAGCTAAGCACAGTATGGAATGTAACGAGCTCCTGTGTTTTATGGTTCATCATTTATTGGATCGCGTATTTCGTTAGATCACTGAATGGGATGATATAAAATCCTTGCGAATAATCGGGCTTTAAAATTTTTTATTGATCGCAAATGCATCTTTAAGTATATACTGCTTGCAAAGTGATTTGGCAATGATCTGATCTTGTTGTGAGTCTAGATTTAAGCCTTATCTTTCTTCTTATGCCTTGCGTGTGTGTGCTTGGATGATAGATGCAGAAGGTTGGATGCTTTCGATGCATCCTCGGCTTTAGTTAGCTTTGTTACTAAATTCCAGATGTCTTGGGGTGAGAGCTCACCTTCTTCGTTCCACTTAAGGCTCGATAGGTTGTTGGTTGGCATGTTGAGTTCAACGAGTGACGAGACCCTAAGGGGAGTAACGACGCTGGCGTTAGTATTTGCACACCTATTAACGGGAGAAATTATTAAAGAGGTTTGATTTGATACAGATGTTCCGCTAATGCCTTGTTTCTGAGTTTTAGGGTGAAGAATGTATCGGCCAATACTATTAGGCAGTAAATCTTGGGATTAGTGAGATTTAGTCATGCGTATTGAATACAGCAAAACTCCACTCTTGGTTGGGGTGAATATTAATGACTGCCATCTAATATTAGGCATGATTGAATTCATTTTAGCGGGAATTGGAATCATGGGGTCGTTTATAGGCTCAAGAGCACACCAGACTGTATTCACTTTCTCCCTCACTCCAGTCATGTCTAGGTTGAAATTGGATGTGCTGCTCTATGCAGTAGCCATCATTCATTGCCTTACTGGCCGAGTCAGTGCACCGCATCCTCTGTCAATCTTCAATCAGCTAACAGCAGCTTGATCGTGCGCCAGAACATCCCCCTGAGCTGTCGCGCTTTGCCCGCCTTTGTTTCTTAATCAACCTTGCTCCATATCTCAAGGGAAAACCTTTAAGAGATTGATGCTTTACTCATTGTCCATAGCGATAGGGCGATGGCGTCTATCAATCTGTTGATCTTGAGCTTCGTCCTGTCTGTTGTTGCCCTCCCAGCGAGTCAAGCCAAAGAGCCAGAGCCACTCAAATTTGGGAAGTGCGACCCTATCGGCGCAGTAAAAACTCTTGATGCAGGATTAAAGAAAGGGAAAAGCCTGAATGATTCGATGCTAATGGTCATCAAAAACAAGCAATTTGATGGATCAAACGCCTGCATTACTTTCATTCGGGAAACGTCCATGGAACAGCGTGAAGCAGCTCCCTATGCATTCAAAAAACTTTGGATGGAGTAATCACCATTCTTGTCTGCACTCTCTTATTAACAAGCTGGACCTTGGCTCCGCGATGCGGTGCTCGGATCTAAACCTCTACCGCATCAGCCTTCAGGGACTCCATCAAGAGATCAAATCGAACCGTGTCTGCCAAGCAACACATCGTCATTAGGAAGTGTGACATGAGGTAGCCAGTGAAATGAGCCTCCCGACTGACATCAATTCGATCTCTATAGGCGTGAACCGTTTCATTTAGCTCGAGGCTTGCCTGTAGACAAATGTTTTCAATTTTTAAGGATGTCATAGCTGTTCCCGATATCACTACTCTGAACACACATCACAAGCTCGGCATCAGTGGGTATACCTACCGGCTTGATCACTCCTGTCGCTTTTCAGGGGGTTTCGTTTATGTGCATCTTGTTGAGTGCCGCTCAATGACAACACTGACGGCTCACCTCCTTGAGCCTTCGTCTCTTGATCACGGCGAGAGCTCTTGCTCGCCTCTGGCTTTGGTGGATCTGATGGCTATCAAACGGTCATGTTGGCTAACGACCAGTGAAGAACTCCTCCCCCTTTGCAGGAGGGAGGGGTTCGGTTTTGTATTGGTAAGGCACAAATTGACAGCTTGAGTCAGGATTGTGTAGCATATTGAACATTAGTTGTGCTACTTCTCGTTCTGTTCTGTATTGATAGGGCACAGAAGTAAGCTCGCTTTGTAGCAGCATGAACGTGATATGGCTTGACGCTGAGGGTATAAAAGAGATGTAGCTTATCTACGAACAACGTTCACCTCGCATCCCCATCTGTGAGGCGCAGTCACTCAGGTCACGGAACGGGGGCCTGTATTTCTGAGGAACTTCTCATGACTCTGACTTACCGTGGCAAGCAGTATGCACAAACCAACAGTGCATCTGCATCGGCTTCAAATAAAATCCGTCTGACTTACAGAGGTGTTGTTTACGCCAAGTAATTGAACCAGTTCACATCAAAAGCCCTCGCCTGACTGGCGGGGGCTTTTTTTGTCCCTGCTGGATAAGTAGATCTATATTAAAATCTATCCCTAGGTTGTGTGTAGATTTTTGTGTGTTGATGGCGCCTTCTAGTCGCCATTGAGTGGGGTAAAAGGAACCAATATTTAATTGTATAGGAGGTGTTTTGGTGGTGTTTCTGATTAAGGAAGCTCCTGGATGATGAGCATTTGATTGCTACCTACTACCTGCTACTTGCGAAGCCAAGGGTGTTTCAGTCCAAAGAGATCCAGTGAATCCATCACAACTTTGTTGATGGCGCGACCGAGCACCACCTGTGGCTCATCTGCGCGAATCGGGATCACAGGGTGTTGAAGGCTTTGAGACTGCGTTGCTCCCGAGATGATTTTGCGTCTGAGCAATGAGTTTCCTGCTTCTAAACCGCACACATAGGCTCGCTCCTGGCATAGCCCTTTGGCGCCGTGTTCTTGCGTGCCCATCCGCACCCAGTCGCCAGCGCAGACGATCGAGGCTATGGAGGTTTCCAAAGGTGGCCGTTGCTTGAAACTTCCCGGGGAAAAGAGCGACACCCCATTGGGATAGCGCTGCACCTCAAACTCGAGCACCGTTGCCTCCTTGAAGCGAGAATCGCTGATCGGTAGCAACTTTTGGGTGAGCAATTCGATGATCGCTTGATCCTCCATGAGTGCGATTTTGGAAGCGTTGTAAAAGTCGCTGGCAATCACTGAACCCTGAGGCTCATTGCCACCCCAGAGGGCCGGCTCGGCCTTGCTTTGTAGTTGGTCGAGCATGAAGAAGGTGCCGCCTGCTCCTTGTAAGGATTCGAAGCGAGAGAACACATTGGCCGGGTAGGGAATCGGGACATAGCGATCGAGCCATAGCCGCACTGACACCACATCAATCGCGCCAAGGGATCCGGCCGCAACCAGCTCTGGTGCAGCGTCTCGGCACTCTGGAGATTGGGACATGATCGAGCGGATGCCCTTGGAGCCCACGGCTAAAACCACCGCATTCACATCGCCAATGCGATCGGTTTTTCCCGTTGCAACGGATTGAATGCCAACCGCGTTGATCTGGTTTGTTCCTGGTGCGAAGCGCAAGCTGGTGGCCAGGGTCCCGCCCAACACGCGCAGATCATGCTCTGCGATCAGCCGTTGACTAAGGGGTTCAAAGAGTTTCTTGGCGATGCTTTCTGAGTTAATCCAGCGCACATCAAACGAATCTTGATGGGCGAGGGCGTAGTAATACAGCAACTCCATCGTTACGGCGGCTGATAACTCTTCCGGTGGCTTGAAAAGGCCCACAAGTAAAATGGGTCTCAGGAAATCATCAATCAAACGTTTGCTAATTCCTAGCGTGATGAACAGTTCTTGGGCGCTCAGTTTGTCGTATTCGTTGAAAATATCTTCGCTTCGATTCAGGTCTAAAATGGTATAAAGAAGTCCGCTAATGCTGAGGCGATCTTGTAAGGGAAGCCGTTTGAAGTTTGAGAATGTGGCCAGCATCTGGCCAAAGGGGCTGGGCCAGGCTGGTGCGTCGCCAAACACCGGAGCTGTGGCTTCCAGGCCATTGGGAGACCAGAAGGCGCTGGTGGTGAACGCGGTGAAAATATCACCGAGCTTGAGTTCTTCCGTCAGCGCATTGATGTTGGGGTAATCCTTCCAAAACCCCCGCGTGCCGGCCTCGAATGGTTTGCCGCTTTGGGTGGTGAGCGGTGTGCTGCCGGTTGGATCGGTGATCCCGTCGATCAGGGTCACGCGAACGCCCGCTTCGCAGAGAGATTTTGCGGCGCCCCAACCAGCCCACCCCGCTCCGATCACGACCACATGGGACGGGGTGATGTTTGGCATCGCTCGGGCTCGCCTCTGGGTGTTGTCTGAACGCTACGCAGGGCTGATGGTGGGGCGGCGCTGGCTTCAAAAAACAACCTGAGGCGGCTGTCAGCGGATTTGTCTCATAAAATGGGCGCGTTCTTTTGAGACGCGATCGGTGCCCAGGGTCGGACTGATCGTGAATGACGGAAAGTCACTCGCCGTTGACACTGCTCAAACGATTCAGGAGCGGCTCGAGCTCGCCGGCCATGAGGTGGTTCGAGTGAGCAGTTCTGGAGGCATGGTGGGTTTTGCAAACCCAGACCAGCACTTGCGGATGCTTGGGTACAACGCCTGCGTGCCAGAGGGTTTCGATGGCTCCATGGCTCTGGCCATTGTGTTGGGAGGGGATGGCACGGTGCTGTCAGCAGCCCGTCAAACAGCACCGATTGGGGTGCCGATTTTGACGATCAACACCGGCCATCTCGGCTTTCTTGCAGAGGCCTATCTCGGTGATCTCGATAAGGCCCTCGAGCAGATCCTCACCGATCGCTGGACGATCGAGGAGCGCGCCAACATGGTTGTGACTGTGATGCGCGGAGACCAACGGCGTTGGGAAGCCTTGTCTCTTAATGAGATGGCGTTGCACCGTGAGCCTCTCACAAGCATGTGCCACTTCGAAATTGCGATTGGCCGGCATGCACCTGTTGATATCTCCGCTGATGGAGTGATCCTGTCGACACCGACAGGGTCGACGGCCTATGCCCTCAGCGCAGGAGGACCTGTGATCACCCCCGAATGTCCGGTGTTGCAGCTCACGCCGATTGCGGCCCATTCCTTGGCTTCGCGTGCACTTGTCTTCAGTGATCAGGAACCCGTCACCGTCTTTCCAGCCACTCCCGAGCGCCTGATGATGGTGGTGGATGGAAGCGCAGGTTGTTATGTGTGGCCTGAGGACCGGGTCTTGATTCGGCGTAGTGACCACCCCGTGCGCTTTGTGCGCCTTTCGGATCATGAGTTTTTCCAGGTGTTGCGCAACAAGCTGGGTTGGGGCTTGCCCCATGTGGCGAAGCCGGATCGTCCATGAACGAGCAGGGCGTAGTGGATCTAGAAGCCTCGGGCTTCACAGCTTTGGAGTGGAGGCCAGCTGCCTCAGCTGGGTTTGCTCCGTGATTGAGGTGGGTGATTTTCAGCATGAAACTGCCACTGGCTTGGTGTGTCGTGGCCGTGGCTATTGCCTCAACAATGGCGTTCCTTTCCTGAAGAGCTTCTGATGGACGTCTCTCCCCCCCAGCAGTTGCCCCTTGAGGCGCAATGGTGCGTTCGCGACCACACCTGTGTGCTTTTGGAAGTGGCAGATCAGCCCCAAGAACAACGGCTTGGACTCATGCAACGCCCAGCCTTGCCCCCTCTGAGGGGAATGTGGTTTCCGTTTAAGCCGGCACGGCCGTTGCGTTTCTGGATGCTGAACACGATTGCACCACTCGACATGGTGTTCGTGCACCAGGGCGAAGTGATTGCGATCGAGGCTGAGGTGCCGATCTGTCCCGCCTTGCCTTGCCAGAGCTTTGGGCCGATGGCTGATGCGGACGGCGTGATTGAGCTAGGGGCTGGGGAGGCCAAGCGCCTGGGGCTTGGCGTTGGAGACGCGGTAGCGATTGAACCGATCACCCTGAAGAGCCCAACGCAAAAAGTCGATGAGATACGTCCTAGCGTCACTGGCGACACGTTGAGGTAACGCTGGCGTGCCTAGCTGAAGAATCCTTTGGATTGAAGCCACAGCCCAACGGCAAGCAACGGGCCAACACCTGCAATGAAAAGGGTGATCTTGAGGCGCAGGGGTGACACCTGGGGTTTGCGTTCTCGGATGGCCATCCTGCGAGCTTCAAAGTGATTGATTCTGCCCTTTTCTGTTGAATCGCGTCAGGCCCCGTCCTGTCGAGGAGCGCTTCCCTTGAGGATCAACACCGGATTCATTGGAGCAAGCCGCGTGCCATCGGCAAGCGGTTGTCCGCGCCAGGCCTGCTGCTGACTCACCTTCACTGAGTAATCGGCGGCCTCAAGCACCGGCTTCAGCTCCGCTAAGGCCTCCAAGGTGGCGAGGGGAATCACCACTTCACCCTTGGGGGCCATGCAATGGATCACTCGCTCCAGCAGGGCCCTGCGTTTGCGGCCACCGCCACCAATCAGCACCCGGT
>JACKQG010004003.1_pt1 | contig 17482 bp, 15 predicted proteins | sample 8237621 | NCBI WGS metagenome assembly JACKQG01 (sample SAMN15677084, study PRJNA649215) | marine metagenome | biome: marine; feature: Black Sea; material: saline water; isolation source: suspended particulate matter (SPM) from the Black Sea western gyre | collected 2013-06-09/2013-06-10 | depth...
GAGAGTTGAAAATCCCGATTCTATCGGGAGGGGAGAACAAAAGAGGGGGTGGCATCTGGGAAAGAGTCACCCCAGCAAAGCTTATTTCCCGATCTGTTTTGAACCTAAAGTCGATTTAACAAATGCTGTCCAAATAATTTCATCAAGACGATTGTTTTAGACAGATATGATTTGAACTATAGTATTAATGGAATCGATAGACAAACTGCGTCCATACTTCAAGCACTGGGATGTCATCAAAGATCTTGTCGATCAGTGCATTGATCTAATGCTGAACTTCCGCCAGAGCGGCCATCCCGGAGGTTCTCGCTCAAAGGTTTACGCTATGATATCTACTCTATTATCTGGCGTTATGAGGTGGGATATTCGAGAGCCCGGAAAGCGTTTTGGAGACAGGTTTATCCTGGCAGCGGGACATGCAAACCCCGTAGTATATGCAACCCTGGCGGTATTAAATGAAGCACTCAGGATTAAATATTCCCAAACAGAAACGTCGCAATATCTGGTTAACAATGCCGAAGAGCGGGCTCTTTATTGGGAAGATCTTCTTACGCTCCGTCACCGAGGAGGTCTACCGGGTCACGCTGAGATGTCCGGGAAAACGCTATTTCTCAAGTTTAACACAGGACCATCGGGGCACGGTTCGCCGGCAGCCGTTGGTGAAGCTTTTGCTCTGAAATATGCGGGATGTGACGAAGTAAAGGTCTTTGTCCTTGAGGGAGAAGGAGGCCTTACAACTGGCGTCGCTCACGAAGCAAAACAGTCAGCATATGGTCTCGGTCTTGGTAATCTGGTCTATTTCATCGATTGGAATGATTACGGCATTGATCCCAGACCATTCAGTTCTGTCGTCTATGGAACGCCGGTAGAATGGTTTGATTCCTATGGCTGGCATGTTGAGGGGACGAAGAATGGTGAGGATTGGGAATCGATAGTAAAGGCGTACCACCGACTTTTTGCAGATGCAGATAGGGAGCGGAATGTCCCCAAAATGATTTGGACCAGAACCCGGAAAGGGAGGGGCTACGGTACCTATGATTATCAAAGCCATGGGATACCCCACAGACAAAATTCTGAACTTTTTTGGGAAACAAAGAGGGTATTTGCTGAAAAATATGGTGTAGACTTTGTTGGCTTTGGCAAATCAGCGCCTGTCAAACAGGAAGCTCAGAGGGAACAGACAGCAGCCAATTTTGAGGTAGTTATGTCCGTGTTGGAGCGGGATCAGGCATTGGTAGATTATCTGGCCGATACTCTTGTAGGGTTGGGAGATTCTGTCCCGGAGAAAATCGAAAATTGTCGAATCTCAGTGAAGAATCCCCTGAAAGATCCAGTCATCACGGATTATGAGAATTATCCTGATAGCTTATTTGTAAAACCAGGCACAAAAGCTCCTAATAGGGAGGGGCTTGCCAAATTTGGGTCCTGGCTCAACTCGTATGTGTTAGAACACTACGGTCGTCCGCTTGTGATTGCTGCTTCAGCGGACCTGGCGGATTCCACTAATATCTCTGGATTTGGCAAGGGTTGGGATGGTAGACCAGATCCTGACTTCTATAACCGTGATACCAATCTTGAAGGTACTATTTTACCTCAAGCCATCACAGAATTTGCTAATGCAGGTATTATGGCGGGACTCACAACAGTGAATTTTGCTATAAACCCTTATGAGGAATTTAATGGTTTTTTCGGTGCTTGTTCCACTTATGGATCGTTTTCATATCTGAAGTATGGTCCAATGCGGTTATTTAGTCAGCTGGCGCAGGACTCAGAATTGAAAGTTGGTCGCCTGCTGTGGATTGCCAGTCACTCTGGACCTGAAACCGCCGATGATGCCAGGACACACTTCGGAATATTCGCACCTGGAGTAACACAACTATTTCCAGAGGGTCAGATTCTCAACCTTCATCCTTGGGAGCACAACGAGGTGGCTTCTGTATTAGGTGCTGCGTTAGCAACCGATGTTCCCATTATTGTTCTCCATTTAACCCGCCCACCCATTGAGATTCCAGATAGAGAGGCATTGGGAATACCGCCTCAATTTGAGGCTGCGAAAGGCGCTTATATCATAAAAGATTACACCCCTGATAAGCCAAAAAAGGGGACGATCATTATTAGAGGGACCAAGCCAACAGATGAATTGATTGCAATTCTTCCAAGAATAAAGAAAGAGGGACCCAATGTGAAAATCGTTGCTGCCATATCTTACGGATTATTTCAAACCCAGTCGGAGGAATATAGAAAATCTGTCATTGGTGATAAAGAATGGACAGACGCTATGATCATTACGAATACAGCAATCGATTTGATGGGGAATTGGATAAAACATAGTGCAGTCAAGAAATATTCCCTTTCGGCTGATTGGGATAATCGGTGGCGTACTGGTGGCACGGTGGATGAGATTATGGATGAAGCGCATCTCTCGAAACGGTGGATATGGGAGGGGATACAGCGGTTTGCCATCGAGAGAGCTGAACGGCTGGAAAAAATGAGAAGTATAATTTCTATTCAGTAATTTCAATTGGGATCCTCTCTTGCGGTATCATTTGGAATCACTTCAACCTCATATTAAATTTAATATTGTGTTTTTTATAGAATATTTATCAATACACCACAATTGTTTGCGTAGTTTGAGCGTACAAATATGACTGATAACCACATTGCCGATCCAGCACCACAAGAAGAAGATCTCGTCGTAGAAAAGGAGATTCGTCCAAATACGTTTGATGAGTTTATTGGTCAAAATGATATAACAGATAATCTCAAACTATACATTGAGGCAGCAATAAAGCGCAACGATGCCCTTGACCACGTACTTCTTTTTGGTCCCCCCGGGTTGGGAAAAACAACCCTGGCAAATATTGTTGCTAAGGAACTTGATGTTAATTTAAAACACACATCAGGTCCTATAATGGAAAGGGCTGGCGACCTCGCGGGACTTCTTACCAAACTGAAACACAGGGACGTTTTATTTATTGATGAGATTCACCGATTGAATAGTGTTGTGGAGGAATATCTATATTCTGCAATGGAGGATTATCGCATTGATATTATGATTGATCGGGGACCCAGCGCCAGAAGTGTCCAATTAAATCTTGAGCACTTTACTTTAGTTGGTGCAACAACACGGATGGGGAGCCTGACCTCGCCCATGCGGGATCGATTTGGCGTCGTTTTGAGAGTAGATTTTTATGAATCGGATGATTTATTGAAAATTATACGGAGATCAGCAGATATCTTGGGGGTGAAAATTGACGGTGAAGGTGCTTATGAACTGGCAAAACGATCACGGGGGACACCCCGGGTAGCCAATCGAATTTTACGGCGCACGCGAGATTATGCAGAGATAATGGCGGATGGAACAATTTGTCAAGAAATTGCTAAGAAGTCTTTGAAGAAACTTGGAATTGATGGACATGGGCTTGACGATATGGACAGGAGAATTCTTTCTGCTCTTGTTGAAAAATTCAGTGGCGGGCCTGTGGGAGTAAATTCTCTTAGCGTTGCTGTTGGTGAAGATTCTCAGACAATTGAGGATGTATATGAACCGTTTCTTATTAAGGAAGGATTTCTTCAGCGCACGCCCCGAGGAAGGGTTGCCGAAGAGAAAGCCTTTAGATATTTAAATGTGAAAAAACAAAAAATTCAGCAAAGGTTATTTAAATAATGCAGTTATTTGGTAAACAAATCAAGTTAAGACTATCTGATTTTAACTATAATCTTCCAAAGAGTCGAATTGCTCAATATCCATCCAAAAGACGAGATTATTCTCGACTGATGGTTTTACACAGAGACAGTAAAACTATTGAACATAGAAAATTTCTTAACATTGTTGATTATATGAAGAAAAACGACCTCCTTGTAATCAACACAACGAAAGTGTTTCCAGCGCGACTTTTTGCCGTAAAGGATCGAACCGATGCTAAAGTAGAAGTGTTTCTCCTTAGAGAACTGGAAAATGATATGTGGGAAGTTCTGGTAAAGCCCGCCAGGAAGGTTAGAGTAGGGAACAAATTGCATTTTACTGATAAAATTCGTTGTGATGTCATTGACAATACTGTCTCGGGTGGTCGGGTGGTTCGGTTTGAATTCGAGGGAGATGATTTTTATAAAATTATCGATAGAATTGGCTCTTCCCCTCTCCCTCCTTACATTAAGCGGGAAACTGAGACCAAAGATAAGAAACGGTACCAGACCGTATTTGCAGAACATCGAGGTGCCGTAGCAGCGCCAACGGCGGGACTCCATTTTACTGAAGGATTGATCAGTAGGATTAAGCAAAAAGGCGCTAAAGTTGCTCCCGTCGTATTGCATATTGGTTTGGGGACATTTCGCCCGGTTCAGGTGGAAGATCTTAACCGACACCAGATGGATTCTGAGTTTTTTAGAGTTCCAGCCGAGACAGCCATCGCAATAAACGAGACTCGCAAAAAGGGGAAACGCATTTTTGTCGTGGGAACTTCAACCGTAAGAGCTCTTGAGACAGTTGTTGTTTCAGGATTTCAAGTCACATCAAAACGTGGCTGGACGGATAAATTTATTTATCCACCATATAACTTCAATATGACCGATGCATTAATCACGAATTTTCACCAGCCAAAATCGACCCTGTTGATGCTAGTAAGCGCATTTTCTGATCGTGACTTTGTGTTAAAGGCGTACAGGGAGGCGATAAAGGAGAAGTATCGCTTCTTGAGTTATGGCGATGCAATGTTAATTCTTTAGCAAAAACAACATGCAGGTTGCTGCTGTCATTCCAGGTGCAGGGAAAAGCCTTAGATTTTCCCAACAATCAAAAGTTGGTGATATATCACTCCCCAAACAATTTAGAACATTAGCACAACAACCACTAATAATATGGACACTACACCTTTTTGTGGATGCTGAAATTATTACGCAGATTGTGGTAGTTGTACCTGAAGATTATGTTATCTGGATGCAAGGCTGGATTGATGTGATGGAGACTAAAAAAGAAATACTGGTAACAGCTGGCGGGGAGAAGCGACAAGATAGTGTCAAAAATGGGTTGGAGAAAGTAAGAAATGATATGGATGTGGTGGTAGTGCATGACGCTGTTCGACCGTTTATCCGTGAAAGATGGATATTGGAAACTGTTGACCTGTGCTCTGATTATGATGGTGCTATTGTTGCCATCAGAGCAAGAGACACAATGAAAAAGGTAGAAAGCGGAATCGTTGAAAAAACGTTAGACAGGTCACACATTTGGCAGGCACAAACTCCGCAAACCTTCAAGAAAAATAAATTAGTTTCTGCGTATGAGAATGCCGGAAAGAGGAAAATTATTGGTACAGATGAGGCTCAGTTGGTGGAATTAAATGGGGGGCGGGTGGCTGTCATTGAGGGAGATCCAGATAATATAAAAATTACCACCCCAGTGGACTGGACTCTGGCAGAAAAAATCTGGGAGAGGAAATATCGTGATTAAAACAGGAATCGGATTTGATGCACATCGTCTGGAGAAAGGCGAGAAGCTTGTTCTGGGTGGAGCAGAAATCCCTTTTGAAAAGGGTTCTGTAGGACACTCGGATGGAGATGTTCTGTGTCATGCGGTTGTTGATGCGCTGTTAGGTGCTGCAAATTTGGGTGACATCGGACTTTATTTCCCCAGTGATGATAATACATGGAAAGGAGTTTCCAGCTTGGTGTTTTTAGGCAATACGGCTGAGGAAGTAAGAAGCAACAGTTTTGAGATTGTTCATATTGACTGTACGGTGATTCTGCAGGCACCCCCAATCAGATCTTTTATTCCTGAGATGAAATCGAAAATAGCCGAGGCTCTCGGAATCCAAAAAGATCAAATTTCAATCAAAGCTACGACTACCGATTACTTGGGCACCGTTGGTCGGGGAGAAGGGATTGCTGCGCAGGTGGTATCTACCCTTATGAGCAACAGATAAATTGGTGTTTAACTTCCTTCAATCCTATGCCAAAATCAATATCGGTCTGAAAATCACCGGTCAACGCCCAGATGGATACCACACTCTTCAAACCATTTTTCAGGAAATTTCTCTTTATGATACCATCGCACTTGAGCCTACTGATCAAAATTGGCAAATTACATGCGCCAATAATACTGTTCCTATTAATGAGACCAACCTCTGTATAAAAGCATATCTGGAATTAAAAAGTCACTTCCCATCATTAGGTGGTATCAAAATCCACATTAAGAAAGGAATCCCCGCGGGCGCCGGACTGGGGGGCGGCTCCAGTAATGCTGCTGCGCTGTTGAAAGGGATAAACAAACTCTATGATCTTGGTCTTACTGATGGCGAGTTAGAGGGAATTGGACTTTCTTTGGGAGCCGATGTCCCATTTTTTATCAGGGGAGGGACTCAATTTGCTAAAGGGATAGGAGAGGTGCTGTTTCCTGCAACCCTTCCCGAAATGAATGCAATTCTACTTGTGGTGCCAGATATACACATCTCCACTAAGTGGGCTTATGGTTTAGCAAAAAACCACTTGCCCAAAAATTTAAAGGGGGGTAACTTTGCGCCCATTCCCGGTGTTGATGAGTCGGGGATATCTTTCGCCTCCTGGGATAATGCGAGAGAGCTTTTTGAGAATGATTTTGAACCTCTGATTTTTCAGACATATCCAGAGATTGGCAAGATTAAAGAAAAACTGTTGGAATATGGTGCTCAATATACCAGTCTGTCGGGTAGTGGCTCGACTGTGTTTGGAATTTTTAAAGAGGAAGCTCAAGCACACAAAGTAAGAACCCGCTTTTCCTCTTCCCTCCAGACATATTTAACCCACCCGATTTAGATTGTCTATTTTCTATTGGAATCAGGTCCTTTAACAGTTGTTACAAATTTCTTTGAAGAAAATCAGAGAAATCAAATGGCATAAAGACTGTGGAGAATTGAAAATAGTCAATATTCAATCAAAAATGATTTTGCCGGGTCGTCCAACGGCAGGACCGCGGCCTTTGGAGCCGTTAATCTAGGTTCGAGTCCTAGCCCGGCAGCTAAGGAATTGAAGATTTTCTATTTACAATTGAAGATTGACGATTGAAAAGATAAAAGATAAAAAACAGAAAATAGTAAATCGTAAATCAAAAATAGAAAATCGTAGATCGAAAATGGTAAGGCCCTACGGCGAGCCTAGTAGAGTGCCTGCCTGCCGGAGCCTTCTTGTTCTCCGAAGCCTTGGCGCAGGAGGAGGCGTAGGCAGGGTGAGTGGTTATGGATTACGTTTTACATAATTACGTTTTATTAAGAAGATCTGTTAAAATAAGGAAGTAAGTAAGATGAAAGTCTTCAGCGGCAGCTCCAACCGTCCCCTTGCCAGGGAGATTGTCGACCATCTTGGTATTGACTTGGGAAAAGTTGCGATTTCCCGGTTCAGCGATGGGGAGATATGGATCAAGTATGAAGAAAATATCCGCGGTGAGGATGTTTTTGTCATTCAGTCAACCAATCCACCTGCTGAGAACATTCTGGAACTGATATTAATGATAGATGCGGCTGTTCGTGCATCTGCAGATCGAGTGACTGTAGTAATTCCGTATTATGGATATGGTCGTCAGGACAGGAAAGACCAACCGCGAGTTCCCATTTCTGCCAGGGTTATGATGGATATGATGAATAGCGTAGGAGTAGGTAGAATATTAACGATGGATCTTCATTCATCTCAGATACAGGGATTTACCAATACGCCCTTTGATCACCTCTATGCAAAACAGGTCATTTTTGAACGATTAAGGCAGATGGATATCTTGTCTGATAAAACCGTCATTCTATCTCCAGATGTTGGGAGCGCTCCTATGGCACAATCTTTTGCAAGGCATCTGGGGGTAAGTTTTGCTCTCATTGATAAACGGCGAACTGGCCATCATATGTCGGAGGTTGCGAATCTTATTGGTGATTTAAAAGACAAACTTGTAATTCTCATTGATGATATGATAGATACGGCCGGAACCGTGATCAACGCAGCAAAGGCTGCTGAAGAAAATGGGGCACAATCCGTTATGGTCTTTGCGACTCATGGCATATTTTCAGGAGAAGCAAACAAAAAGCTAATGAATTCATACATCGATAAAGTTATTGTTACCAATACACTGGATATTCCAGAGGAATTGAAATTTGAAAAATTAGAAATCATTTCTGTAGCAAAACTCTTCTCAAATGCCATTCAATGTATTTATAATGGCGAGTCTATCAGCGCTTTATTTGAATTTTAAGGAGATAGTATTATGGCTTACGAGTTTAAGTTGAAAGTCGAAAGGCGAAAAAATATAGGAAAACAGGCTGCGAAGCACATAAGACAGGAAGGAAAAATTCCTGGAATCTTTTACTCTTCAGACGTGAAACCAATTCCTTTTGTTGTTGACAGAAAGCACCTTCAGCAGGCGTTTCAGTCGGAAGCTCATGTATATGCGGTGACGGTTGGTAGGAAAAAGGTACACGCCATTTTCAAGGAGGTGCAATATCACCCGGTGACTGATGAAGTGCTGCACGTTGATCTTTTTGGAATCAGGTTAAAAGATAGAATCAACATTATGGTACATATTATGGTCGAAGGAGAACCTGTCGGAGTTAAAGCTGGGGGAGTTCTGACTCAGAATGTGACGGAATTGGAAATTTCCTGCCTGGCGACGGAGGTGCCGGATGCTATCCGCATTGATGTGTCGGAATTGGACTTGGGTGGAAGTATTCACGCTGGAGAAGTGGATTTGGGGGAAGTGGAACTTGTGACCAATCCGGAAACTACCGTTGTATCGGTTAATGTTCCAAGAAAGGCTGAAATGGAGATTGAGGTACCTGAAGTGGAGATTGAAGAAGTTGAGGAGGTTGAAGAAGTTGAGGAGGCTGAAGAAGAACCCGAGGAGAGAGAAGGCGAAGAGGAACCGAAATCTTGATGAATGCCTTTATCGGATTGGGTAATGTAGATGCACAATATGCTAACACAAAACACAATTTCGGATTTTGGGTGGTGGATAAATTGGCACAGAGATGGAACATGTCTTTCCGACCGGGGAGAGGTAATTACATCTACGTTCAAAAGAAATCGGGAGATGTTATTCTGGCAAAACCCACATTTGGGATGAACAGAAGCGGTATCCCTGTGAAAGAGATTGTGAGCCGTTGGAATATTCCTTTTTCGAACCTTTGCATCATTTTGGACGATGTAGATCTTCCTTTGGGAACGATGAGAATTCGCCCCCAGGGAGGTGATGGATGCCACCGTGGAATGGAATCCATTATTTATCAATTAGGTGACAACAAATTTCCAAGAATCAGGATGGGAATTGGGACTGACGAAAAGATGCGTCCAGCGGAAAAATATGTTTTAAAACCGTTCCTAAAGCAGGATAAATCTCTTGCTGAAGAGATGATTGTACGCGGAGCTGATGCCGTGGAAATGTTTCAGGCGAGGGGCATTGAAAAAGCGATGTCTGAGTTTAATTGAATGGTAACCCCGACCTACGTTACGGGATTTCGCTTCGCTCAACTGGTGAGTGGTGAATGTACGTTTTACATAATTACGTTTTATTAAGGCTGAGGAGATAGCAAGATTATGGACAATTTCTATTTAATTCCGATTGCGGGTATTCTGGCATTGATTTATGCCTTCTGGAAATCGGTTTGGGTTAACAGAAGAGATCCGGGGACAGAGAGGATGGTAGAAATCGGGAATGCCGTTCGTGAGGGTGCTATGGCTTTTTTGGTTAGGGAGTACAAAGTGCTTGCTGTTTTTGTGATTGCCGTGGCAGTTCTCCTTGCTTTTGGGAATGTTAAGCAGGGAACAAGTTTGGTTGCCCTCTCCTTTGTGGTGGGCGCACTATGTAGTGGTCTGGCTGGATATTTTGGAATGCGCGTTGCCACGGCAGCGAACAACCGAACCACACAGGCTGCCCGTACAAGTTTGAATGATGCGTTAATGGTGGCATTCAACGGTGGTTCCGTTATGGGAATGAGTGTGGTTGGACTGGGCGTTATTGGTCTTTCTGTTTTGTTCTACTTCTATGGCGGACTTAACGAAGATGTTGATCTTCCAAGAGTAATGAAAATTCTATCAGGCTTTGCTATGGGGGCATCATCTATTGCTCTTTTCGCTCGAGTTGGGGGTGGAATTTTTACGAAAGCTGCAGATGTTGGAGCGGATCTTGTGGGGAAAGTTGAAGCTGGGATCCCCGAAGATGATCCAAGAAACCCCGCTACCATTGCGGATAATGTGGGTGATAATGTGGGCGATGTGGCTGGCATGGGAGCTGATCTATTTGAATCGTATGTGGGCTCAATAGTGGGCGCCATGGTTCTGGCTGCCACCGCCGGACTGGGAAATCTTGTCTTGCTTCCTCTGGTTCTCGCGGGCAGTGGTATTGTTGTTTCTATTATTGGGACTTTTTTCGTAAGAACAAAAGAAGGAGGGAATCCACAGAACGCACTGAATATTGGGACATTTGGTGCTGGCGGACTGATGATTATTATTAGCTATTTTGTGATTCAAAGGTTTGTCCCAGGTGTTATTGAAATGGGTGAAAAGCTGGTAAGCGGAACAGATGTATTTCTCTCTACAATTGTCGGCTTGATCGCTGGGATTTTAATTGGATTGTTAACAGAATATTTCACCTCTGAAGCCCGCAAACCAGCCAGGACTATTGCAAAATCTAGCGAGACAGGCGCGGCAACAAATATCATTGCAGGTCTTGCAAATGGGATGTTTTCCACAGCATTTCCGGTGTTAACCCTTGCTATAGCAATTATTCTTTCGTACTACTTTTCTGGCTTGTACGGAATTGCCATTGCTGCCCTCGGGATGTTATCTACAACTGGGATTCAACTTGCAGTGGATGCCTATGGACCCATTGCAGACAATGCTGGTGGATGTGCTGAGATGGCTGAGCTTCCTTCAGAAGTTCGACAGAGAACGGATAAGCTGGACGCAGTGGGGAATACTACTGCCGCTATTGGAAAAGGATTTGCTATTGGCTCTGCAGCTCTGACGGCTTTAGCCCTCTTTGCTGCCTACCGGGAAACGGTGGCAAGCGTTACGGGCACACCGCTTGAGCTGAATATCAGCAATCCACGGATTATGGCAGGGTTACTCATTGGTGCAGGACTACCATTTGTTTTTTCATCCTTTGCATTGCGTGCAGTAGGAAGGGCAGCTTTTGATATGATTGAGGAAGTTCGCCGACAGTTTAGAGAAATTAAGGGATTGCTTGAAGGAAAAGCACGGGCAGATTATGCTCGCTGTGTGGATATTGCTACCGCCGCTGCCATTAAACGAATGATTGCTCCCGGACTTTTGGCTGTGTTGACACCCGTATTTTTTGGACTGGTTCTTCATGATCCTGAAATGCTCGGCGGTGTTCTCGCTGGCGTCACGGTATCGGGAGTTCTGCTGGCAATTTTTATGGCGAATGCCGGCGGTTCATGGGACAATGCTAAGAAATACATAGAAGCGGATAATTTAGGTGGAAAGGGATCAGATACTCATAAAGCAGCTGTTGTGGGAGATACAGTGGGAGACCCATTTAAGGATACAGCAGGACCATCTTTGAATATTCTGATCAAACTGATGTCAGTGATTTCACTGGTGATTGCACCAATGTTTTAATTTATGGTGTGATGGAGCTTGCCCCGTGTAGCGGTATAATTTCCTATACTGGGTGAAGAGTAAAGGGAGTAAGATACTTATTAATTTGAGGAGGAAATAGCTTTGCGGTACTATGAAATTCTTTACATTGTGCATCCCGATTTTGAAGAGGAGAGACTATTAAAAGTACAAGACGATGTGAATGATCGTGTAAAAAAGTTGGGATCAAAAATAATCAATTCTTACATGTGGGGAAAGCGTAAGTTGGCGTATCTTGTGGATAAGCAAAAATATGGCACATATATGATGCTTCAGTATGAAACGGAGACACCAGCCGTTGATGAACTGAACAGTTGGATGGAGCTGAATGAGGCAATTCTGGCTTATTATACTGTTCGTCTAAATCAAAGACCTGAGGAAAAGGAATTAGGTGAATCTAATGGAGAATAATTTGAAACATAAATTGAGTAAACATCGGAGGGAACTATGACAATTATGAGCAGGCGAAGGATCTGCAAATTCTGTGAAGATAGCGATCTCGCCATTGATTATAAAAATGTAAGGCTGATCCGTAAGTTTGTTAGCGAACAGGGGAAAATAATTCCCAAAAGGGTAACAGGTACCTGTGCAAAACACCAGAGAGAATTAACCCGCGCCATCAAGCGAGCACGGAACATTGCCCTGTTATCTTATTCAGGCGAAGAACTTTAATCCGAGTACTGGGAGGTATAAACAAGATGGAAGTTATTCTACTTCAGGATGTTGAAAAATTAGGAAACGCAGGTGACGTTGTCTTGGTAAAGCCGGGATATGCACGCAATTACCTGATTCCCAAAGGTCTGGCAGTGGAAGCTACCCCGGGGAAAATCAGGGTGGTTCAAGCTGAGAAGGAACAACAGATAGCCCGAGATCAAAAGGCACTAATAAATGTTCAAAAAATGGCAGAAAAAATTGCAAAGTTAAAAATTTCCACGCCAGTACCTGTGGGTAAGGAAGATCGGGTTTTTGGCTCGGTAACAGCCATTACTATTGCCAACCTGATCAATGAAAAGGGCTTTAATGTGGATAAAAAGGATATTCTTCTCGATGAACCCATCAGATCCCTTGGCGTGTATTCTGTTCTGGTGAAACTTGAGCAAGGTATTCAGACCGAAGTAAAGGTCTATGTCATTAAAGAATAGAGACATTTCTTGAAACACGTTCTTTACCCTCTGTTTGATGCAGGGGGTTTTTTATTGCACGTTTGTAAGACCACTTCTATTTTAACGCACGATGTTTGCTGACATATCATTCCCAATCTCAAGTTATAAAGTCTTCACCTACCGAATACCTGAAAAGTTTTCAGGTAAAATTCAGGTGGGAGTAAGGGTTCGAGCCCCATTTGGACCGAAAAGGATGGCACAGGGAGTAGTAGTAAAACTGCAAAAGAAAGTAGACTTTAAAGGTAAAATCCGGTACATCTCAGCAATTGTGGATGAAACCCCCATTTTTGATAAAACTCTCTGGGAACTTTTGAACTGGGTGAGCAGGTATTACCTGTCGCCTATGGGGCAGGTGATGAAATGTGCGGTTCCCCAAAAACTGAGCAGTACTTATTCTCCCGCCAAACAGTTGATGGTAATGAAAAACGAAATGTCGAACGATGATCTGACAGCATTGAAAGAAAAAGCACCAAAACAATTCCGATTGATGGAGGCATTGGAAGAACAGGAGGAGCCGATTCCCATTGCTTCACTTAAAAACGTGGGTAAAAATATCTCGGCTATTTGTAGAACTTTAGAAAAAAAAGGGTTTGTTACGATTTCCTCGGTACCCAGCATTCCGGATTCTTCCAGTCTCACACTCAAGCTTTTGAAGAAGAAAATTACCTTCTCAAAAGAGCAAAGGAATGTCATTACCGAGCTTGAAGAGCATCTGGGAAAAAGGGAGTTTTATCCCTATCTTCTCCATGGTGCCACTGGAAGTGGTAAAACAGAAATCTACATTCATCTGGCAAAACAGGCAGAGGAGCGAAAGCAGACATCTATTATGTTGCTGCCAGAGATTGCCCTGACACCCCAGATTGCCGGGAGATTTCGAGCGGTGTTTGGAGAGCGTGTTGCCATCTGGCACAGTCGGATGTCCCCCGTAGAGAGGGCGTGGACGTGGAATCAGATATGCGCAGGAGCTTATTCTGTGGTCGTGGGAGCCAGAAGTGCAATTTTTACTCCTTTGAGAAATGTGGGACTCATCATTGTAGATGAGGAACAGGAGGGGAGCTACAAACAGGAAAGCCCTGCCCCTCGGTACCAGGCTAGAGATGTGGCATTGATTCGGGGAAAATTGAGTGGCGCACTCACAGTTCTTGCGGGCGCGACCCCCAGCATAGAATCATATTATAACAAAGCAGTGAAGAAGTTGAACTACATTAGAATGAAATACCGATATGGGAAAGCAAAATATCCACAGGTTCATATTGTGGATATGATAAAAGAGCGAGAGGAGACAGAAGACTATCGCATACTATTTTCTCGGTTGCTGAAGGAGAAAATTCAAGATCGCCTGGAGAAAAGAGAGCAGGTAATTTTACTTCAAAACCGAAGGGGATTTTCTCCCATTGTTTCCTGTCGGGACTGTGGCTACGTGGAAATGTGCCGCCATTGTAAAATTCCCCTGACATATCACAAGGTAGAAAAACTGATGAAGTGTCACTACTGTAATTTTACTAAAATGGTTCCCGATGACTGCAAGGAGTGCAGTGGAACAAATCTATTATTGGGGGGTATTGGAACTCAGAGGGTGGAGGAGAGTTTAATTCAGGAATTTCCAGAAATGCGATTGGTGAGGATGGATTTAGATACTACCCGACGAAGTGGCGCACACGCGAGGATTCTAAGAAAATTTGATCAAGGTGAGCTCGATGTACTTCTTGGAACTCAGATGATTGCCAAAGGGCTGGATTTCGAAAATGTAACTCTCGTGGGGGTTATCAATGCAGATACTGGGCTTTTTCTTCCGGACTTCCGGGCAGGTGAGCGGACGTTTCAGCTTATCTATCAGGTGGCAGGTCGATCTGGTCGAGGAGAAAAACCCGGTGAGGTAGTCATTCAGACGAACAACCCCGATAATAATACCATTAAATTAGCCGCTCAGCTGAACATCGAAAAGTATTACAATGTCTGTCTCAATGAGCGGAGCGAACTCCAGTATTCCCCCTTTAGCTGGATGGCAAAAGTGGAATTTGCAGGGAAGAAGAGGAGTCAGGTGGAACGAGTGGCGGAGGAGGTTTTGTACAGTTTGAAGGAAAAACCAAGATTTTTAAAAATTCTTGGACCTGCTCCCTGCCCTATGGAAAAGATTCGGGGAAATTATCGTTACCAGATCATCTTTAAGTCACCGAAAGAAAAGGATAAAAATGGAATTTTGATTCACAAATTCCTTGAAAAAAATCTTGTTGATTCCCCCTTTATGAAAAAAAGAATAGGGGTTACAACCCATGTGGATGTTGATCCAAATACACTTCTTTAAACTGCCTTTACGTGAAATAACAGAGAACCTGTCCTGTGAAATGTTTATCCTGCTTGCCCTGTAAGGAGCTTGCCTGTCCTGTAACGAAGTATGAGTGTATCGGGGTGACTGTATAGGGGCGGAGCATATTTCTACACGATATGACTATCATTACAAAAAATAACAGTAAAAGATTTCATTGGACGCAGAGGCAGAGGAAGCAATGTATTCACAGCAGAATAATATTATTGGTTTTGTTTCTTTTTGGCTTTTTTCCTGTGGCATTGAGATCGGAAGGAAGTTACTCCGCTCTGGAAATACCGTATCACACTCGCTCTCTGGGTATGTCTGTGGTAGGGGCAGCCGATTGGCACGGGATGGACATCTCTTCCATAAATCCGTCGCTGTTGCAATCATCTAACCAGTCCCTCCTTATGTCGGTGGTCCGATACCCAGCTGATATTCAAACAGGATTGGTTGAGTGGAGACAGGCGCTGGGCAACCGTAAGGTAGCCATCACATTAAGACATGTAAAATACGGAGCATTTGACAAGCGGGGTGATGACGGAATAAAGACAGGTCAATTTACTGCAGGTGACACATGGATTTCTGTATCCTTTGCCCGGAAGCTGTATAAGTTGCTCGATGTTGGTATGACAGGTGGATTCTTTTTTAGCCAGATAGAAAATGTAAATGCCACCTTAGCCATTGTGTCTTGCGGAATAGTTTTGAAAATCCCGAGATTTGATGCTCAGGTGGGAGCCAGTATTCGCAATTTTGGATATACACTCAAGAACTATACTGATTACCACGAAACAATTCCTACCAGTCTGGCACTGGGGTTATCAAAAAAGCTGGCGCACCTCCCGATGGAAATTTCTTTAGACGTATTGTGGTGGCGGAAAGAGGATCGAGCTGTTGTTCGGCTTGGCGGAGAGTTTTTTCTTCCAAATAACTTCAAGGTGAGGTGGGGAACAAGTTCATACAGGTTTGACCTTGGGACAGATGAGTTATGGCAGAGTTACATAGCGGGTTCATCTATTGGACTCGGATATGTAATTAAAAACTTAACGGTGGATATGGGCATTCACTATCAGGGTGCCGGTAGTGCGGTAATTGGCATTGGAATCTCCACAACACGTTAGTCATTTACACCTAAAATTTTATATCATAATGATATTATCAAACCATATTTATATGGATTAACTCTGTTTTATGTAAATTGTCTAGGAGTTTAAGCTCTTGTATTATAAGTAGTTACGATGAATAAATAATTTCTGGCACGTGTTTTGTATGTTTCTAAGTGCGCACATAAATTAACTTAGGAAGGAGAAAGAAAATGAACAAAAAAAGAAGGCTTGAAGTAAATTGGATAATCCCCAATTGGATAATCCTAACTATTCTTTTAATTATTACCGTTAGCCCACTTTTCTTACTATAGTATGAAGCGACTATACCGCAACAGAAAAGAAGGGAAATTTGTCGGGGTTTGTGAGGGCCTTGGCGAATATTTAAACTAATCTTTAACACCTGAAAAAGCTAACTTAAGTAATAATTGCACATACAGAGTCCAGAAATGGTCTTGGCACTACACTTTTCATATTTTGTATTGGTTTTTACAATTCCCGAATGGTTGGTGGCAAAGCCTTACCCACCGCATGAAAGACCTTTCCGCAGATCCCTTGACATTCAGTTCTGACAGCAAAACGTTTACCGTTTTCCTCAATGATTACTTCTTCTAATGCTTTCAAATCCTGCTTGATTTCTTCCCATTCAAAGCAAAAACCTGCTTGAGCCAGCTTATACTCTAACTCTTTCATTAAGACCAACGCCAGGAAACTACAAAATACATGCCCGGTAATGGTATCATCCCGCTGATGGTAAATGGGGCGGGTTACCAGCAGTGATTTCACCTTCCTGAAAATCTGTTCTACCATCCAGAGTTCCTTATACCGCAGGGCAACTTCTGCTGTCGGTAGATTCATATTGGTTCGCAACACCCATTTCCCATCAAAGCGTTCTTCATTCTTAACTTTATCAAAATCAATAGAAACACTGTTCTTTTCTATCTTTACATACTTCCGATACCCTTTATTCCCTACCAGCGTTTTTGCCCCTTGTTTCAGTGTCTGTTCCAGGGATTCAATAATCGCCTGCCGATCCGCTGTGTCCTTCCGAGCCTGAACCGGATTCAAACAGACAATATATCGACGGTCATCAATACGGACTTCCTTCACTTTCAACGGGGATGGATCCTTACTCCTGTGCTTCTCTGGATAGACTTCCTGATAGCGTCCACTGCGGCTTAATACAGACCGTTTCACTTCCGTGACCTTGCGCATCCGGACACCCAGAATGTATTCCATATTATTTTCAGGGCTTTCCAACCAATCCAACACTTCCCGACTGATCATCCCCCGATCAGCTACAA